>Ga0180009_10005012_pt1 | contig 14359 bp, 9 predicted proteins | sample OS_PC_MetaG_FD_123537 | JGI IMG/M metagenome (GOLD analysis project Ga0180009, IMG submission 123537) | Groundwater microbial communities from the Aspo Hard Rock Laboratory (HRL) deep subsurface site, Sweden - OS_PC_MetaG | ecosystem: Environmental > Aquatic > Deep subsurface > Groundwater...
ATCAATAATAATAATAATATAAGGCATCTTCTCAACTCCTTTGTTTGAATTATATGAGGTGATATCGCGCTTGCCCGCCCCTTGGAAAAGATTATAGCGGTCATCCATCTCTTTGACTGCCCAGCGCAGGGCGGAGATGGTCTGTTCGTGCCGAGTAATTACCGGGGTTAAAAGATGGGGCACGCCATTGTATTGGGTAAACTCAACTCTTTTGGGATCAACTAAAATTATCCTTAGTTTCGAGGGAGAATTATCATAGAGAAGAGCGGTGATAATACTGTTGATGCAGACGCTCTTGCCTGAACCGGTCGAGCCGGCGATCAGAAGATGGGGCATTTTGGCCAGGTCGGTGACGACCGGCTCGCCCGAGACATCTTTGCCCAAGGCCAACTTAAGAGGAGATTTAAGATTCTCAAATTCTTTGGATTCAAGAATGGGTCGCGCCCGAACGATCGCCGGAGAGGTGTTGGGTACTTCAATCCCCACGGCGTCTTTGCCCGGAATCGGCGCTTCAATTCTGATCGGATGAGCCGCCAGAGCGAGTGAGAGATCGTTCTGTCTCGCCACAATTTGATTTAATTTAACGCCTGTCTCTGGTTTTAAAGTATACTGGGTCACTGTCGGTCCGACATTAACCTCATCCATCTTGACTTCAATGCCAAAATTCTCCAGTGTGCGCCTGATAATCTCCGCTCTCTTCCTGATATCTCCGGCCGCGGGCTGGGTCTCTCTTGATTCCAAAAGATCAAACGGCGGAGGCTGCCAAGTTTCCTTGCCTGGAGTGACTAATTCTGATGATTCGACAATTGGCTTTTTTTCAATCCTCTTGCGGCCAAAAGAGAACCATCTTCTCTTTTCTTCTCCGGGGTTATTATTGATCCTTAGATTCTCCGAGCCCTCGCCAAAACCTAAGTAATAAGAGAGGTCTTTAAACTTATCCGCCAAGGTCTTTAAGGAAATATTAAGAGCAGCTAAAACCGAAATTATTAATAATCCCAAAAGAATTATAAAAGACGCCCAAAAATTAAAGATATAAAGAAAAATATAAGAGATTAAAAAACCGACAAAGCCGCCGCCCCCGCCCTCTCCGGCCACCTTAAACGAGCTCTCCGGCAGAACAAAAAGATGAATAATGGCTGACAAGATGATGATAAAAGCGATGGTTCCGAGAACCGTCGGGGCGCGCAGGGCAAAACGTTGGGGAAAGAAGAGAGCAGTGCCAAAAAAAAGAAAAACAAGAGGAATCAGAAGAACGAGATAGCCAAAAATAATGCGCAGAACTCTGATTAAAAAATTACCAAATGTTCCGGCGCCGCCAAAGACCGAGAGAAGCAGCACAAAGCCAATAATTATAAGAATTACAGCGATAATTGAACGGGTTGTCTCCGGGTCAAGGCTCCAGCGGATGCTCTTCTCCATTGCTTTTAAGTCTTTTTTTGAGGGCCGGCCGCGTTTTCCTTCCATAAAATCAAAACCTTCAAGCCGATTTCGGCTTATTACTTTTTTCTATTATATCAGAGAGTCAGAAAAGTAAATAGGGATATTTTCGATCTTAGACTTCAATTATCACCGGTATGACCATTGGTCTTCTTTGGGTGTGGCGATATAAATACTGGCCAATATCGTCGCGCAGTCTCATTTTGATCTCATTATAATCAGCGCGGTGGGTATTATTGTATTTAGACATTAAACGTCTCACCTCGGCTCTCGTTTTGTGAACCAACTCCTCATGGGCGCGCATATAAATAAACCCGCGCGAAATCAAGTCCGGCGAAGTGATAAGTTTGCCCGTCTTGTTATCAACCGTGCAGATGATGACAAAGATCCCGTCGCGCGACATTGCCTGGCGGTCGCGCAGAACGATGTTGCCCACGTCTCCCACGCCCAAACCATCAATCAAAACATATCCCGCCGGCACTCTCTCTTTTAGAATTTGATAATTACCCTCTTTATCAAACTCAACCACTATCCCGTTCTCGAGAGCTAAAGTATTCGAAGGGCTCAGGCCGATCTCTTGTGCCAAGCGGCAGTGCAGAATCAAATGTCTATCCTCACCGTGGACGGGAATGAAATATTTGGGCTTAACGATATCAAGCATCGTTTTCAACTCCTCTTGCGCGGCATGGCCCGAGACATGGATATCAACCTGGCGGCCGTAGATAACATCAGCTCCCAAGCGAAAGAGATTATTAATGGTGGCGGAAATAGCCGTCTCATTGCCCGGGATAGGCGAAGCAGAGACGACGATCGTATCTCCTGGCTTGATAACTACTTCCCGATGGTCTCCGGAAGCCATGCGCACTAAAGCCGAATAAGCTTCGCCTTGAGAACCGGTACAAATAACAACCAACTCTTCATCGCGGATATTTTTAGCTTCTTTGGAGTCGACTAAAACTCCCTGCGGAATCCGCAAATAGCCGAGCCTGGTCGAAGTCTCGACATTATTCTCCATACTGCGGCCGGAGATCATTACTCTCCGTCTGTATTTAACCGCCGAATCAATAGACTGCTGGACGCGATTGATGAGTGAGGCAAAAGAAGAAATAATGACTCGGCCTTTGGCGCGTTCGAAAATCCGATCCACCGTCTCCCCGACCGTTTTTTCAGACATAGTATAACCCGGAATCTCCACATTAGTTGAATCCGAAAACAAAACTAAGACTCCTTCTTGGGCATAGCCGGCCAGCTTGCCAAAATCAGTCACCTCTTTATCAACCGGCGTGTGATCAAATTTAAAATCTCCAGAATGAACCAATAAACCTAGAGGTGTATGAATAGCAAAACCGACGCCATCAGGGATAGAGTGATTAACCCTAAAGGGTTCAACTTCAAAAGGGCCAAGTTTAATCTTATCTCCAGGTTTAATAATTGAAATATTAGGTCTTTTAGTGTTAAACTCCTTCATTTTTGTTTCAATCAAACCCTTGGTGAGCTTGGTGGCATAAAGAGGCGGGTCGCCAATGCGGCTTAAAATATAAGGGATAGCGCCAATATGATCTTCGTGGCCATGAGTAATAATAATCGCCTGAATACGATGCTTATTATCCTCTAAGTATTTTGTATTGGGGATGACAAAATCAACCCCGAGCATCTCCTGCTTGGGAAACATAATACCCGAGTCAACAACCAAAATATCATCGCCATACTCGATGACCATCATATTTTTGCCGATCTCGCCCAAACCGCCCAAAGGAATGAGCCGAAGTTTGCCTTCTTCTACAGGAGGATACACTTTTTCTTCGCGCTCTCCATTTAACGGTTCAAGAGGACGAGGAATCTGCCTTTTTCTTGTTTCGTAATTTCTTCTTAGATTCATTTAAAAACAAAAACAGCTATTTAATAAATTTTCCCCGAGAGTCCATAATTCTTACTTGATTATCTAATTGTAGCAAACAATTATTTATTTGTCAAGGCCTGCTTATTTTTAGCTGCTTTCATTGATAAATTAATCCGCCCCTGTTCATCAATCTCAATCACTATTACCGGCACAATATCGCCCACTTTGACTACATCTTCAACTTTGTTAACGCGGCGGTCCGCCAGCTGGGAGATATGAATTAATCCTTCTTGGCCGGGAAGAACTTCGGCAAAAGCGCCAAAATTCATAAGGCGAGTAATTCTGCCTTGAAATTTTTCTCCCTTTTTGACCTCATGGGTTAAGCTCTCAATCCACTCCACCGCCCCCTTGAGGTCAGACCCCTCTTTTGAGGAGACCATCACTGTGCCGTCGTCTTCAATGTCAATATCCACCCCGGTTTTTTCAATAATCGCGTTGATCACCCTGCCCCCCGGACCGATGACATCTCTGATCTTATCTTTATTAATATGGATTACTTCAATTACTGGCGCGTATTTGGAAACCCCTGCACGGGGTTTGGCTAAAATTGCCTTCATCTTTTCTAAAATCTTTAGCCGGGCTCTCTTCGCCTCTTCAAATGATTCTTTAAAAATATCTTTATTAATTCCAGGAATCTTAACATCAAGCTGCAAAGCGGTGATACCCTCGGAAGTTCCGGCAACCTTAAAATCCATATCGCCGGCAAAATCTTCAAGCCCTTGAATATCAGTCAAGATTTTATAATCTTTAATCTCTTTATCTCTTTTCAAGCCGACAACTAAACCCATGGCCACGCCCGAGACCGGTTTCTTAATCGGCACCCCGGCATCCATCAAAGACAAGCTCATACCGCAGACCGAGGCCATCGAAGTAGAGCCATTAGAAGAAAGAACTTCTGATACAACTCTAATTGTATAAGGAAATTCGTCTTTAGTCGGAACCATATGGGCTAAAGCTTTTTCCGATAGGGCGCCATGTCCGATCTCGCGCCGGCTGGCCCCCCTAAGGGGAGAAACCTCGCCCGTAGAATAAGGAGGGAAATTATAATGGTGCATAAAATTTCTCGTTCCTTCTTCTCCCATCGTATCAATCATCTGCTCTTTGGAAGGAGTGTCCAAGGTTACGATCGAGAGCACCTGGGTCTCGCCGCGGGAAAAGAGGGCTGAACCGTGAGTCCGAGGCAGAAGGCCGACCTCAATCTCGATGGGCCGGACCTCATTTAACTTGCGGCCGTCCGGCCTTTTTTCTTCTTCAAGAATAGCCCGCCTTACTTCTTTTTCGACCGCCGCGTCAAAAGCATTTTTGATCTCAATCTGCTTATAATCGCCTTCATAAGCGGCCAAAATCTGTGCCTCAAATTTGGCTAAGTTTTGCGTTCTTTTTTCCTTATTAATCTCAACCGCTATTTTGCGCAATTCAGATCCGAACTCATCAGAAATTTTAACATGGATATCTGATTCATCAATTATAAACTCCGCCTTATCTTTGCCGCCTAATTTAGCGATTTTTCTCTGAATCTCAATAATCGGTTTGAGCGCTTTCTGTCCCAGCTCGATCGCCTCCAAAATCTTGCTCTCTGAAACTTCATTTGCTTTGGCCTCAATCATTAAAGTTCTGTCTTTGGTTCCGGCGAGCACTAAATCAAGTTCTGCTTTTTCAATCTTTTCTTCATCCGGATTAAGCTCAAACTTGTCGTCGATCAAACAGACCCGAACCGCAGCCACCGGGCCCTCAAAGGGCGCGGGCGACTGCATTAGGGCGGTTGAGGCGGCAATAATCGAAACAATATCTGGATCATTTTTTTTGTCAACTGATAAGACTGTCACTATCACCTGAATGTCATTGCGATATTCCTTGGGGAAGAGGGGACGCAGGGGCCGGTCGATTAATCTGGCGGTTAAGACAGCCGCGTCAGAGGGCCTGCCTTCTCTTTTTATAAATCTAGAACCGGAAATCTTGCCGGCAGCGTAAAACTTCTCTTCATAATCAACCAGTAAAGGAAAATAATCAATCTCCGGATTCGGCTCTGGTGCCACGCAAACACAAGCTAAAACCACAGTATCGCCATACCTCGCTTCGATTGAGCCGTCAGCTAATTGGGCTAATTTGCCAGTTGATAATTCAAATTTCTTGCCCGCGAAATCTACATCAAACTTCTTTTCTTGACTCATAATTTAAGAGATCCTCTCCTTTTATTTCTTTAATCCCAAATCCTTAATCAATTTTAAATATTTGTTCTCGTCTTCTTTTTTTAAATATCCCAAAAGACGGCGCCGTTTGCCAATTATTTTTAAGAGCCCGACGCGGGAGTCATAATCTTTTTTATGATCTTTTAAGTGCTTGGTTAATTCATTAATTCTCTTGGTTAAACCAACAATCTGCACCTGGGTTGAGCCGGTGTCTTCTTTATGAACTCTGTATTTGTCGCTTAATTTTTCTTGTTTGGTCTTAGCCATTTTTCAAATTAAAAATTAAAAAATAAAAGATAAAAATTATTGCTTATTTATATTATAACATGAGTGATCAAAATGCAAGATTTGGGCCCAGCAGGATTCGAACCTGCGACCGTTCGGATATAAGCCGAATGCTCTACCGCTGAGCTATAGGCCCAAATTCAGCTACCAGCTTACAGCTTCCTGCTATCAAAGAATGCTGGCTGCTGTCGGCTGATTGCTGACTGCTACACGACAACATATTAGGTATATTTTAGCACAAAATCAAGAGATATGCTGTCCTCCCAGTCCATTTGAGCTGGTTTTTATTTGGATATCAAATCGGAAGAGATGAATTTCACTTCACGTATATGGATAAACGAAGTTTGCGAAGCAAGTCGGACGAAGGGGCTTTTTTAAAACTTGTAATTAAATGTTGCCTTGGCGTTATCAATATAATTATTTTCTGAAATAAATTTTTTCCATTTTTCTACAATATTTTCGTCAAAAACATTTCCTATTTCAACCTCTCTGCATAGATTAAAGTCATCGACGGGCATGAAAACATTTCCGTTAGAGGCCACAAAAAAATATGCATTAGTTCTATCTTTTCTTTTTGAAATTGCAATCTTAAAATATTTTGAAAATTTATCTTTGATTTTTTGAGTTGCTTCATCAAACTGCTCTGGCAAAACCTCGAGAAGGGATTTATTTTTCACTGCATTGACATTTTGGGGGATAAATTCGTAGATTTTCCAAATATCAATAGGATAATCCTTTATCAGGTCTCCAATTTTTTCAAGTTTATCAATATTATCTTTAGTCACAACAGTCCCAATTCTGATAATTGGCTTTTTGGGTTTTTCTTTGAAAAAATTGAGTATCCTTAGAATATTGTCAAGATTATCCGAATTTCTATAACTTTTATTTGGAAAATCAATAGGCAAACCGATTACATCAACATTTTTTAGAATTAAATCCGAATATTTGAAAAATAAATCTCCATTTGTATCGAGGAAGATTTTGAAATTATATTTTCTGAGCTCTTTAATTATGTCTTCAAAATCTCCCCTAACCAAAGGTTCTCCTCCACAAAGAACAATCGCTTTTACTCCATTTTGAGAAAAAAGATGAAACAATTTTTTTAATTTCAAAAAATTCATTTCTTCTAAATTTTGTGGTGGCCCGTAACAATATTTGCAGTTATTATTACATTTTGAAGTAATACGAAAACTTACAATTTCTGGAAATGGTTTCATAATTAGAAAATGATTCCTAGATATAAATAACTTTTGCGCCCCGTAGCCCGATTGCAACTAACGTCCGCGTGTATCTGATGTTGCGACCCTGAGCTTGTCGAAGAGGAGCAATATGGGCGAAACGAAGTGTAGCCAGATATACGCTGTTATTAGATGTAAATTTACTTTTTTGCATCAGGCGGTTTATTAAAAAAAATATCTTCATCCGTCAAAGAAGTTTTTTCTTTTCTTAAAAATTCTCGAATTTTTATAAGTACCTTGAATACATTATTTTTACCATTATTTTTGGGATTCAAAGCATCTTTCAACTCCAAATATAGATCGTCAGGTAACCATAACACTAATTCCCATGCTAATTGATTAGCTTTAACTCTATCAATCTTCATATTTGGATCCATACGCTCACCCACAGTAATAGATAAATATTCGGCGATTTTTGAAGCTTGCTCTCTTATTCTAATATCATATCTATATTCTTCAGCCAATTTATCATATTCATGCTTTATGGAATTTTCAAGATGAGACTTTATCCAGTTAGAGAGCAAAAACTGCAATGCTCCTAACAGAATTGTAATTATTGAGATTTCTAACGTTGTTTCTAAAAAATTCATTTTAAAGTGTTAAAAAAATAAATTTATTTCCGATAACGTATCCGAATATCTGAAGTGCGAAGCATTTGGATGAAGCGTAGCGGAACCAGATATGCCGTGTTAGGCGATGTAAATTTTTTGTCTTCTTCTTTAATGATAATAACTCAATCTATTCTAAAAGAAAATTTGATTTTTTTATTTTGGTTCAAGAAAGAGAGGCTGGGAGCGGATGCCTCGAACCAAATTATCTTGTTGTTGAAATAATGAAAGGCAGCTATTATATTTTTTAATCCTATTTATTATTATTTTGTAATAATCTTTGTTTATTTCAAATCCTACATATTGTCTATCGTTTGCCAAACAGGCAATAGCGGTCGTTCCTGTCCCCATAAATGGATCAAAAACTATTCCATTTTCAGGGCAACTAGCTTTTACCATTCTTTCAATTATTTCTAATGGTTTTTGAGTAGGGTGATTTTCTCTCTCTGGATCTTGAGCATGAATTCTCGAATTACTCCATAAATCTTTAGGATTATATCCAATCTCTAACCATTTTTTGCCAACAAAAATTGATCTGGTCCTTGCTTTTTTAGTTTCCTCATCATAGGGAATTCTCACACTATCTATATCAAAATAATAATCATCATTTTTCACAAAAAAACCTATGTTATCATGAACGGAAGAAAATTTTCTTGTTGAACCACCCATACTAGGGACTCGTCGGTCCCAAATAATCTCATTAATCATTCTTAATTTCTTCTTAAGATAAACAAAAATCTCTGGTGAATATTGCCAGCTTAAAAAAATATACAAACTTCCCGAATCTTTTAGCTTTGGCAACACCGCATCTATCCATTTATATGTCCATTTTAAATATTCATCTGACGATCTTTTATCTGAATCATTACCATAATCCTTACCTAAACAATAAGGAGGATCAGTCAATATTAAATCAACAGAATAATCATCTATTTTGTCTACCCCTTTCAAAACATCCTCATTAATAATTTTATTCACAATACTATTTTATTTCAAAATAATGCTTTTTGATTTTTCCTTGAGCATTTTTAAAAATTCTTCTCTCGTCCGATGTATTTTATCGTGTCGATAAGTAGCCTGTATTTTGTCGTTTCTCGGATTAACATAAATAGGTAAAAATTGCGGTGAAAAAATTTCTAAATAATCCTTATCAAAAGTTATTTTTATATTTTCAAATTTAATACCAAAACAAGCATAAATTAAATTATATCCTTTATTAACGCTGTATTGAAAATAAAGTTTTTCCACCGCAGATATATCATTTTTATTTTCTTTTCCTTTTATATTATGGATTTTTACATTTACAAAGTAACTTTTGTTATTAACTACTATTTCGCAATCGTGAAGCGACGTGTCTGGAAAATCAAAATCAACTTTATCTAAACCAAGTTTTTCAGCATTAAATTTTGTTTGTTGAGTAATAACTTGTTCAACCAACCAACTTACAGATCTAGTATGCGCCTTTAATCCATAAGGTAAAATTTTACTATTCGTGATATCAAAACTCGGCAGTATAGTTAAGAGTTTTAAGTAGATATTTTTTACAAATTCCAAATCATTTTCAATATTTTTTATTTCGTTTTTCATAGTAATTTTAATAAAATTCAAGCCATTTTAATTATAGCAAAATTTTATTAATAAAGTAAATCGTTTTTTCTGCGATTTTTGGAGTAAAAAACACCTCTCCCAGCTCATTTGAGCTGGTTTTTGTTTGAGCGAAGGGTCAAAGAGGAATTAAAGAAGTGAATGTCTCGAGCCCAAAACCCCTTATTTTAAGTCTGAAATAAGACTCTCAAAACCGGCAGTATTTACCCAATAATTATCTGGATTATTTTTGAGAAATTTATTAATTTCTTTTCTTTGGGTGGTTATCTTATCGCCATAACCGTTATCGCTCAATAAAACATTGGAATATTTGCCATCTAAAAATGAAATGTAAGAAACTCCATTTTTTTCGGTCAGCCCTAAAATTTCAATCAATTCTGAAATTTGTTTATCTTGTCCACCTCCCGATGTATTTAAGTGCTTGGCTTCGCAAAGAAGAATTTTATCTTTTGCCTTAATTATTAAATCAAGTGTTTTATTTTGTTTTTTGGTTTCTATTTTTATGTCTAATTTTTTGCGTACATTTTTCAAACTAAATTTTTTAGAAAATTTTACCACGCAATAATCAGTTTTAAAAAAATCATCCCAGTCAAAAACTTCTTTAAATCCTTGTTTTTTTAAAATATGAATTAACTTATTTTCTCCGCATTTCCCTTTTTTACGAGATGAATTGTTGTCTAATATCGCTTGCATCCATTCTTCAGGCGCCATTTCGTTTAGTACTCTTTTGGCAAAATATCTATTAGTGATTTTTTTAAGTAAATTTATTTCATTTTTTGCTTCGTCAATAATGTTGTCGCAAGCATTTACAAAACAAGCAAATTCAGAACAATTGGAAAATTTGCCAATAATTTTTGATAATTCTATAAAATATTTATTAATCACTGCCGTTTTTTCCTTCTTTCTTTGCAAAGTTCTTATAGTGATTAAGATATTCTTTATTTCTTTGGTATTTTTTATGTATTTATTTAGATCGGGATGTTTTTCATCAAATACATAAAAATCATCAAGTGATTTTTCTTGATTATTTTTAGATATTTCAAAATAATGCAGATTGCTTTGAATTTTTTTCATAATAAATAAGGTTTAAAAATTTGTAAGTCAAATCAAATGATATTCTTTTACGATTATTATCTCTAAAATTGGTAAGAAAAAAAGAAAGATATTTGTCGCGATTAGCTGATAATTCATTGTTAAATTTCTTCATTAATTCAATTTGTTCATCGATAGACACTTCTTTTTTAAAAATTAAATGAGCCATATTGCGCGAAGTATTTTTTCCGACAAGGCCGGATATTTTATACTTCCTTATATCTTCAAGCTGTATTTTTTTTCCATTCTTGCTGTCGATAGCTCGCAAAAATAAAATATTTTTTTCAAGCAGTTTTTTTATATCATCGCTAATTTTTAATATTTTTTTATCTTTAATATTTTGTAAAGCTATTTCTACTTCATATCCACCCGACTTCAAGTAATCCTCTGTAAGACGAAAAACACCCAATTTATTCTTAGCATTTTTTATTTTATAAATAAAATCTCCGCCGAACTGCCAGCCACATTTTTTTTCAAGTACTAATTTAATTTTTTTGTTTTCAGGATAAATTGTTGCGTCTATAATATTTTTTTCAGATATTTTTTGTTTTTTCCTAAAATAAAAAGAGATCACATTATATGTAGTATCGTCAAAAACTTGCTCCGAAAAAATATTTAATTTTACTATTTCAAATTTTTCAAAAAATAATTCCCTGATTTTTTTTGAATTTTCAGCGCATAAAAAATTTAAAGGAACTATGATTATGCCTTCATCACAATTTAAGATAGAATAAATGGAAACTTGGTATAAGTCTTCAAAATTTGAATTTTTTCCTGAAAAAAATTTTTCTTTAATTTTTTTTGTAGCTTTGTTTTTATGCAAATAGGGCGGATTGGTGCAGACGAATTTGTATTTTTGGGGCGAATTTATAGAATCATTAAGAAATACATTCTTCTCGTCGATATAATTTTTGTCAAAATCAAAACCTACATTTTTTTTACTTTTGTTATTCTTTGACCAATTCAACAAATCCTGATTTCCCGCAAAGGGATCAAAAACTTTTTTATTCTTAACAAATTTACCAAATCCCTGAAGAATATAGTCAGAATTTGTAGTAAAGAATTGGCCCAAGCTCCTTTTTTTGATTGTTGTGTCCACGTTTATATTATAACGTAATATCGTTTTTTCCGCGATTTTCGGAGTAAAAAACACCTCTTCTTCAGCTAATTGGAGTTAGGTTTTGTTATAACACAAATCACGGACATCTTGATTTAAATGTTATATAATAGTATAAAGATAGACATACTATGACCGAAGAAGAAATATTAAAATTTTGGCGAGAGAAGAAGATTTTTGAGAAGAGTCTGGATCAGAATAAAGATAAAAAACTCTTCAGCTTTTTTGACGGTCCTCCTTTTGCCACCGGCCTGCCACATTATGGCCATATTTTAGCTTCAATTATTAAAGATTTAGTCGGTCGGTATCAGACAATGAAAGGATGTTATGTTCCTCGGCGCTGGGGCTGGGATTGCCATGGCCTGCCGATTGAGAATATCATTGAGAAAAAATTAAATATCTCCGGCAAAAAAGAAATCGAAAAAATCGGCGTAGATAAATTTAACCAGGCTTGTCAGAACGCGGTTCTAAAATATAGCGAGGAGTGGGGAGAGATGGTCGAGCGCATCGGCCGCTGGGTTGACTTTAAACACTCCTATAAAACAATGGATTCGACCTATGTCGAATCAGTCTGGTGGGCCTTAAAAGAAATTTGGGAAAAAGGCCTCCTCTATGAAGGGAAAAAGGTGCTTTTGTATTGTCCGCGCTGCGAAACTCCCATCTCTAATTTTGAAGTGGCAATGGATAATAGTTATAACGACGTCAAAGAAGAGACGATCACGGTCGCTTTCAAATTAGAAAAAAATGACAAATTTCCCAAGAATACTTATCTTTTAGCTTGGACGACTACTCCTTGGACGTTGCCTGCCAATGTGGTTCTTGCGGTCGGAGAAAAAATAAAATATGAGCTTGTAAATAACGGCAACAATAATTACCTTCTTGCCCAAGAGAGAAGAAAAATTTATTTCAAAAGAACAAAAGCGCGAAAAACCTTCTTGGGCCGGGAATTAGTCGGGCTTAAATACGAACCCTTATATGGAGTGGTTAAAGACAATGCCAAAGCTTATTCAGTTTTCTCGGCCGATTTTGTAATTACAAATGAAGGCACCGGCATCGTCCACACGGCCGTGGTCTACGGCGAAGATGACTATAACTTGGGGCTAAAATATGATCTGCCGACGGCCCCGTTCTTGGACGAACGAGGCCACTTTAATGAACTGGCGCCAAAATTTTTGCAAGGAAAATATTTCAAGCAAGCTGATAAAATAATCATTTTAGACCTCAAAAAAAGAAAATTAATATTTAAAAAACAGGCCCTGGTCCACAGCTATCCCTTTTGCTGGCGCTGTAATACTCAACTCTATTACAATGCCATCCCGGCCTGGTTTATTAATATCCAAAAAATCAAAAAATTTTTGCTGGCGACGAATGAATCAATCAATTGGTATCCAGAGCATTTAAAACATGGACGATTTGCTAAAGGGATTGAAGATGCGCCCGACTGGAATATCTCTCGCAACCGCTATTGGGCAACTCCCATTCCTATTTGGAAGTGCGAGGGGCTGGATTGCAATAATTTGGTTGTTATCGGAAGTTTTACTGAATTGAAAGAAAAATCTTTAAATTTTAATGAGATTTATCCCAGCGACGAGGTCAGAAAAGCGGATCTGCACAAGCATAAAATGGATAAGATTAAACTGAAATGCGGCGTGTGCCGCGGAGAAATGAAGAGAGTCCCTGAAGTCTTAGATTGCTGGGTTGAATCAGCTTCAATGCCCTTTGCCGAGCTTCATTATCCTTTTGAAAATGAGGAAAAATTCAATCAGCATTTTCCGGCGCAATTTGTGGCAGAATATATTTCTCAAACTCGGGCTTGGTTTTATACCATGCATGTAATTTCAACGATCCTCTTTAATAAGGCGCCTTTTGAAAATGTCGTGACAACCGGCACCATTCTTAACGAAAAAGGCGAAAAATTGTCTAAATCAAAAAATAATTATCCTGATCCGCGGGCTATGATAGAAAAGCATGGTGTTGACGCCTTAAGATTTTATCTGATGTCATCAGTCGTTATGAAATCCGAGAATATTCTCTTTTCCGAACACGATTTAGATGAGATAAAAAAGAAAGTAATAATTATTATCTCTAATGTTCTTTCTTTTTATAGACTTTATCCTTTGCAAGAAAAAAATAAATTTCTGCCGGAAAAAGAAAATCTGCACACTCTCGACGGCTGGATTATGGCGCGGCTCTCTCAATTGGTTAAGGAGACGACCGAGTATCTTGATAAGTATGATGTGATCAGGGCCTCGCGAGAGATAACCTTTTTTATTTCAGATCTCTCGACTTGGTACTTGCGCCGCTCCAGGGATCGTTTTAAAGAAGGCAGCGAATCCGGCAGCCAAGTCTTTTACTACGTCTTATTAACCCTTGCCAAAATTATGGCGCCTCTCACTCCTTTTATCGCGGAAAATATTTATCAGGAACTCAAAGGACCCAAAGAATCAGTCCATTTGGATGATTGGCCCGAAACTCAAAAAGATTATCTTGATGAGAAATTAATTGAATCGATGACGAAGACCCGTGAGGTTGTGGCGCTCGCGCTTGGTAGGCGAGCCGAAGCGGGCATTAAAATCAGACAACCGCTCTCTAAATTAACAATCAATACTTCCCTTGGCGAAGAATTTTTGGAATTAATTAAGGATGAAGTCAATGTGGAAAAAGTGGGTTATAAAAAATCAAAAGAAGAAGTCGCCCTAGACACAGAAATTACACCGGAATTAAAAGAAAAAGGAGTGGTGCGCGACCTCATCCGCGAGATCAACGCTTTGCGCAAAAAAGAAGGGCTAACGATTAAAGACAGAACCAAAATTATTTTTGGCGCTGACATTAAGACCAAAAAAATTATTAAAAAATATAAAGAAGAAATTTTAGAGAGCACTCTCTCA
>Ga0180009_10005013_pt1 | contig 14358 bp, 7 predicted proteins | sample OS_PC_MetaG_FD_123537 | JGI IMG/M metagenome (GOLD analysis project Ga0180009, IMG submission 123537) | Groundwater microbial communities from the Aspo Hard Rock Laboratory (HRL) deep subsurface site, Sweden - OS_PC_MetaG | ecosystem: Environmental > Aquatic > Deep subsurface > Groundwater...
CACGCCCTGGCGCTCCACGTCGATCGGGAACACCCCCACCCCTTGGATCCCATCGACCACGAAGAGCGCGTCGTGCTCGCGACACATCGCCGCCACCGCATCCAGATCCAAACGGAAGCCGGAAAGGAACTGCACGAAGCTCAGGGAAACGGCCACGGTCCGGTCATCGATCGCACGCGCAAGGTCGTCGAGCTCGATGCGGCCTTCACGCTGCGGCACCCTGCGCACGTCGACGCCACGACGGGCCAATGGCAACCACGGTCGCACGTTGGCGGGAAACTCGCGATCTGCCAGCACCACGTTGTCGCCTTCTCTCCACGGCAGACCGGTCGCGGCGATGCCAATTCCCTGCGTGGTGGAGCGCACGACGAAAACGTTCGACGGCCGGGCACCCAGGATGCGCGCGCCGAGTCCCCGTACTTCCGTCAACGCATCCGCGATGGGCGCCGGGTATCGCGCCGCGCCACGCGAAGACAGCTCTTGCAGATACCCTTGCATCCGCTCCACGCACGCACGCGGAAGCGGAGCAACGGCCGCGTGGTTCATGTACACGTAGCGCTCGGTCACCTCGAACTGCTGACGAAACGCTTGCCAATCCTGCATGTTCACCTCGCCTCGGTCATACTCGTTCTCGTACTCGAATCATCGCGCCGAATCGACACGGCGCTTCAGAAGAGACACCTGCCGGATGCCGACGAACCCGTCTTGGGTTATTTGAACGATGATGAGCTTGATGTTCGAAAGGTGGGTCACTGACCCATGATGGCTTGGATGCTCGAACCGTGGGGCATGGCCCTCACGATCGTCGCCATCGCTGTGTTGAGCCTGCTCTACGTGTGGGCCCACGTCGCCTTCTGGGCACGCCGGCTCGGTCTCCCCCTGGCCTACGACTGCGAAGAGGTCCTTCCCACGCCCGACGGCAACGCCATCGAGCTGCGGAGAATCGATGGATCGAAACCGGGCTCGAGTCTTCCGCCGGTCCTGTTGGTGCACGGAATTTGCGCCAATCACCGCAACCAGGACATCAGCCCCGACGCCTCGCTCGCCCGGTTCCTCGCTGCGCTCGGTCGAGACGTGTGGTTGCTGACGCTCCGAAGCGGCCGCGCAAGACCTTGGCGCGAGTTGCCTCGACCTTCCGGATTCTCGACGATGACCCAGCACGACGTGCCGATGGGCATCAATCGCGTGCTCGAGATCACCGGCGCCGCGCACCTGGACTACGTCGGCTTCTCGATGGGGGGCATGCTGCTCTACGCTTCGCTCGGCCGCACGGTCGACCCGAGCCGGTTGCGGCGCGTCGCGTTCGTGGGCTCTCCGGGTCGGGTGCAGCCGCCGGTGGGCGTGCCTCGATTCCTTCGCTTTCTTCCGCGCCTCTTCGTGCCCCCCGTTCTGACGGGCATGCTGGGCACGGGCTTCGCCTTTCTGGCCGAGTGGATCGTCACGCCCATGCACAGAATGATTCTCAATCCGAGGAACATGGCGAAGGGCATGACGCGGTTGGCGCTCGTGGAGTGCGTGCAAGACGTGCCGGGCGGCTTGCTCGCGGACTTCATGGTTTGGGCCACGAACGATGGTGTCATCCGCATCGGAGGGGGCGACGTTCTGGACGCGTTGAGTGATGTTGGGGTTCCCGCGCTGTTCATCGCGGGCGCGGACGACCGGGTCGGAACGCCAGGCGCCGTGCGGGCGGCGTTCGACGCTTGGGCAAGCCACCGCGCGGACGTGCCCAAGGCCTACCTGGTATTGGGGAAGGCATCGGGCGCGATGGAAGACTACGGCCACGGAGATCTTGCGGTGGGCGAGCGGCTGTCCAAGGAGCTCTATCCGATGATCGGCGCCTTCCTGGAGACCGAAGCGAAGCTCTTGCCCGCGGTGCTCGAGCACGGTGTGATCCGCTCCTGAAGCGAAAAACGCCCCCTCAGGACGTCGGCTCGATGGCGTCGCTCTCGTTCCGCAGGAGCAGGCTGTAATGCTTTGTAATGCTCTCGCCTCTCTCCGATGCTTTATGGTGATCGGTTATGGCACCACGACACGATCGGGAATCCATGCCGAACAAACCGTATCGAACGAAGCTATGGCCGCTCGCGTCCGCGCTGCTGTTGGTCTTCGGCGTCGCGGGCTGCGGTGACAGTGGTGACTCCGGCGCCTCCGGCCCCACAGATGCCGGCGGTGGGTTCGACGAACATTCGATCGAAGGTGGGACGCCAGCCGATGCAGCCAAGAGCGACGCAAGTACGGTATCTCCAATCCCGGGGGACGGCGAATGCGCATGGGCGCCTGGCGAGCGTCCGACCGCGGAGCTTCCGCCGGAACACACCAACGAGTACGTGATCGAGCTCGACCGCTGGGAAATCTCGAACGACCGGGGGGATCCAGTGGAGACCCGCACCCGCATGAACGAGGCGATCGTGTGGGCCACGGAGAACGGCTTCGACAAGATCGTTGTTCCGGCAGGGACCTACCTGGTCGGTGAAGCGACCAACGACATCTACGCCGGGGGCATCGATCTCCAAGGGGACATGACCTTGGACCTGTCGGAGGGTGCCGTGATCGAAATGGCCCCGAACGACCGATGGAACTACTGCGTCATCAGCGTCAACAGCAAGAGCAACGTCACGATTCGCGGTGGGGAGCTGGTGGGCGACCGCGCAAACCACACCTACGACACCGACGGCGGCGGCCACGATGAAGGTCACGCCATCTGTGTCTGGACCTCGGTGGATCGCGTCTTGATCGAAGACATGGAGCTTCATGAGGTCACCGGCGATGGCGTGCTCATCGTTGGTAGCAAGGGCTCGGACACCGAGGCGGAAGCACCGTCCACGAACATCACGATTCGACACAACAACATTCACCACAACCGCCGGCAAGGCGTCTCGATCGTCGGCGGCCACAACGTGACGATCGAGAACAACCACATTCATCACATCGAAGGCACGTCGCCGCAGTTCGGCATCGACATCGAAGGGGCCGGCCGCACCGACAAAGACATACTCATCTACCAGAACAACTTCCACAACAACGCAGGCGGTGACTTCGTCACCTCGACAGGGCGAAACGTCTGGTTCGAAGAGAACACGTTGACGCAGTGTCAGGTGAACGAGCAAGGCGTGTACGATCCCGCGCTGCCCTGCGAGCTCGAGGAGCAGATCGACGGGCCGGTCATCATCTGGAAGGAAACCGACAACGTCATCATCAACAACAGTATCCGCATGCAGATGAGGTCGGTGAACGGCTTCTGGGGAATCCTTGGGTACACCCATCATGATGGGCCGACCCGGGACAACCCGGTGGGCAACTACATCGCGGGCAATACGCTCTACGATGCAGGCATCCACATCACGAACAACATGCGCTACTTCGTCTCCAACAACACGATCAACGAGGGGCTCATCCTGGGCCACCAGATCGGTTGCACGCGATTGGAAGACAACCGCATCAATCGCACAGGCGGGGAGAACTACAAGCTGTGGGGCGTCGCTGGCTTTGCGAGCGGCAACACCCTCAATCGCACGGAGGGAGCGCCACTCGAGGACGATATTGAGGTCCACTTCCCGATGGCCGACGATGCCCCCTACCGCAACTCCTCCCCGGTGTTTTGGTGAAGACCATGCTGACCCTCGACAAAAAGCGCATGATGCTCGGTGGCCTGCTCCCGGTATTCGCCGCCGCCATCTACTTTTCGACAGGCACGCAGCGTGACGAGATTCTCCGTGATCCGGATACGCTCGAGAAACTCGACGAACCCGGCCAAGGGGCGTGCCCAGCCGGGGCCAGTGATTCCGGTTGGGGACCCGACATGGTCCGGCTGCCGGAGGACTTCTGCATCGACAAGACGGAAGTCACGCGCGGCCAATACGAAGCTTGGCTGGACACCTCGCCTCCCACGAGCGGGCAGACGAGCGCCTGTTCCAACAACGACGACTTCACGCCCTCCTGTGGCTGGAAGCCGGGCTCCGACCAAGACCTGCCCGTCGTGTGCGTCGATTGGTGCGACGCGAAGGCTTTCTGCGATGCAGCAGGAAAGCGGTTGTGCGGACGCATCGGGGACGGTGGTGGCTATCCATTCGAAAGCTACCACGACGCCTCGGTCAGCGAATGGCACGCCGCGTGTACGTCGGGCGGAAGCTACGACTACCCCTACGGAAACGAGCTCGATACGACCATCTGCCGCGGTGGCGACGCAGAGGACTACACCACATGGGGACTTGGTGACGTCGGGAGCTTCAGCGGATGCCATTCGCCGGATGACCCCTACAGTGATGTCTATGACCTGAGCGGCAACGCCGCGGAGTGGGACAACAGTTGCGACGGCGATGGGCCCGACGACGGGTGCAGGATTCGTGGCGGGAGTTTCGAGCACAACGAGCATGGGCTCCGGTGTGCCATGGCGCGCGACCTGCACTGGCCGAGAATGCGACGCGTGGGCGCGATCGGCTTCCGTTGTTGCGCAGACTGATTCATTCGGAATCGGGCTCTTCCCTCGAGAACCCGTAGCGCCGCATCTTGCGATAGAGGCTGGCGCGAGGAATCGCGAGCGCCCGGGAGACCGCGGTGATGTTCCAGCGCTGTGCGTGCAACGCCGCCAGGATCTGTTCGGCCTCCGCTTGCTGATACGCAGTGCGGGTCCTGACGCCCAGCGGCGGTCGCTCCCGCTTCAACGCCAGGTCGTCGAGCCCGATGCGTGCCCCCTCGGACATCAAGCACGCTTGCGTGAGGACGTTCTCCAATTCGCGGACGTTCCCGGGCCAGGCATGCTGCAACAGAATGCGAAGCCCTTTGGGTCCGAGCTTGGGCGACGGCCCCCCCTGCTCTTTCGCCACGCGCTGCAGGATGCGATGCGCCAGCTCGGGAATGTCCTCCGGGCGCTGCCGAAGCGGGGGCACACAGAGCTCCACGACGTTGATCCGATAGAACAGGTCGCTGCGAAATCGTCCCGCCTCGACCTCTCGCTCCAGGCTCCGATTCGTGGCGGAGACGAGTCGGATGTCGATCGGCACAGACTTCGACGCCCCCACCGGGCGGACCTCCCGTTCCTGCAAGACACGCAGGAGCTTGACCTGCATGCCAATGGACATCTCGCCGATCTCGTCCAGAAACACGGTGCCACCCTGGGCTGTTTGCAGGAGGCCTTCCCGAGCGCGATCCGCGCCGGTGAAGGCGCCGCGCACGTGACCGAACAGCTCGGACTCCAGCAGCGATTCGGGAATCGCCCCGCAGTTGATGGTCATAAATGGTTTGTCGTGGCGCGGCCCATTGAAGTGGATGGCCCTGGCGATCAGCTCCTTGCCTGTACCGCTCTCACCTTCGATGAGCACGGAGACGGTCGACCCGATCACGCGATCCAACGCCGCGAACAACCGCTGCATTGCAGGTCCACGCCCCACGATGTTGGAGTAGTCGTAACGATGCTCGAGGATCTCCTGCTTGTTCTGCACCTCGATGTTGAGCCGCGTGATCTCCTGGGCCTGATTGCGCACCAACTCCTCGACCCGCTGCCGCTCCTGCTCCAGCTCTTGCGTCCGCGTCTTGAGCTGGTCGTGCAGTCGAGCATTCGTCAACGCGATGGCCACCTGATTCGCGAACGCCAACAGCAGCTGGCGATCCTCGGGCTGGAAGCGCCCCGCCTCGAATCGATGATCCAAGTACAGCGCTCCCAACGTGCCCTGCGGCGAACGAATCGGAACCGCCGCCACCGACTTGAGCTGAAGCGCGTGCACCGATTGAGCGTCCGCGAATCGGCCGTCGGTCCCCGCCTCGCTGGTAAGGATAACCTCGCCGAGTCGAATCGCACGCTCGCATATCGCCCGGCTCACCTTGAACTGCGGATTCCCCACCTGCCCGTGATCCAGGTTCCGCGCGACCGCGACGTCGAACCGTTGCGGGACACTCGAATCCTCAGGTGCGAGGACGAGAAAACCACGATCCGCTCCGGTGAGCTCGATGGCCGCGTCGATCGCACGGTTGAGCACCTCCCGCGTGCTGAGCGAGGAGTTGATGTGCATGTTGACGTCAAGCAGTCGGTGAAGTCTCCGACTCCGGTCGTGGTACTGCACGGTGATTGCGTCCGGCGGCTTCGGCGCCGCGTCGACCGAAGGTTTGCTGCCCACTTCGACGCGTCGGAAGTGTTTCCAGAAGACCTCGCGCAGATGGTCGGGGAGCGTGCCCACCACGGACTGCCAATGGGATATCGCGATATTGCGGTGCCGTCGCGCTTCCGCCGGGTCTCCCAACCGTTCGGAAACCTCCGCGAAAGTCCCCTCGATCTCGGCTTGCAGGGCGCGCTGGCGAACCTTCTGCGCAAGCTGCGTTGCGACTTCGAGCCGATCGCGTGCGCTCGACAACTCCCCCTGGGCGAGGTGCAAACTGGCCTGCAAGCACGCCACCCGCGCGTCGAGATCGTCGGCAGATAGACCGTGTCCCGACTCGATGGCACGGGCGAGGCTGCCAGAGGCCGCCGGCAGATCATGACTGGCTAGGAGGATCTCGCACAAGCTCAACTCCACTTCGACGCCTTCACGCTGAGCTCCATCGGCGATGAATCCGTCGCGAGCCTCCGTGAGTATGCAGGCTGCGTCATCGAGTTGGCGCTTGGCGAGCGCGACCTCGCCACGGACAGTCTGTGCTGCGCTCGACAAGAAGCGCAGGCCACGAGCGCGGGCTCGATCTTCCACGCGTGTGGCTCCGGATGCTGCCCGATCGAACAAGCCGAGGTCCGCGTGGAGCTTGGCGAGGTTGAACTCGAGGGTGAGCTCCGCGCTCACCTGACCAAGCGCGGTCGCGCTGCGCAGCCCCCGCTCGTACAAGGCAAGCGCTTCTCCCCAGTCCCCGCGCTGATGGCAGGCGGTTCCAACGTTCAGCGCCGCATGCGCGATCTGATCGGCGAGCCCGTGTCGTTCCGACAGCTCGAGCGCGCGGCGGTACCCCTCGGTGGCGCCCTCGGTGTTGCCGCTGCGGTATTCGTTGAAGGCTTGATAGCTGATCGAACGAACGCGCGCCCGGGGCGCCCCGGCGGCATCATGCAATGCTGCGGCTTTCGCCAAGTGCTCCCGCGCAAGTGAGGTATCCCCCAGGTAGCTCGCCGCCACCCCGACATCGTCGTGGAGATTCGCGAGCGTCGCCGAATCGTCCGTGAGCGTCAGCGCGGCGCGTGCGCAGGTCACCGCCGCGGCATACGCCGAGCTCTTGATGTGGATGCGCGAGAGCTGATCGGCCAACCTGGCGCGGACATCGTCCGCAAGCGTCGCGTCCCGGCCAGCGGCATCGAGCAACTCTTTCGCTCGCTTGATGTCGCCCAGCTTCAGACAGCACGTGGCGAGACGCTCGAGCACCAAAGGACGCATCGAAGCGGCAGCAGCGCCGTCGACGAGCGGCTCGAGCAGCGAAAGCCCTCGCTCCGGATGGCCGGAAAGCTCGAGAATCTCCGCGGCAACGACGAGCAGGTCGGGCGCGTCCCGAAGCTCGATGATCGCGTCGACCGCCCGCGGCCACCCATGGGGATGAGCTCGGTACAATCCTTCGCTGCGCATCAGCCAGAACGTCGCTTCGTCCAGCTGCTGCCCCTTGGCTCGATGGAAGACCAGGTTGGCAGTCTTCGCGCTGATGGACATCTCGACCTCGACAGGCATCGATTCGCTGCTGTCCGAGGAAGGCGAATTTCTTGCCGCCGACAACGCTTGCTCAATTCGGTCCGCAGCCCGTCGGTGAAGCTCGATGACCAACGCCGGCTCCGATGCCTCGAGGATGCTGTGCGCTTCGCCCACCCGCACGAGCTTCCATCCCGCCGCCTCGGGCTGAATCCACGCGCCCTCGACCAACGTCGACAGCTCCGTCGCCCCCACCCCCATCGACGCCATCTCCTCGAGGTGCAAACACCCCTCGAGCACCGCGAATGAACAGAGCGCACGGCGATCCGCAGGCGACATCGAGCGAACCCACTCGATACGTCGCTCGGACAGCGGCGACTGCCCCGCAATCCGCTGCAGGTCGTCCTCGGTCAGCTCACCGTGGGCGAGCTGCGCAAATACCGGCTGAAACGAAGCAGGAAATCCGCCCGTGAACGCCAGCACGTCGTCCACGCGATGGGATGGCAGTCGCCCCCCTGCCCACGTGGCCAGGTCCGCCCCCGTCAACGGGTCGAGCTTGCACATTCGGCAAGCATCGGACTCGACAGGAGGCGGCTTCGGCTCGGCCCACACCAGCAGTATCGGATCGGTCGGCGACAGACTCCGAGCCAGCGCGTGCAACAACCGCTGCTGCCCGTCCGACAGCCAATGTGCATCGTCGAGCGTGAGCACCACTGGACGTGCGGCTTCGACAAGGGCGTCACGAGCGCGCAGCACATCGTCGAGCTGTTCGCTCCAGGCGTGCTGCGTTGCGGCCCTTCGCAACAGGGAGGCGATGGGAAAGGGAACGGAGGCGTCGCCCTCGACGACATCGCACCGCAGTTGAGCACTCCACTTCATTTCCTGCAGAAGTCGGGATCGACCGATCCCCTCGGGACCGACGAGGCACAGGCCCCGCGTTCCCGGCTGGTTGGACAGCAACGCTTCGAGGGCGTCGGAGAAGAGCGCCATCTGCGGATCTCTTCCGACCAGACGCGCGAGTGGGACGGGCCGAATGTTGGAGAGGACGCGATGGGCGCCGAGCTCCTCGAGCGTCTCGGCGACATCCGAGGGGCGGTCGGCCGGGTCCGGGGCGGTCAGCCTGGCGACGGCCGCCATGAGGCGTTTGGGCGGCTTCTTTGGACAGCGAGCGATGATTCGTTGAAGGGTGATACCGACGGCGAAGAGGTCCGCGCGGTGATCGGCCGTGCCCTGTTTCTCCAGCTCGGGAGCGATGAACCCCAGGGTCCCACTCACGGACGCTGCGGGTGGAGCATCGACGGGACGACAACAGCTCAGATCGATGAGCACGCCACGCCCGCGCTCGTCGACCATGATGTTGGAGGGTTTGAAGTCACCGTGTCGGGTGCCGAGTTGGTGAAGGAAGGCCAGGCCGCAGAGGGCGTCGAACAGCGCGGAGAGGATGGGTTTGTAGGCGTGGTCCGAGGCGAACTGATGAAGGTTGGTGCCGTTGATGTAGTCGGCGGTGTAGTAGTAGAGGGCGGAGGACCCCTCCCAGCGCGTGGCGCCGAAGTCGTGGACGCGTCCGAGGTGGGGATGCAGTCGGCCGGCGAGCACGGCAAACTCCTCACGAAACGCGGGGAGGAAGTTGATGGCGTGCTGGTGCAGCACCTTGAGGGCCAATTGTCCGCCGCGTACGAGGTCCTCGACGAGGTACGCCGTGCCCATTCCCCCCGTGCCGAGGGGTTTGAGGATCTCGTATCGGTGGTGCAGCGTGGATCCCACCGGAATCTGCATGGTTCCGAGGATAGCCCACAATCGGCTCGATTTGGTGCGACATGATACGATTTGACACACACGACCTCCGGGCGGTCGGGAGTCGTCGGAGTCCGGGGCGATCGTCCACTCGGAAGACCGACATTTCACCGATGGCAACGATGGCGCGAGGCTTGCTACATTCGCAGACTATGTCTGGGTCATTCTGCCCACGCGGATGGATGGTTCTGTGCGCGCTCGGCTTCGTCGCCTTGCTCGGAGCAGGCTGCTCCATCAGTCCGCAGCCCGAGCCTCCGCCTGACCCCGATGTCGACCTCGGCCTGTTGTCCGTCGAGCTCGACGGATCGACTCAGGTGCTGGTCGGCGCCCCCTCGGCCGTCTCGCCGGGAGGCAGTCTCCTGCAGACGTTCGATCTCCATCTCCTGAACGTGGACGACGAGGTCGTCGTCGCCGAGGACGGTTCGTTCCGATTGCCGCTCTCCGGGGATCCGGGCGATCCTTACCGGATTCATGTTCGCGACGGCCAAAGGTTCGCGGATCCGATCGAGATCGTGACGCCGGCGGCGACGGGTGCGGTCACGCTTCGCGAGCAGTATCTCGGAGCGTGCTTCTTCCTGCAGCCGGCGCGGACGCTCGTGCTGGAGGATCAGCCGGTCGACACGACGGCGACCGCACCGATTGTGCTCGACAACCAATGCGCGGACCCGGTCACGGTGAGTCTGTTCAATCCCCGCAATGGACAGAACCAGATCACCACCGAGAAGGCGTCGATCCCGCTCACGGTCGAGCCTGGGACAGCTGCCTCGGTCGAGGTGCGTTTCTCACCGCTGGAGCCTGGCCTGCACGAGGACATCGTGTATCTCATGATCGGCTCGGGCGACTCCACCAAGCGCTTCGTCTCCGTTCGCGGCAATGGGATGTAGGAGCGAGCTGCTCACGGCTGGAATTCAAGCGCTCCGATGTCCGGCGTGCCTTGGATCGGATTCCACAAGTAATCGGAGTCTCGTCCGGGAATGGACATCCCGTGGTCGACGGCGGGACTGCCCGAGCTCAACGCAAAGTCGTTGTTCATGGGATCGACGAGCTGGGGATCGCCGGGCGTGGGGCTGTCTTGATCGAACCCGAGGCTCTGCCGGTAGTCGTCCCAATCCGCCATGTCATAGCTGCCCGACGGGGTCGAGACGATGGCCTGATCGGCATGCTCGTGGAAGTAGAGGTTGTGGTTCATGCTCGTGACGCCGCTGACGGAGGTTCCCGAGAAGGATACGCACTGCAGGTTGAATTGATCGGACGCCACGTTGCCGTAGAGAATGTTGTTGTCGAAGGCGAGGTTCTGGACTTCCCCCGAGACCGTGACCATCCCGCGGTAGGCCGAGCCCGAGCCGAGGACGCCGGCGCGCTCGTTCATGCCGTAGAAGGTGTTGTTGTACACCGCCGTATTGGTGACGTTGTGCAGGATCAAGAGCTTCTGTTTGATGTGCTTCAGGACGTTGTTGTAGATTTTGAAGTCCGTGAACACCGCGGATTCCCCATAGAGGTAGATTCCCATGCTCGTGAAGTCGTTGGGGCTGTCCGTGGGGTCATCGTTGGGGTCGTCCCAGATGAAGTTGTTTCTGAACGTGAAGTTCGAGAACGTGTCGTTGAACGTGGTGCCACCGGAGCCCGGCTCACAGGAGATGTCGAAGCCCGTGGTATGAAAGCCGTGATACAGGACGTTGCCTTCGAACAGCACATTGTCGAAGACCAAGTCGTAGTTGCTCCGTCCGTTGTCGAGGTAGACGTTGTACGAGATATTCCTGCGGCCACTGTCATGGATCTCGTTGTTTCGCACCACCATGTCCGAGTGCCAGATCTGCAGCCCCATGGCGGCACTACCGCCCTGAATACCAATGTAACCAACATGACAGTTCTGGATGTTCAGCCCGTGCACCTCATAGTCCATCGGCCAGCCGTCGTCGTAGCCGTACATGGTCGCGAACATGAGCTCGAGCCCATCGATGGTGATGTACTCGGCAGGGGCATGGCCCTGCATCGAGACGGCGGTCCGGCGCTGGGGAACCTCGACGAACACATACCGGTCGTCCGGATCCTCGGGAGCGAAGACGTAGATGGCATTGTTGTCCCAACACCAGTCGTACTCCTGCTGTAGGTTCGCGTAACCACTGCCGCAGACCGGTGTCTCGTCCGTCGCTTGGACCCTGCCCCAGGTCATGCCGCCATTGCTGTCGCCGAAGAAGATGCTGCTCGCCTTGCCGACATTGGGAATCGCCAACGACGTGGCCGACTGCCACACGTTTGCGTGACCATCGACCGGCGCCCAATCCGTGGCGCGCTCGGAGCCGAGGATACGAGGCTTGTGCCCCTGCCCGTAGCTGCCGAACGTAATGTGGGCGTTGACGGTGCCGGACGACGTGATCTCCAACTCTTCGCGCCAGGTGTCACCGCGTCGGAACAGGATCGAATCCCCCGGTTGGAACGTGGCGCCGTTGACCTTGTCGATCGTCCTCCACGGGCTCGTCGGTAAGGTGCCGGTGTTGGCATCATCCCCTACGTTCGAAACGAAGTACGTGACGGGTCCGCCGCATCCGCCGCAGCTCCCGCCGCAATCCACGCCGGTCTCACCGTTGCCCACGTCGGCGTACCCATTGGCACAACAATCCGCGTTGGGACACGAGCCGCCGCAATCGACGCCCGTTTCGTCCTGATTCTGTGTACCGTCGCGACACAGAAGTCCGCCGCCCGCCGTGCCGCCGGAACCAGCCGCTCCGGCCGAGCCACCCGTGCCGCCGGTCGCTCCGCCTGATCCACCGGTCTCCCCGCCTGATCCACCGGTCGCTCCACCCGTACCGCCGGATGCGCCGCTTGAGCCCCCACTCGCTCCGCCAGCGCCGGCCGTCCCGCCGGTCCCCGCGGAATTCGTTGTGTCACCCTCCGAATCCGAGCATGCCACGAAAGCGGAACAAGCAAGCAAGAGTAGCCACGGGCGAATGCCGAAACGCATGGGTGTCCTCCTCAGGTACCGCCATCCTAGCACGCCACGTGCGGGGGCTGTCAGGTCCCGTCCCACCCAGCGAGACGGGAGAACAACCACCACGCGGCCCTGCCTTTCAGGACGCAGTTGAGGTTCGCCTCAGGAGGATCGCTCGAATGTGCGCAACCACTCGTGCCGTCGAATCCCGCCACGCCATCGCCCGTCGTGAGTTGCTCCAGCTCGCTCCCATCGTTCGCGGCACACCACTCTACCCCCCAGTTGCCGCCACTGTAGTTGAGGTTGTCGGCCATGTTCTGATCCCAGTAGTAGTTGCCGTCGGGGTCATAGGCCTCGATGTCCGCGAAGTCGAAAAGCCACCGTCCATGCGCCTCGCAATGGTCCCGGATCAACTCGTTGTTGTAGTGGATTCCGTTCGGCGACAGGTCTTCCCCATCGCCCTCGGAGTGACCGGTCATGAAGACGAAGGTGACATGCGGATACTCGGCCACGAGCTTCTCCATGTTGTCCACGTAGCGCTGCGCATCATGGCCATTGATGCTGCACCAGGACCACATGACCACGTTGATGTGGCTGTTGGCGGGGTCGTCGAGCAGGCTACGCGTGGCGATCACCCAGGGCGTGTCGCCGTTGCCGTCGACCGAGTCGCCCTGGCTCAGGTCCGCGCAGCCCGGGATCCCGTCATCATCGAGATCGAGCGCGTTCGGGTCCTGGCCCGCGTCGTCCCAGGCGTAGGTGTCGCCGAAGGACGGGAAGGCTTCCAACGAATTCATGCCCGTGATGAGCTGGCTGCCGTGGGACGTGTGCTGGTAAGCGATGTGCAGGGTGTTCTTCGCCTGTTCGATCGCGGAGGCGGGGATGGCGCCAAGGACGGTGTGACTGTGCGTGATGAACTGGCCCGCGGGCGGGGCGCTGCCACAAACGCCGCCCGTGCAGGTCTCACCCCCGCCGCAATCCGTTCCATCGGGCAGCGAGGAGTAGGACGTGGTGTTTTGCGAGGGCTCACAGATCAGGCAAGGATTGGAAGCATGAGCGGTCGATTCCGCGATACAGGCGTGGCCGACGACGCAGAATCCGGCCGCCAACTCGTTCTGACAGGCGTCCTGAACGCAGGTGTCGGTGGTGCAATCGAGACCATCATCGCAGCCGTTGGAGCAATCAACGGGGGAGCCGGCCGCCCCTGCGGTTCCGCCACCCGTGCCCGGCGTTCCGGTGCCTCCGGTCCCGGAGCTGCCGGTGCCCCCGGTGCCGCCCGCGCCGCCCGCGCCGCCGGCGGCTCCTGAGCCGCCCCCGGTGCCCGCCGTAGACCCATCTTCACTCGAATCGCCGCAACCCGCCACCAACGCGACGGTGGCGACCAGTGCAAACCAACGCAACTTGTTCTGCAAGCTCTTCATGGCAAGCTCCTTGTCGATGGCGGAACCGTGGACGGGCCAACTGGATGTGTCTGGCGTGCGCGCAGGGAACCGGAATACCTACTCAAAGAAGATTTCGTCGACCACCAGATCCATGGGAGCGCTGGGTCGGCTGATGGTCAATCCGTGGATGTCGTCGAATCCGGGGCAGCTCGCGGCAACGTCGATATCGACTTGAACCCACTGATCGTTGACTGCAACGGTGGTGGGAATGTCACATCGGGAGGCCTCGGACCTGGGGGCGACCTCGACCTCACCACTGCCGGACTGGGCTCGCAGCTGAAGCCTCAGGTGACTGAAGGTCGTTGTGGGAAACACGTGGCGGTAGGTGATGTGCAGACCGCTGCCCTCGAAGCCGCTGACCAGAAGGCAGGACGGGCTGGATTCAGCGCAACCGGCGTTGAACTCCGAAAGGCTGGCGCTACCCCAGGTGTTGGGCTCCCAACGCACCCCGTCGATTCCTCCCCATTGTTCATCATAGACGTCGCCCGGAGGAGTGAACTCACAGGTGCCAGCGTCGGCCTGGGCGGGGGCGAACTGGGCCCCTGTGTCAAAGTCCGACTCGGCGGCTGTCGCGTAGGTCAGGACCTGCGTGCCTTCGACGACCTCGCCG
>Ga0180009_10005014_pt1 | contig 14356 bp, 15 predicted proteins | sample OS_PC_MetaG_FD_123537 | JGI IMG/M metagenome (GOLD analysis project Ga0180009, IMG submission 123537) | Groundwater microbial communities from the Aspo Hard Rock Laboratory (HRL) deep subsurface site, Sweden - OS_PC_MetaG | ecosystem: Environmental > Aquatic > Deep subsurface > Groundwater...
ATTCTTTTAGTAAATTTTGGAAAAAAACAAATTATTATTCCTTCTATTAGTGCTAAAATTCCAAGTGCAAGAAGAATTATGCAGAGTGTTGTCATTAATATTTAATGGCTTTCTGATATTTAAACTTAGTTATTAAAAAGGAATTGAGTGAACTAGCACCTCAAAAACATTTGCTGTATCTGGGATAATTATTTCACCTTTGTTTGTAAAAGAAATTTTCCTCTCTGGCACTTCTAATCTGTAACCTATTCCTCCTTTTTCTGGGAATTGATCAAATCCATATTCTCTTATTTCTAAAGTGGGTGTGCTTTGAAGCACTCCATTGGGATGAAAAACGTTTTTACCAATTAGTTCGTAGGATTGTCCTGGTATTAGATCCTTTACTCTATGCGCCTTTATTACACTCATTTTAGAATTATTTCACACAGTTACAAGGTTTGTAACCTTTGTTTAAAGCAGTTTCCCTTGTTTTAAAAACTAATCTGCTTTTTGGCATGATGTTTTTTGCAAAAGGACAATTTGGGGTGTGAAAGTTTTTTCCTGTTTTAGAAGCAAGATATCTTTTTTTAGGTCTTTTTGTAACTGTTTTTGTGATTACTCTTGTTTTTGTAACTGTTTTTGGTTTTTTCCTAACTTCTTGTACTTTTTGAGCTAATTTTAATTCATCAATTCCAAGTTTTTCTATTTTTTTTAGAATTTCTTTTTGAATTCTACTTACTTCAAGAACTTCTTCTTGCAATTTCATAATATCATTCTTTACTAGTCTGAATGAGTTAATAATGTTAGATTCTATTCCTTTCATTTTATGTAGTTACTACAATATAATGGTAAGTGTATTTAAAGATTTCTATTGTTGAGAATATGTTTTATAAGGGATTATTCTCCCCAATCTGCTTTTTTTTGCCTTTTTATCTCTGCAATTTCTTGGAGAATTTTCATTTCATTTGGTGAAAGAAGATCTTTATTTTTTTTGAAATTTTTAAACTGAGAGGAAGATATATCTGAGTAAAGGTTTTCTTTGATTTTTAACTGTCTTTCATAATTTACTCCTGGAATGGAGATGGCGACTTCCATCTCTTCTTTTGCTTCTTCAACAGATTTATTTTCTGATTGAATGTTTTTCACTCTTCCTATTTTTTCTCCTTTTTCATCAAAGAGGTTTAGTCCTGAAATTAATTTCCCTCCTTCTATTTTGACGCCAAATATTGCTGGCTTAGTATTTCTGAATACATGTTGGTGCAAAATCTTTAGTTTGCATATTGTTGTGAGTTTCATTAATCTTTTCTTTTCTATTTCCTTGCTTTTTTCTTTTCTAAAATCTACTAAGTTCTCTATTAATTTGTAAATTACTTCATCAGTGATTATCTTAATATTTTTCTGAATTTCTTTAGCTTCATCATCTACTGGTACATTGAATCCAACCACTACTGAATCTAATTCGTTTATTTCAAGATTGGCTTTTGCAGAGATTATATCTGTTTTATTTATTTTTCCTATTCCTGCTTTTACTACAGGAATATTATTCTCTTTTAGTAAAAATAAAAGTGCCTCTAAACTTCCTAAAGAATCTGCTTTAGCAATAATTCCTTGTTTTTCTGTCTGGATATTTTTGGAAATTTCCTTCTGAAAAATTTCTTTAATTTTTTCTTTGTTCCTTTTATAAATTACAAAAGGCATCCCAGGAAGAATTTCTGTTTTTTCTACAAGTTGCATTCTGATTCCTGTTGAAGCAGTGGTTTTTTCTTTTGGTTTAAATTTTGAAGAGAGAGGTTCTATTTCTTCAAGAATCCTTATTTTTGTAATGATTGGTTCTCCATTGAAGTTAGCTACAGCAATTTCATCTGTTTTTGAAAGCGTTCCATCATGCAAAATTGCTTCTATATAATTATTGGATTTCTCTTTTTTTACTTCGAGCATAACTCCTCGAGCTTCTTTTCCTAAGATTAATTTATTCTCAAGATATTTTTGGCTTAATCCACATAACATCATAATTAATTCTGGAATTCCTTGTTTGGTTCTTGCAGAACAAGGAATTAATGCTATCTTTTTTGTGAAATCCTTTATTTTATAGAATAAATCAGAATCAAATCCGTGATGATTAAGAGCACCAATTATCGTCATATACCTCTCATCAAATATTTGTTTTACATGTGGTTGTTGTGAATCAATGTTTTTTTCCAATGAGTCATCTGATTTTCTCCATCCAGAAATGTTATCTATTTTATTCAAAGCGATTAAAAAAGGAGTTTTATTTAATTTTAGAATTTTTATTACTTCTGCTGTTTGAGGTTTTATTCCCTCATTTATATCTATTACAAGTACTGCAAGGTCTGCCAAACTTCCCCCTCTTTTTCTTAAATTAGTAAATGCTGCATGTCCTGGAGTGTCGATAAGCAAAAATCCTGGGATGTTTAATTTTATTCCTGATTTTTCAATAAGAGGGCAGGCGATTTTTAACTGTTCAATTGGATATAGTGTAAATGAGATTTTTTGAGTAATTCCTCCTGCTTCTCCTTCTTGAACACAGCTATCTCTAAGACAATCAAGGATAGATGTTTTTCCATGATCTACATGCCCACAAACAGTCACTATTGGTTGTCTTATTTTTGTCATAATTATGAGGAGAGAATCATAGTTAAAAGGTTTTTGATTGTTTTCTTTAAAATATATATTCTGGTTTATAATTCTTTAAATATGGTTTTTTATTAGATTTAAAATGAGAAAAAGAAGTAATTTATTAAAAATTGTATTGAGTTTGCTTTTAGTTCCAGCAATTTTTCTGACAGGATTTCAGTTCACTCCTGAAACTTTGAGAAATTATAGGTTAAAAGGAGAGATTATTAGAGAATTAAATGTGGATTTTATTGATGTTTATGGAAAAAGAACTTCTTGTCGTCAGATTGAGTTTGATCTTGACAAGGATGGGAAAAGTGATGTTCTTGAAATAATTTCTGAAGATATTTATAAAACAGATTTGTATCCTGTTTATTCTCCTGAAGCTCTTTTTTATGGATTTGATAGAAATGAGGATGGCGTAATTAATAGAATAACTGAAACATTTATTGATCAGGATTTAAATGGGTTTGATGGCGATGAAGAAAGAGTAGTTGATTATATTCTAAGGAAAATTAAAGAAAGGGAAAAAATGATAAAGATTTAATTACCTTACAAAAATCTCTCCTTTTTTGTGTATGATTTTTAATCCCTCTTTTTTTAATAACTTTGCTTTTGATTTATAATTTTTTCCTGCATATCCTCCTAAACTTTTGTCTGAATTTATAACTCTGTGGCATGGGACTTTCGGAGCGAATGGGTTTCTTTTTAGTGCTTGTCCTATTGCTCTTGGAGAAGTTTTTAGTTGTTCTGCGATAGCTTTATACGTAGTTGTTTTTCCTTTTGGAATTTTTTTAACAATTGAATATACTTTTTTTTGGAATATTGTTATTCTTGACATGCGTTTTATAGAATAATAATCTTTAAATAATATTAGTGTTTAATTAAATTATCTGTTAGTGTAGGAGTAATCTGAATAACGAGGCGTGTGGTTTATTAATATAAGTTAAATCCTGAGACGCCTACAACCGAAAGGAGAGACTAACGCTTTGGGGGTATCTTAATTAATTTTAAAAACTAATTATTTCTCTTTTAATTATGAGAACACTGGCTGATTTAAAAGAAAAATATGATTTTGAATTTGAGAGGATTATTTCTGAAATTAAAAAGAGCAAAGCTAAATTGGTCCTTTTGCAATTTCCTGATGGACTTAAGCCTTATGCAACAAGTGTTGCGGATTATTTAGAACAAAAAACTAATGCAGAATTTTTAATTTGGTTTGGAAGTTGTTTTGGTGCGTGTGATGCTCCTGTTGGATTAGAGAAAATAAAACCTAAAATAGATTTAATTGTTCAATTTGGGCATAATGATTTAATGCCGAGTTACTTGTAGGACTTTATACTATCTTATTTATTTCTTCAAGTCTTTTTTTAACCCCAATAGAATTATTAAACATCTTCCAAAAGATTCGAGATAACCATTCTACCCATTCTTTTTCTTTGATCGTATAAAAAATAAAAATTTTTTTATCAAGTTCTTTTATCTTTCCTGTTGGTTCTTTTATCTCTTTTATCCTAAAAATTTTTTTATCAAAAATAATTGCTCTTAATGGTTGTTCTCGGTGTTTTATTTCGATTAATTCTTGATTATACTTAAAATTTAAAGAGAGCATTTTTTCTATGTTTTCCTTTCCTTCAATATCCACCCTGCAAATCACTTTTATTTTTACATTTCTTTTTATGAGTTCTTCTATTGCATCAAATAAGTCGATTTTGTCTTTTTTTAAATTAAGAAAAGAAAGATTTCCTGAGAAAATTTTTAATTCTTTTTGGGTTCTTCTAAATAAATCCCTTAGTTCCTTTAAGTTAGTGGTATTTTCGTTTATTTCTTTTTCAATCGTTGTTTTTTTATTTTTATCCTGAATATGTTGGAAAATATCAAATGCCGAAAAATCTTTTTTATTTTTCCCACGCATCATTTCTTGTTCTAATGTATCTTGGAATGGAGAATTACTGATTTTTTCTACAGAAGAGAGATAAACAATTTTTAATGCTCCTCTGGTCCCTTCTCTGAATGTTCTTGTAGAAAGCGTTCCAAAATCTTCTTCTATTTTTTTTACATAGCGATCGATAGTTCTCCAGTTCTTATTTAACTGAATTGCAAGCTCATGAATGCTTCTCGGTTTAATAGAAACAAAATCCTCTATTTTTTTAATCATTCTTGAATCAAGCATGTTCCTATTAGTGGTTATAATTATTTAAGCTTTTTCTTTTGTACAACTATAATGACAAATTTAGTGCAGTAAAATGTATTAAAAATACAACTCCTATAGATTATATGGATGAAAAAAATAAAATAAATGAAAGAGAAGAGAATGTTTTTTTTGTGAAAGGGTTAGTGGAAAGAATAAAAGAAGAAATTCAAAGAGGAGAGTTTGGATGTTGGGGATGTTAGAAGAAGAACATTTTGTAGATGAAAGAGCGATTGTTGCAAAAGAATTATTTTTCCTTTTGGAGAAAACATTGAAGCTTGAAATGGAGCTGATGAATCTACAACCATCCAATTAATAAGGTAAATCCTACTAAGAACAATAAAATTCCTGCAATAAGATGAAGAATTTTTATGTTTCTTTCTTTCCACCCTGAAACTTCTTCAACTTTTGAAAATCCATAATAAATCATTCCTACAATCACTAACATTGGAAGAATAAAGATTAGGTTATAATATAATAACCATGGAAGAGCACCTGCAATTCCTAATTTTGCTAATAATCCTGATGCGATAATATACGGTCCGATAGTGCACGGGAGTAAGAAAAGAGTTACTAAAAATCCTATTATAAATGCTCCAGAAGGAGAAACAATATTATCAATAATTTTTTTGACTTTTGGTCTCATCCAGATAGGCATTTCTGTTGCAATTCCTCCTCTGTTATACATAAAAAAATCTTTTATGTGGAGGGCTCCTAAAAGCATAGCAAAAATAGCTAATCCATTAAAAACAGTACTTGAATTTTCTCTGAGGATTTCTGCAAATGATTTAAAGAATTGAATTATAATAATACCATAAATAAGATATCCAAGATAAATCGCAGTAACAAATGCAATCCCTGTATAAAGAACTTTTTTCCTTTTATCAGGATTTTTTATTAAAATAGATGTTAAAACCATTGCTAAAATTGCAATAGCACACGGGTTAACAGAATCTGCAAGAGCAAGGGAAGTTATTTTCCAGAAGTTTGTTAGTTCCATTTCAAATTTAAATTAAGATTACTTATATACTTTTTTCCTATGTTCGAATTTTAATAATATGAGTTCATTTTCTTTGATTGCATAAATTAGCCTAAAAGGTTTAATATAAAGACTTTTTTCACCTCTCGCATATTTGAGAGGTTTTCCCACAAAGGGATTTTCAATAATCTTCACAATTTGTAGTTTTAATTTTTTTAATAAAAAATTATCAAGATGTTTAGTTTGTTTTATGAATGTATTTGAGCGAGTAATTTTTTTAATCATCTCACCAGGCATTCATCTCTTTAAGAAAATCTTTTTTACTCATACTAATACTTTTTCCTTCTTCAATTTCTCTCCAAATTTTGTTAAGTTCTTCTAATTCTTTTTGTTCAGTTTTGTTTAGTCCCTCAACTTTTTTCAGAATTATCAAATTTTCTTTACGAGTTACAATGAAGGGAGTTCCTTCTTTAATATCTCTTCGTATTCTTTCAGGAATTATTATTTGTCCTTTTGTGCTGAGTTTGGTTGTTTCCATTTTAATAAATGTAAGATTTTCTTACTTATAAGCTTTTCCATTTAACATCCAGTTAGTTCTTTTAATTCTTCTATAGATTGTACTCCTTCGTGTATTTCTCCTTGAATAATCCATGTGGGGGTTTTAAGAATTCCTGCATTTCCGCATGTTTCTCTTTCAAAAAAACAATCGATTGTTGTTAGAAATTTATAATGTTCTCCAAACATCTCTTCTTGTGTTTCACAAGCATGACATCCAAGTTGGACATATAATCTAGAATTTTCTCCAATACAGATAGTGGTTTTTTTATCAATCTTTTCGGAAGAATCCATTAAAATTAAAATAGAAATAACTATTACTGTAATAATAATTAAAATTGTCACCCATTTTTTGTTTTTCATGAATGATATTATAGAATTATTTTTTTAAATGTTTGTGTAATCAATAATCTGGAAGCTCTTGTTTTTGAGAATCTTGTTTTTTTGGAGATTGTTTAAGTGTTTCTTGGCCTTTTTCTGGTTGTGGTTCTTTTTCTGAAGTTTCTTGACTGTTTAAATCTTTTTCAGTTATAGAATTAATCATCTCTTTGAATTTTTGGAAATCTGCTGCAGCAATTTTTACTCCTGATTTTGTGAATCCAGTGTATCTCTCACTGGTTACGAACTCTCTTATGGTAACTCCTGGTCTTCCTCCAAAGTCATCAATTCTTATTACTATATCAGTCATATCGTTTTTATTTATTTTTCCAATATCTTTTTCCATTTTATAACTTAGATAACTGTTTTTATAAATTTATTGGTTGAATTTTCTTGCGTAGAGGAAAGTATTTAAACTTGTTATCCTACATTTTTTTATAAAAAAATAGGTGTTACCCTACAGTTTTATAGGTTGATAAAAAGAGATGGTTTATAAGAAGTATATTACTCGTGATGGTGAAAAATATGGTCCGTATTATTATGAGAGTTATCGTGATGAATTTGGAAATATAAAAACAAAATATTTAAAAGATTATAAGCCAGTTAAGCATAATAAATTATTTTTTATTTCTATTATCGGGATCTCTTTTTTCTTGTTTGTTCTTTTATTTTTTTTAATTTTAAATTTTTTTCCTGATTTTAAAATGGATTCTTCTAATTTTTTTGATTTTTCATTAAATTCAATAAAATCTCTGACTGGTTTTGCGGTTCAAGAGGACTCAGGAGAGGGTGTGAGTGAAGAATTAGAAGAACCTCTTTCTGTTGAAGAGGAAATTCCTGAAGAGATTTCTGAAGAAGAACCTCTTGAAGAAGAACAAGAACCAGAAACTGAAGAAGTTCTTGTTGAAGAAATAGATTTGTCAGAAGAAGATTCAGAATCAAATAAAACTGATGAATTTGCGCCTGTTGAAGAAGTAAATAATGAAACAGTTCAAGAAGAATTTGCATTAAATCAATCTAGTGAAGAAGAAACCAATGTTTCTAATATTCTGATAGAAGAAGAACCAAAAGATAGTGATGTAAGGGAAGAAAAAGTTTCTCAAAAAGAGAATCAAACTGTTGAAGAGGATATTTCTGAAGAAGAAATTTTTATTGAAAATTTAACTGAAGTTCAAGATGCAACAAATTTTACAATTAGTACAATTCAATATGAAGCAGTTCTTAATCAACCTGTTAAATGGAAAAAAAATGTTAAACTCGACAGAATAGAAAAAATAACAATAGAATTGCCAGAAGAGGCAGAAAATATTACGGTGTTTATGTTAAATGAAGAACAAGAAGAGTTTGTAGAAGAAGTCATTGAAGGAGAAACTAAGAAAATTAAGCAAGAAGTTCCTAAAAATAAAATAAAAATTACTGGGAATTTTATCGCTGAAGGTGGTTCTTCTGAAGAAAAATCAAAGATTTATAATATTTTAAGAAAGATTTTTTCGTCAATCACTGGAAGAGTAATCGAATTACAAGAAATAGAAGGTGGAATAGAAATTTTAATCGAAGAAAATTCAACAGAATATGATATTGAATATGAAACTCCTGGACCTGTTTCTTTTGAAGAAGAGATTTTAAAGGGGAAGAGAATTATTATTTCTTCTGACTTAGAATATCAAAATATTTTATCTTATACCTCACTTCCTGCGGAGATGTCAAATATTAATTCTTTAAAGCTTTATCATATTGTGGATGGTTCTAGAATTGAGGTTGATTTTGAAGCTTATGATACTAATAATAATAGTCTTTATGATTTTATTGAGTGGATTGTTCCTCACCTGAGCAACCAGACTTATGAGTTAGAGATTACTATTTTGAATGTTCAGAGTTATCCTGTGGTAGATGGAGAGTGGGAAATTAAATTTACTACAAGTGGAGAATCTAATTTAACTATTCGAGCTGTTGAAGGAACTACGTGGAGTGATTCTAGTAATAATGAAGATTTGAGATTCTTAGAAATTAGATGTGGAGAGGATGTTTTGGATTATCAGTGGGTTGAAAATGAGATTTTTATTCAAGATTATGAATGTAATGAAGTGGGATATGAGATTTCAAAAGTTTTGACTTCTGGAGTTCATGTTCTTGAGTTTGAATTTGGAGGGATTATTGCTAGAGCTTATAATTCTGCGACTAATTCTTCTATTCCGCAGACATTAAATCTTCACGGAAAATTAACTGATGAAAATGGAACTGCTTTAAATGGAACTTATAACATGAGTTTTAAAATTTATGATAGTTATACTGGTGGAAGTGTTTTATGGGAAATTGCAAATCAAAGTATAACAGTGGATACCAATGGGGTTTATAATTATATTTTGCCTGATGTAAATATTGGGTTTGAAGGCCTAACTTATCTTGGAATTAGTGTAGGAGAAGATTCTGAAATGACTCCTAGGATTAATTTAACTTCTACTCCTTATAGTTACAGGGCGAAGACAGCGGATTCTCTTAATACTTCAAATAATTATCAGATGCAAAATTTAAGTTTGTCAGATAAAATCACTTTTGGATTTGGAGAAATGATTGATAATTTAGTTAATGATTGGTTAAAAATTACAGGAAATTTAAATGTAACTGGGAATATAACTGCGCCTTATTATTGTAACTCTACAAATTGTTATACTATGAGTGATTTGCTTGTGAGTAGTGGGGAAGATAATTCTAGTTGGAATCAGACTTTTGCTGATGGTTTATATTCTGGAATTGAGTGGGATTATAATCAGACAACGCCTGCAATTACTTGGGCAAATGATACAATTCAAGATAATAATGCTTCTTGGAGTTCTACTTATAATTCTACTTATGAATCTACTTACAATGCAACTTATGATTCAAAAGTTACAGATAATGAATCTTGGAATCAAACTCTTGCTGATAGTTTGTATATTGAAGATTCAACAGAAGGAGATTTAGATGTTAATTCTTCTGGATATTGGGATAGTTTAGATACTTATAACACAACTCAGATGGAGCAGTCTGGAAGTACGTTGAATATTTTACAATCTTGGCTTGAAAGTTTGTTTTATTTTAAAGATACAATTGTTTCAATGATTTCTGGAAATGTCACTGCAGATGGTTCTTTAAATTCAACTTCATGGAATCGTTCTGGAACAGATGTTTTTTTAGCTAATGCAGGGGATAGTGTTGGAATTGGAACATCTTCACCAACTCATGAATTAAATGTTGTTGGGAATACAAATATAACTACAAATCTCACAGTAGAAAGAATAGTCCTTGAAAATGATGAAGGACATAATATCTATGATAATTCAACTTGTGTCATAATCAAAGGAGATACAAGCACGTTGAATATTTGTTGATTATTTAAGTTTTTTAAAGAGGGAAAATGAAATTTAAAAAAAAAATAAAAAATAAGAATTATTTGTTTTTTTTAGTTGGGATTGGTTTTTTGTTTGGTTTGATTTTGTTTATTAATGCTGGTTCTGAATCATTGAGAGTTTTTCTTTCTAACGTGGGCAAAACTTCTGAAGTGCCAGTTGAAACAAATGGAGTTGTCGCTATAACAAATGCCGAGCATTTAGATGAAAATAGAAATTTTATTTATGATGTTTATAATGAGGTAAAAGCTTTGGATGATGTTTGGAGTGAAGAAATTCCAGATAATGATTATGTTCGGGTTGTATTTGAACAGGAATTAGATTCTTCAAGAGATATTACGATTTATCCAAGAATTATGAATGGAACACCTAAAATAGAAATTTATGAGCTTAATGGAATCGAGTTGATAGCGGAATTTACAGATATTGCTAATGAGGAGTATAATAAAGTTTATCTAACAGGTTTATCAGGAACACAGGACACTTTTGATTTAAGAGTTATTGGTGGGAGTGTTGAATTTGATCATATTGTTGATCCTTCTGAAATTATTTTTGATTCTAATAGTAGTAATGCTTCTTCTGGAGATACTAATTCATTGTCATGGGAGCATACAATTGGTTCAGGAATGAGTAAGATTCTTCTTGTAGGAGTTGCACATGATGTTGGTTCTGCTACTCTTGTTAGTAATATTACTTATGGTGGAGCAAATTTCACTAGATTAAATGGAAGTGTTGCTTCTACTACTAACGGAGGAGAAATGTGGTATCTTGTTAATCCTGTTCAGGGGACAGATACTATCCTAGTTACTCTTGGCTCTTCTACTAAAGTTGCAGCAGGAGCCCAGTCATATTTTGGAGTTAATCAAACTACTCCTTTTAGTGCATCTGTAGCTGATGGTGGCACAGATGTTTCTGCTACTATAACAATACCAAGTGCGTCAGGAGAACTTGTTGTGGATTCTTTAACTAAACGTGTTTTGACTGAGGCAGTTACTCCTGATGCTTCTCAAACTCAAAGATATAATATTGGTTCATCTGGTGCAGGAGATACAGATGTTTATGCAGCTGGTTCGAGTAAGCCAGGAGATACCAGTGTTGATATGAATTGGATATGGGGATCGAGTAGAAGATGGGTTCTTATTGCAGGATCATTAACTTCTACAGATATACTTAAATTGAATTATGTCTCTCCTACAGAAGAATCAGGAGTTATTAGAAATAGAGATTATATTGAAGTAAATGCAACATCAGAACCCTCAGAAGGAACATTAGACACGATTACGATAAATCTGTATAATTCAACAGGATTTGTGCAGAATAATTCATCTTCATCCTCTCCTTTTTATGTTAATTTTTCAAATTTAGTGAATGGAGTGTATTATTACAATGTTACTGCAAATAGTAGTTTAGGAGATGAAGAAACTTTAGGGACGAGAACAATTACATTAGATACAATAAATTTGACTTATGTTTCTCCAACAGAATATTCTGAAGCTGTTAGAATTAGGGATTATATTGAAGTTAATATTACTGCAGAAGTTTCTATAGGAGAATTAGATACAATAACAATTAATTTTTATAACTCAACCCAAGATCTCCTTCAAATTAACACTTCTTTATCCTCTCCTTTTTATGTTAATTTTTCAAATTTAGTGAATGGAGTGTATTATTACAATGTTACTGCAAATGATAGTTTGGGAAACGAAGAAGCTTTAGAAACGAGAACTATAACCTTAGATACGACTCATCCTTTGATTGATTATAATACAGGGACATCTGAGAATCATGCTAATTTAACTCAATCAAATATTTATGTTAATGTGAGTGTAATAGAATCTGTTGTTACAAATTTTTTATTTAAATTATACAACTCAACAGGAGAAGTTAATACTACAAACTTCACAGATGGGACAAAAATGTATGAGATTGGATGGAGTAGTGATGTCATTTATCAATATATTTTATCTACTCCTTGGAATATTTCTACAGCTGTTTATGATAATATAAATATTTCAACTCAAGATTCTGGTCCAAGAGATTTATTTTTTAAATCAGATGGGTTGAAATTATATGAGATTGGAACATACTATGATAAAATTTACCAATATACTTGTACAGATGCCTGGAATTTAAGTTCTTGTAGTTCTGATAATATAAATATTTCAACCAAAGATTCTTCTGGTTCTCAGGGTTTATTTTTTAAATCAGATGGGTTGAAATTATATGAGATTGGATCAACTAATAATAAAATTTACCAATATACTTGTATAGATGCCTGGAATTTAAGTTCTTGTAGTTATGATAGTATAAATATTTCAACCCAAGATACTTCTCCCCAAGGTTTATTTTTTAAATCAGATGGGTTGAAATTATATGAGATTGGATCAACTAATAGTAAAATCTATCAATATACTTGTACAGATGCCTGGAATTTAAGTTCTTGTATTTCTGATAATATAGATATTTCAACTCAAGAGATCACACCAAGGGGGTTATTTTTTAAATCAGACGGAACAGAGATGTATGAGGTTGATTTAGAAGACCAATTTTACCAGTACTCTTTATCTACTCCATGGGATATCTCCACAGCTGTTTTTAATAATGAAAATTTAACAACTCAAGATAATAATTCCCAAGGTTTATTCTTCTCTTTAATTGAACCAAATGCAACAAGATCCGTTAACTGGACGAATTTGCCAGATGGAACATATACATACAATGTTACAATTGTGAACGGAGATGGAAATCAAAATACAACAGATACAAGAACAATTACTCTAGACACAACTTACCCTTTAATTTCATACGGTGAAGGAACTGCAGTTGATTATGCTAATTTAACTCAATCAAATATTTATGTTAATGTAAGCGTGACAGAAGTTAATGAAGTAAATATTACTTTTAGATTATACAATTCAACAGGAGAAGTAAATACAACAACCTTTACAGATGAAACTCGAACTATTAATTGGACTGGTTTGTCTGAAGGAATATATACCTATAATGTTACAATTACTGATGTAGTAAATCAACAAAATATCACTGATACAAGGAATATTAATTTGAGTTTTGGGAGAGCTGTAACTTTGAACTCTCCTGCAAATAATAACAATTCTGTTTCATTAACACAAAATATAATTTTTAATTGTTCTGCAAATAGTTCTGTCGAAGAGTTAAAAAATATTACCTTATACACAAACATTTCTGGTGTGTGGCAGGCAGAACAGACTAATGATTTAACAGGAACATCTAATTCAACTGTTTTTGAAATTGATGCTAAATCTTTGATTGGCTCTAATACATTTAGAGATTCTGTGTTTGATTGGAATTGTCTGGTTTATATGCTTGATGAAGATAGTTATTGGGCTAATAGTAATTATAGTTTTAGTGGTTGGGATTTAGGGAATTACACAAATGTTACTTTTAATTTTACTAATAATAATATTAGTTTAATTGCGAACTCAACAGGAGAATTTGAGAATATGACTGGAAGTTATCAGTCAAAAATATTTGATGGATTAGCAACAAAATCTTGGAAAAATATAAGTTGGGATGGAGGACCTGCTTGGAAAGATTTAGAATTTCCAAATGATCAGGTAACTGATAGTTATGGAGCAAATATGACTGGAAATGTTTTATTATACCATCTTAATAATAATTCTGCAATAGGTGAAAATGATACTAATATTTTTGACTTTTCAGGAGGTGGAAATAATGGAACCTGCACTTTTTGCGTTTTTAATTCTAGTGGGAAATATGATAATGCAATTGAGTTAAATTGTTCAACTGGCTTTGTAACTATTCCCAATAGTGCAAGTGGAAATTTGAATTTTTCAGTTAATGGAACATATACTCTTTCTGCATGGGTTTATTTAAAAGGAAATAATTCTGGGTCTTCAGATTACCAAGGAGTAATAACTAAAGGAGATGCGCAATATACTCTTCAGACAAAACCAGTAGGAGGAGGAATTTATTGGCAATTTGCTGAAAAAACAGACGGAGTTGGATGGGTAAGTCTTTTTTATCCTGTTGTTTATAATGAATGGTCTCATTTAGTGGGGGTAAGAGATGGTCAGGACATAAATTTTTATGTAAATGGTATATTGGTTAATAACACCCCTGCTTTTTCAGGAGCTGCTGTTGGGAGAGATACTGATTATAATGTAAGAATCGGATCAAATGATTATTATCCTCAAAGAGTTTTTAATGGAACAATTGACGAGGTAGCAGTTTGGAATAGAAGTTTGACAGATG
>Ga0180009_10005015_pt1 | contig 14352 bp, 21 predicted proteins | sample OS_PC_MetaG_FD_123537 | JGI IMG/M metagenome (GOLD analysis project Ga0180009, IMG submission 123537) | Groundwater microbial communities from the Aspo Hard Rock Laboratory (HRL) deep subsurface site, Sweden - OS_PC_MetaG | ecosystem: Environmental > Aquatic > Deep subsurface > Groundwater...
AAATCACTTTTCCGCTTTTGCATCCTTTATTTCTGCATCAAGCTCATCCAGTTCGCTTTCAAATACTTCAATTGCTGTTGCAAGCATCTGCTTTACAGTAAGCTGCCCCCAGCTTTCAACATTGACTATGAAATCTTCCTCACTCCCTTCAACGCGTATTGCATCAGGGCAGGCATCCTTGCAAGCCTGGCACAGGTCGCATTTTGCCTCATCAGTGACTTTTAATTTCTTGCCGTCAAGCTTTAATATTTTTTTAGGGCATATATCAACGCAGGCTTTTGCATTTTTTGCCTCTTGAATCTTGAAAACAGGGTGTCCCTGGAAAAATATTGCGCCTGGGGAAAACTTGGCGTGATCTTTGCCGCAGCCAAGGCATGCAGTCATTTCTGCCTTTAATGTCTGCCCTTCAAATAGCTTGACAACAGGCATTTTTGGATAAACAGGGGTAATCTTCGGATCCTTGCATTTTATGTTTTCTGCGTATACAATGCAAGGGCCTGTCTTGTTAACTGTCATTGCAACCTGGCACCTTGCACACCCTGCTCCTTTGCATTTGCATTTCTCTTTTACAAAATATGATTTAAGGTCTGTATGGAAAGGCACAAAACCCATCCTGTGCGCCACCATCTCATCATAAAGCGCAGAACCGTTTTCAACAAATTTAACATCCTCGATTGCCATGGCTGGCACTTTGCTTACTACCAGCCGCCTTAATGTGTTTATGTAAGCAGGCGCTGTTCCTGTAATTATGAAAGTTCCTGTGTACTTGTCAGAATGCAGGTTTTTTAGTTTCATACTCTCCTCCCTCTTTTTCCGCCTTTCTTCCTGCACCTGTCGTGCGGGACAGCGGTTACATCCTCAATGTCTCCTATCCTTAATCCTGCCCTGGAAAGCGCCCTTATTGCTGCCTGCGCTCCGGGTCCTGTGCTTGTCGGCCCATTATGGCCGCCAGGCGCCCTGACCTTAATATGAATGGCATTGAGCCCTCTTTCCTTTGCTCCTTCTGCAGCAAGCTTTGCAGCTGTCATTGCTGCTGATGGTGATGGCTCCATCCTGTGGGCCTTTACAACCATGCCGCCTGATACTTTTGCCATTGTTTCAGAGCCTGTTATATCTGTTATATGAATTATTGTATTATTATACGAGGAATATATGTGCGCTATGCCCCATCTCAGCTTTTCATTCTTTTGTATCATTTTTTTCCTCTTCACTTTCTTCTGCTTTTCCTGCAGCATTCTTTTCGCTTAATTTTCTCTCAGGATGTTCTGCATCAGAAAGCGCTGATGTAGGCCTGAACGTAAGCATATTCTCTTCTCCATGCAAAAGCAGGTAAGAAGGCGCATTTACTTTTTTTCCATTAAGCAGGACATGGCCGTGGGTTATGAACTGCCTTGCCTGTTTAATGCTTTTGGCAAAGCCTTTTCTGCAAACCTGTGTCTGAAGCCGCCTTTCAAGAAGTTCCTTGACTGTGAGATCAAGCACATTCTCGATTTTAACGCCTTCTGAAATCAGGCCCATTTTTTCCAGCCTCTTCCTGAACAGCTGTTCTTCTTTCTCTGCCTGCTCGCCGCTCACGCTGATAAGGCGTTTTGCCTGCTCTTTCAGCTTTTTTAGGATGGAATCCATTTTCCAGAGCTCTGTCTTGTTTTTGAGCCCGTATTCTTCCTGGATTTTATTCTCTTCATTTATCCTTTCAGCTTTCCAGGGATGCCTTGGCGTCCCGTACTTTTTCCGCTGTTTTTTAGGGTCTCCCATGTTACTTCTTTCCGCTTACTGCTTTTTTCTTTGAAACTCCAAGTGACGAGCCTTTCCTGAAATGGGCTTTTGTCTTCTGCCCTCTTACCGGCTGTCCCATGGCATGCCTTATGCCTTTGTAGCATTTTATCTTTTTCATGCGCTTTATGTCATTGTCAACATTAAATGTCAGCTCTGCGCTGTGAATATGCATATCTTCGCCTGTTTCATAATCTTTTCTTCTGTTGAGCATCCATCTTGGAATATTATATTTTAACGGATTTTTTACAGCTTCCTCTATTCTTTGCAAGTCTTCGTCAGAAAGCATTCCAATCTTGGTTTTTTCATCAATCTTCAGCACATGGCAGATCGCATGCGCCATATTAAACCCGACTCCTTTTAGGTCGCAAAGCGCAAGCTGAAGCATTCTTGCGCCAGGGATAGTCCTGTCCACAAGACGGACCATTTGCCTTATGCCTTCGTTTTCCTCTGCCATTTTGTTTTTGTTAAACTGATTGGTTTAAATAGTTTTTCATTTATTTGACAAACAGCTTGTATTTGTCTTCGTTGTTGATTTCGCTGATTATTCGTTTGATAACGGATTTTGCAGGGTCAGGCAGCAGCTTTACCCTTGCCCTGAGGTCTTCAAAGCTCGCAAACGGCTGTTCTTTTCTCTGTTCCACTATTTCCCACATATGCTTCTTTCCTATTCCTGGAAGGAGCTCAATCTGGTGCATTCTCGTTGTGATAGCTCCTGAATTATTGAAAAAGTCAACAAACATCTGCTTGTTCTTGCCTACCAATAAAGCAACAGCATCTTCAAGCGCATGCTTTGCTGTTTCAGTCATTTTTTCAGGCGGCAGCCTGCCTGCAACATGATGAATTATGTCCCTTTTGCCTTCTCCAATGTAAACTTCCTGTCCTGCCTGTAATGAAACATCTCTTTTTGGTATAAGCTCAAGCAGTGAAAAGTGCGCAGTGCCCAGCGCCTGCGCTATTGCAGTCTTCCTGAACATCGGCCTGTTGTCAAAAGGATATCCGTTTGGCAGGAAGTCCAATATAATTGCTTGTTCTTCTTTTTTCTCTTCCATATTGTTAACCCTGAAGCACGTCTAATATTTTTGCATAATCCTCTTCCTTGAGCGTCAGTGCTTCTCCAGAGAGAATTACCTTGATGCTGTCTGCATCTTTGGGATCTAAATCAATGAGCTTTGCAATATGCCTGTCCCTCATTCTTGTGATTTCAAGGGCTGCAAACTTTTTTTTCAAAGCTGCAATGTTTTTTTCCTTGATTGTAAAGTTTGCAAGGTATTCCTTTGTCTTGTTTGCCCTGAAGCCAAGTTCCTTGTCCCTTTTTTCTATCTTTGCAAGCTTTTCCTTAAGCTCTGCCATTGTCAAAGCTGTTTCTGATAAGACTGTGATTTCGCTCATTTTTTTGCCTCCCGAATTTCGTGAAGGGAGGTCCGAGACCCAGATCTCGATACCTCCAACAGATGAATAGGATGCACAAGAAGCATTTTCTTCATATTCCCATCCTTGATGCTTACCTTGTAGCAGTTCCCCTGCTTTCCGATTATAATGCCGCTCTTGCCGTGAAACCTCGGGAAAGGCATGCCATTCTGCACAGCCGGCTCTGGCTTTAATATAACTGCATCCCCTTCCTTAAAGCTTTGGAAATATCTGCTTATGCTTATTTTGCCTTTTTGGCTTTCATTTTTTCTGAGCTTGCTCCTTGTCTTTCGCCTGAAGCCGCCTACTCTTTGAACCATGGTATTTTCTCCCTAAAATTGACTCTATACTGAAAGATTGAGAAACCGAAGGGGTTTATAAACCTTGCGATGGCAATCGTGAGGTTGCGAATGTCAATGAGCTAAATGTTTCTGCTTCGCTTCTTGCGCCTTTTCCCTTGCAAAAGGCACTATTTTCCTGGCATTGCATGCAAGGCATGTATAAACAATCTTCTTGTTTCTTGTTCTTATAGTGCAGCTTTTGCCTGGAACAAGGTATGCATTGCATTTTTTGCAGAACTGTATTTTAAAACTAGCAGGCATTTTTGTCTTTGTTCTTGTTGATATCTTCCTTGCAAGCTGCACATACCTTTTAGCTGTTTCAGGATTTTTTGCTTTTTTTGCCTCATTAAAAAGGATTTCAATTCTTTCTCTTGATATCTCCTTTGCCTGCTTTTTTAGCCCGAACATTCTTTTATTCATGATATTCAAAAAGCCAATCGCCTTTTTATATGTTCCTAAAAGGCCGCTACCATAAAATATTTAACCTCAATTAAAGGACATATTAGCATGAAAAAACCAGTGAAGAAGACTGAATACCCTTTCTTTGAACTTAGGAGGCAGGCATTTCATATTTGCCTTGGGCTTGCGATTATATTGCTGTCAAAATACCAGATTCTCAGCGCAAGGGGGCTTTTTATCATCCTTATCGTCGGGATTCTGCTTTCAATGGTGTCTTCAAGGTATAAATTGCCAGGGATAAAATGGTTTCTTAAAAATTTTGAAAGAAGAGACATTCCTTATCCAGGGCAGGGAGCAATATATTTTGTGCTTGGCTCTTTTGCTGTGCTCGGATTATTCCCTCAGAATATTGCATATGCAGCAATCATGATTCTTGCATTAGGGGATTCATTGGCGACAATAGCAGGAAAGTATTTTGGAAAGCACAAGATGGGCGACAAGACAGTTGAGGGTACAATAGTTGGCGTTATAGCGGGCTTTATCGGGGCTGTCTTCTTTGTCAGCGCTTCAGCGGCCTTTTTAGGCAGTTTTGTTGCAATGCTTGCCGAGGCTTTGGAAATACGGCTTTTCGGAAAGGTTATTAATGACAACATCCTTGTTCCAATAGTGTCAGCGTTCATAATGTACGGGGTGTCACTGCTGTGAGCTTTATTCCAATAGAGATTCAGGAAGGCGCCATTGCGCTTTATCATGAGGTGGTGGCAAGGATTTGGGTAATTCTTAAAGCTGTCTATACTCATCCTGAAATGTTGTGGCTTATAACCCCTGTTGTAATATCAATGGTTCTTATTTCGTATTATTTCGGCAAGTACAAGAAAGAGGAGCTTGGATGGAACACTGCGTTTGGCAACAGCATTGTCATGCTTTTTGCATGCGTTGACCTGTTCCGTCATCTGCATGGCAGGGAGCTACTTGGTTTTAATACATATACAATGCTTGTGGCTGTTGTTATGGGGGAGGGGGTTTTACTGATGCTGCTTAACTTTTTGCACGCCCTCCCAAAATCATTTGCATTTGCACTTTCTTCAGGCATGACTGTAAATTCAATACTTATCTTTCTTGTTGTGATTGTTTACGGCCAGGTGCAGCTTGATTATATTACTGCGCTTGCAGTGACAGCGCTCTCGCTGCTGATAATACTTCTTTTAAAGATAATGCAGTTTATTGAATGGCCGAGCGAGGATGAAGAAGAGGAAGATAATAAATCTAAAGCTTAGCGTTTTCTTATAGTGTATAAAGCCTGGCTTTATGCACTCAAGAAAGCCGAGCAAATTAGCGAGTCTTTCTTATAGTGCTTGAGAAAATCTTGTCCATCATGCCGCTTAAGTCTTCATAAGGCACGACTCTTCCGCCGCCTGCTGTCTTGCCTTCTTTTTGTACAGGCTTTTGCTGTGCCTGCTGCGGCTGCGCATGGTTTTGACCGCTATTCCTTTCATCAACTATCTGCTGAAGCCCTGCAATGAGCTTTTTCAAGTCATCAAGGCTTTCCTTTTCCGTGTCAAAAGAAATCTGCACCTGCATTTTATAGTTTTTAAACAATTAGTTGTTTAAATAGTTTTTTGTTTTGGTTAAAAGATATCTTCAACTGGCTGAGAAAACCTTTGTATTTCTTCCCTCATCTTCTGGTCAGCCCAGAGAAAGAGTTCCTGGTTTTCTTGGAAATCTATACTCCTTTGCAATAAATTAACCCCATATTTAAGGGGATTAGGTATGCTTCTGGCATCATCAATGCTATCCCCTAATCTGTCCACCTTATAACCATGTCGCAGTTCTATGATATATACTAATTCTTCCCCGTACATGCATCTCGTTTCCAAAAAAATAGAATCTTCTGGCCGCCCTATATATAAATATCTTTTTATACAGCCCCCTTCTATTTCAACGCCCATGCTTGTAGTACCGCCTTCACTATTTTGTCTTCTAGTTACAAAATATTGCTCTCCAGGTTCGCTTATGAATAAAGTGCCAGAACCCAAGAGCCTGCTTTTTCCTTCTCCTTCTTCCAGCCCTAATTGCTCTCCTTTAGTTAGCCCTTCTTCATAGCCTCTTTGCTTACCTTCTTCCAAGCCCTCATTATATCTTCGTTCATCACAGGCATTAAGCCCATACTGCTTTCCTTGCTCAAATCCAGCCTCTCTTCCTTCTCTTTCTCCTATAACTCCTCCTTCACTCCTGCCTGCTCTCAAGCCACTAAGATAGCCCTCACTTCTTCCTTTGCCATATATTGCCTGCGTGTCAACCTCTTCGCAGACAGTTTCTTCCAATGGCTGGTTTTGAGGGGAATCATTAGAATTTGTTTTGGTTGCATACCCTGCATACATAAATCCAAAGGCCGCTGCAATTCCAAGCCCTACTTTACCAGCTGTTCTCATAGCATACGGGCAATTATAGGCTCTATATAAACATTATGCTTTACTTCAAGACAAGTTCCGTTGTATGCGCTAACACCCATTCCTCTTTTGCCTGCCGCGTTCCTTGAACCTTGAACCTTATATTTGCCTTCCCCAGCAGATTCTGCAAAAACTTTGCCTGCTTTTTCACTATTTTCTCGTCAAACTTGTGCGATGAAAGCGCTGTCCCTGGCTTTGGCACAAACGGATTAACAGAAATATACAGCCCAACCTTGCACATCTTCTTTGCTTTAGCAATAAAACCAGCCATCTCTTTCAAAGATTTCTCATCCATGCCCGGTATTCCAATCATGAAATACATCTTGATTGTATCAAAAGATAATTCATTCGCCTTCTCTATAAACTTGAAATACTGCTCATCCTTTACATGCTTTCCAATCTTAAAACGCAACTCCTCATTGCATTCAGGAGCTATTGTCAAAGTCCTTTGCCCTCCTTTCTTAATCAACTCAAGAAACTCTGAATCAGCAAGCTCCACTTTAATAGAAGGCACTGAAAACTCAATATTCTTAGAAAGCAAATATTTCAAAATCTCCTTTCTCTCAGGATGAGTGAATGAAGCAGTATACAAAATAACTTTCTTTCTCTTGTTCAATGCAATTCCGTCGTCAATAATCTTTTTTATCTTCTCCAGGCTTCTTATCCTTACGCCTCCGCGAAGAGGCATTGGGCAGAACTTGCAAAAGAAAGGGCACCCTCTTTCAACTTCAAGCAAAAAAGCGTTTCCAAACACATACTCTTTCGGCAAGTCAACAGGCAATGGCTGGTACAATGGGTAAGGCGTATCATCAAGATTTTTGACATAGGAGCACGACGGATTATTCAGCCCAGGCACAAACACTCCCGGGATTTTTGAAATAGCTTCAAGGAATTTGGGCTTATCCCTTGTATAAGCATTAAGGATTTTAGGCACAATCTCCTCTGCATCGCCCATTACAAGAAAATCCATATATCTTGACAAAGCAGAAGGGTTTGCATTAACGCAAGGCCCGCCTGCGAAAACAACTTGCCTCCTCTTTTCCTTTTCCAAAGCAATCCCCGCCTTTGAAAGCATCTTTGGAAGATTATAATAATCAGGCTCATACTGGAATGTAAAGCCGATAAGAGAAGAGCTTATCTTGCCTTCATCTAAGAATACCCTGTTGCAAATCCAGTTTGGAATATTATTAACCAGGTTGTAAATAATCAAAATTCCTAAATTATAAGCGCCGCCAAACTTCTTATTAGGATAAACAATATCAAGCGAATTAATGCCTTTCTTCCACTGCTTTTGGATTAATGGATGTTCCATAAGCAAAAAAGAAAGAAGCGGGTTTATAAAAGTTATTTATCCCAGATAATTCATATCCTTGGATTGCTTTTGCCCGACTGTCTGCCTTGCCTGCTCAAACAATGATTTTAATTTTTCCTCAAACTGCGCAGCAGCCTCAACCAAGGGCTTTGTGTCCATCTTCAGCCCAAGGTAAGAGTCAAGCACTTCAACAATCTTTGCAGCTGACATGCTGTCAGGCAGCTTTGAATGCGTTTCAATAAACAAGCCTACAATATTCATTTCTTTTTCCTTTAGAACAAGCCCGGCAGTAACCCCTACAATAATGCCTTCCTTTAATGGCTGGGCTTTTGCATCCTCAAGCTGTTTCTTATGCTTGGCATTGTTTGTATAGAAAAATATGTTTGAGGTTTCGCCTTTTGACATTATGCCCTCAATTGTGATGAGTTGGCTTGCCTTAAGCGTATTATACAGCTCAAGTATGGCATCTGAGATATCCCATTCAATGCCCCTGACATCGCTCAATGCATGCACGATAACTATATTCTCTTTCTCTGCATAGAATATTTCCAATGGCTGTATGATTTTTGCGTCATGAATGGCGGCAATCGGCACTAATTTATTAGACCATATCTGCCCAATTGACTTTGCGTTAAGATGTTTGATAAGAAATTCAGTAGTAATTGTGGATATCAGCCCCAGCCCTGGAAACCCTTCAATTATTATAGGGCTTTTTGGCTTTTTTGTCAAGACTAGTTCCATGTGCTTCTTCTTTGGGCTGTTTTCCATAGCAGATATGTTCTTTTGCGTGGTATTTATAGATTTCTATACTGGAGAATATGCTACAGGAACAGCAGTACCACAATGTTGTTGAAAATCAGCGTAACAGCAGTTCCAACAAGAAGCGCAAGCAGGAACTTTATGCCTTTCTTGATAACAACGCTCTTAATCTTGGCTTTTTTCAAAGCCTTAATCTGCTCTTTTGTGATTCCAGGATCCTTTTTGCTGCAAATCAGCTTTCCTTTTACCCTGACATCATTTGCAATCCAGTCGCCTTCTGTTAATTTAGAAACAGAAACCTTCTCATACATGCCAGCTGATTCAGTTGACTTGATAAACAAATAAAGCATCATGTAAGCAATAAATAAGATTGGAATAAACATAAGTATAATCCTTGAACTGCCTTTAAAAAAGAATGATGAAACAAGCACAGCAATTGAAACAGCAAGCATAAGCATATACTGCTTTTTATTGCGCAATAAATTATCTTGAACAGCTTTTGTTGTCTTGCTGAACCTTGAAAAAAATACATAAAATCCCCATAAGAGCCCGTATACCCCGCCTGCAATAAAGATGTTGGCTACTATCGCAAGCAGGTAAGGGAAATTGCCTGAATAAGCAAATGGCGCTGTTGCAAAAGCAGCACCCAACCCCATTAATATCTTGGCATCTCCGCCGCCCCACTGCCTTGAATAGTATATCAAAAGCCCGAATCCGTACATCACTCCAAACCCAATCAAGCCATACAAGAAATAAAGCCAGTCAGAATATACAAGAGAATGAATCAATCTCACACCTAAAGCAGATATAATAAAGCTGAAGCTCAGCCAGTCAGGCACCTCTCCTGTCTTAAAGTCAGTGTATGTTGCTATCAAAAGCACAACAAGAGCAACAGCAGATAATATAATCCCTGTAATCATACTTACTTAAATGCCTGGAAGGTTTAAAAACCATTCTATGGCTAGTATTGCCAGCGGCCTTCTCTTTTTTACCAAAAATCCATTTCGATAGCTTTATAACTAAACATAAAACACAAAATAACCATGTACTTCCACATAATAACATCAACAGAATGCAACTCAGAATGCAGGTACTGCTACAAGAAGAGCTGCAATGATTTTGGCAATGATCTGAACACAATATTCAAATTTGACTTCTCAATGCCTCCAAAAATCAAATACAGCATACAAGAGCTAAAAGAATTTATTGCAAAAGCAAAAGAAAAACCTGTATTAACTTTCTACGGCGGAGAGCCCTTGATGGACATTGAAAGAATAAAGCAAACCATGGACAATATCAATGCAAGGTACATGCTGCAGACAAATGGATTATTGCTGAACAAGCTTCCAAAGGAATATGCAAACCGGTTTGAAATAATATTAATCTCAATTGACGGAGATAAAGAATTGACAGACTTCAACAGAGGGGAAGGCGCTTATAACAAGGTAATTGAAAACATTGAATCCATAAAAAATAACAGCTTTAAGGGAGAATTAATAGCAAGAATGGTTGTTGATGAAGAATCAGAAAAAACAGGCCTTCCGGCAAATGTAAAGCACCTGTTCAAAATCGGGTTTAATGCAGTGCACTGGCAGATTGACGCAGGATTTTACCAAAGCGATTTCAAGAACAGGAGTTTTAAGGAATTCAGCGAGAAATACAATGCAAATGTCTCTCTTTTGTTAAACCACTGGATTGAAACAATGGAAAAAGAGCGAAAAGTATTGAAAATATATCCTTTCTTAGGCATCTTCGAAAGCTTATACTACAATAAAACAGAAAAGCTAAGGTGCGGAAGCGGATTTGCAAATTACACAATTGCAACAAACGGCAAAATCTCAGCCTGCCCAATAATGCACGATGCAACTGCATTTCAGGTAGGGGATATTAAGGAAAGCAATCCTGATAATTTAAACCAAATCTTTGTCTCAGAGCCCTGCACATCCTGCGATATTTACGGCTTGTGCGGCGGAAGATGCCTGTATGCAAACAAGGCAAACCTATGGCCAAAAGAGGGGCAGGATTTAATCTGCGATACAGTAAGATACTTGATAAATGCAATTAAAGATAAAATGCCCAAAATAAAAGAAATGATAAAAGAAGGAAAACTTGCAGAAAGGCAGTTTGAATACGAGAAATACACAGGGCCTGAGATTATACCTTAGGCTTTCTTAAACACTACTCGCATAACTCCTGTGTAATTGCCGTAAGGCATGTCTGAAGGCACAGAAGCTGTTATGCTGACTGTTTTTTCAGCGCTTGTTTCTAAAACTACATTATTTTCAGAAACACTTACAATGTTTTTCATCTCGCCAAGAGGAAAAAACTTAACAATGATGGGAAATGTATTGCTGTTGCTGATTACTATTTCCCTTGTTGCTGTTCCTCCGGGATTAGTCATGCCAAACCAGAGCTTGTCACTAGCAACATTAAATCCAATCCTGTTTCCAACTTTCAGGTCCATTTCAAGGTCTCGAATCTCAACCGTGGTAACTAAATTATAAAGCAATAATGTTATTCCTATTGTGCCAAATACAAGTATAAGAATAATAAGGATTGCGTTGTTTCTTTTCATTGTCTCAAAGGCCGCCTGCTTTTTTCGTTTTTTGTTCACTATCGTTCTTAACCCCACTTCGCTTTGCTCGCAGGGTTTCAGGTTTTTTCGGTTTTGCCTCGCTTGTTTTGCTTTCTGGTGGTTTTTTTGTCTTTCTCTGCTTCAGCAGCCATATGCTGACATTGATTATCAGGATTAATACAAGCATGGCAAGGAAGATCGGGCTGGTTAAAACATCTTTTGCCTTAATGAATATCGAGTCTTCACCAAATGTGCCTGCTTCATGCAAAACAAGCAATGCGCTTGCTTCTGTGCTGCCTCCCTTGTACAGGAGAGTGATATTGGCAGTATAATTCCCAGGCTCAAGCTCTGATGCGTCCCAATAGCCCTGCAGTGTGGCTTTTTGCCACGGCGTTAAATCAGTGCTCTCTGTCCTGAAATCAGTCTTAAACACCTTGCTTTGATTATATATCTTAACTTCAGCCCTAACATTTTCAATAGGATTGCCCCACCAGCTTTCTACATCGATAGTTACAGGATTTATCCTCCCTGCAGATGCATTTGTTTTAATGCCAAGGAAATTCACAAACAGCTTGCCGATTAAAAATTCTGTTTCAGCTTCTGCTGGATTGTCTCCTCCATAAAGCAGGATGGCTTTTGCCTTGTATTGCGCTGGTTCATAATCAGTTGTTTCCATGCGCTTCCATAGTTCTACACTGCCAAACCTGGGCGCAACACCTGGTGCTGTGCGCAGTGTTTCAAGTACTTGGTCCTCAATGTCCATTACATCGATTACAGCGCTAATTCCTGTTAAATCCACCTCGCCAAGGTTTCTGACGCCCACATTAAAAAATACAGGCTCGCCCTGGTTTGCATTGTTTGCAGAAAGGCTTATTGCCGCATACCTTCCCTTGACAGGTATGTTAATAATAATCCTTGCCGCTACCATTGTCTGCGCAGAAATGCCTGGAGGCGCATCTGGATTTTTGGGCCTTGTCAGTAAAAATCCGCAATCATATTTTCCAGGCTCGGCATCAATTTTTTCCGGCAGTTTTAGTGTTACAGAAAACGAGCGTATTCCGTCTTCATCTGTAAGGCTGTCATTATTTGCAGAGATGTAGGGGCAGCCGTACTCAAAGTCCATCTCTGAATATCCTTCCTGGCGGAACGTGTAAGTGTGTTCAGCATTAGGGAAAAAGTTTACTTCAATGTAAGACGGGCTGATGCCTGCAATAGATGAAACAAATGGAGTGCTAGTAAGAACTAACGCTAATACTGCCAAGATTATTGCTTTGCATATTCTCCTGCTTAATTCATATCTCATTATAAATCACTCTTTTTATTCTATATGGAGAATTGCGCAGATTAGTTTATACAATTGGCGCATTTCTCTATATTATAAAGCACTAAAATATATATAAACTATTCTGTGCAAAGAAAAAGGGAAATATTTACGGTAAACTATACTAGCTGCAAAAGTTAGAATAAAAAATACGCTCTTATGAATTATCTACTGCAACTGCAGTCCATGTGTCATTCTTTGATTCAACAGGGGAAGTGGATACTATTGTAACCCAGAATGATATGTTGACTGCATTATCATTTTCTGAATAATTCAGCTTCTCGCAAAGCACAAGCCCTGGAGATAATATTGGGGCAGTAAGGTTGCTTTTTGCAGTTTGGTTTCCTGTCAGGTTCATTACATTGGCTCCAGTGCATGTTACAGCGCTTTCATTATTCCACTGCCATGAGTATTCTGCGTTTGCGCCGCCAGGGAAACTTCCTACCTGGGCAGTATTGCTAAGGTTAACCCTTGCATACCTGTTGCCTATATTTTCCAATAATAAGCCATTTGGGATGTTCCATCCGCAGTTGCATGATGTGTCATTTGTGCCGTCAGTTCCTAATCTTGCGCTTGCGCATCCTGCACATAGATAACCTGAGCCGAAGTTTACAGTATCATCACTGAAGTTTATTCTTAGATTTGATGTGATTGTCAGGTTTGTTGCTCCGTATGTTACAGTTGAGGACTCACCCCATGCGCCAGTCAGCGCCCTAAACCCCCCAAACCTTTCCATTGCAATAACAGAGCCAAAAACAGCAATAAACAATGTCACTACAAAAATAACAACTAATGCCTTTACTCCTTTTTCCACTTGTGTTCATCTCTTTGCTTTTTATACTGTTAATAGTAGTATTCTCTTCAGCTTATTTAATTTCCCGCATGAGGATAAAATACATCCCATTCATGCGCATATAATAAACCAAACAGTTTATGGATTATCTACGGCAACTGCGGTCCATGTGTCGTTCTTTGCTGTAACCGGTGAATCCTGCATTATCTTGACCCAAAATGATATGTTTATCATATTGTCATTTAGTGAATAATTCATCCTCTCGCAAAGCACAAGCCCTGGAGTAAGTATTGGGGCAGTAAGGTTACTCTTTGCAGTTTGGTTTCCTGTCAGGTTCATTACATTGGCTCCAGTGCATGTCACAGCGCTTTCATTATTCCATTGCCATGAGTATTCAGCTCCAGCACCGCCTGGGAAACTTCCTACCTGGGCAGTATTGCTTAAATTAATCCTTGCATACCTGTTTCCTACATTCTCCAATATTAAGCCATTTGGCAGGTTCCATCCGCAGTTGCATGTTGTGTCATTTGTTCCGTCAGTGCCTATTCTTGCGCTTGTGCAAGCCGGGCATAACCATCCTGAACCAAAATTTACAGTATCATCGCTAAAGTTAATTTTAAGGTTTGTGCTTATTGTGAGGTTTGTTGCACCGTATGTAGTGCTTCCAGGCTCACCCCACGAGCCTGTCAGCGCCCTGAACCCGCCAAATCTCTCAAGCGTTATAACAGCTCCAAATATTGAAATGAATAATGTTGCAACTAGAATCACTACAAGAGTCCTTGATGTTGCCCCTTCCATCTTATTCTCCTTCCTTTGGCTGCGGCAGTATTGCCAATGAAACTTTTCCGCCTTGAGGCGGACCTTCAACAACCCGTTCAGTTACCTGAATTACTTTAGTCTCTTTTGAATCAACTGCATTTAAATTGCTTACAGTAAGCCATGTGCTGACTGCAACAACAATCACAACCAATAGCGCAAGAACAACCATAAGCTTGTTACTGACTTCTTCTCCCATTTGAACACCTCTATTTTTTAGCCCTGAATATTACTTATCTAGTATATAAGAAATCATTATAGATTATATAAACCTTTCGGGAGCAGGGTATTGATAAATAATCGTCATCTTTAAATATTAGATAGTCTTATCTATTTCTAATCCAAAGGAGGTATTTATATGGGAAAAAATAAGAAAGGAATTATCTGCCCGAATTGCAATTCA
>Ga0180009_10005016_pt1 | contig 14350 bp, 4 predicted proteins | sample OS_PC_MetaG_FD_123537 | JGI IMG/M metagenome (GOLD analysis project Ga0180009, IMG submission 123537) | Groundwater microbial communities from the Aspo Hard Rock Laboratory (HRL) deep subsurface site, Sweden - OS_PC_MetaG | ecosystem: Environmental > Aquatic > Deep subsurface > Groundwater...
CATCGAAGCTCGCTCCGAGGCGCGCTTCAGTCATGGTCTCTGCCAAGACTGCCTTCGTCGCCTTTATCCTGAGCAAGCCGACGCTGTCCTAGCGAAAATGTCGAAGCCCGAAGGGAATGGGGCGTGACCCGGCCAATCGAGTACCGAGACTTTTGAAGCAATTACGGATCCAGGGGATCTAGAGGCGATGTTGTAGCCCACGGCCCCTCGAAGCGGCATGGTCGAGTGGCTCCATACGGGGTACGATTCTCTCATGCGCAATCGGTACCGATCTCTTCACCTCATCGGGGCAATCGTATTCGCAACGGCATGCGGCGGAAGCAGCGTAGACGGCGGCGAGAGCGGAGGCGGCGGAGCATCCGGCACCGGCGGTACGGGTGGCGCATCGGCCACGGGGGGCAGCGGGGGGACGGCTCCCTCCGGCGGTTCGGGCGGTGCTGCCGGAACCGGGGGTTCGGCAGGAACGGGTGGCGCCACTGGGTTCTCGTGTCCCAGTGCTCCCCCAACAAGCGGCAGCGCGTGCACTCCACCCCCGGAAAGTCCCTCGAACTTCGGCGACGCGGCGCACTGCACCTGGGGCGACGATCCTCGACCGGACTGTCGCACCACCGCGCTATGTGGACAGGACGAGACCTGGAGCGTCACCGGTCCCAACGCCTCGCTGTGCAGCGCTCCGCCTCTTCCGGCCGACTGCCCATCGCCGCTTCCAACCGAAGGAAGCGCGTGTAGCGACACGGCGCTGTCGTGCTGGTACGACGACGGGGCACGGTGTTGGTGCAGCGAATGCGAGGGGGGGTCGTCCTACCCCGTTTGCCAGTACGTCGATCCGCCGCAGTGGGCCTGTGCGGCACCAGCTACCGGCTGCCCTACGAAGATGCCGCAAGCCGGCACGCCGTGTGATGTGGAGGGCGCGTCCTGCGGGCCGAACTGCGAGCTCGAAATCGTATGCGAGGGCGGTCTCTGGGTTTGGCGGGAGGGCAATTGCCCGATCTGTGCGGCACCGGATACCCCCATCGCCACACCGACCGGCGAACGCGCGATAGCCGAGCTGCACGAAGGTGATCTCGTCTACAGCGTCGAGCACGGCGCAATCGTGGCCGTTCCCATCGTTCGTACCGGCAGCACGCGTGTGATTCGTCATCAAGTCGTGCGCGTCACCCTCGCCACGGGGCAGGTGATCGAGATGAGCCCCGGCCACCCCACCGCCGACGGCCGAACCTTCGCGGAGCTGAGTGCCGGCGAATTGCTCGATCCACAATCCGCCATTCTTCAAACCGCGCTGGTGCCCTACGCCCACGATCGAACGTACGACATTCTGCCCGGCTCGAGCAGCGGCGTATACTTCGCAGCCGGTGCGATGGTGGGCAGCACGTTGGTCAAGTGATGGCACGGGTCACCGAGACAGGGACTTCCACCGTTCCACCACCACCTGGGGGGACACGGGAACAGCCGTCTTCAGCTCGGGGGCGAAGAGGCGGACGCGCAACTCCTCTAGCAACCACCGGAAGGAATCGAGGTCCTCCTGCGGGATGCCTTGGGCCCGGAGCGTCTCCCCTCGATCGAGGAATGACTTCCAGATGGGCACCACCTGACTGGCCTTGTCGGCATCCCGGCGTGGATCGTTGGGGAGACGTTCGAGTCGCACCTCGATGGCCCGAAGATACCGCGGTAAGTGCTCGAGACGATGGCGAGGCGTGTACTGGAACAGCCCCTTGGGCAGCAAGGCCGAGACCTGCTCCTTCGCGTCATCGAGCGCAGCACGCGCGGCACCGGGCTTGCCGACCAGCCGTCGCAACGTCGCTTCCACAGTGGTGAGCGCTCCCCCAATCTCCGTCGTCAATGTGGCAGTCGCTGCAAGGAGCGGTCGCACCTCGCCGCGCCCATGCGCCAATCGCGCCTGGAACATCTTCTGGTTGCGGGGAAATTCCGCGGGTTCATCGAGACGAAACGCTTCGTTCAGCACACGGACAACCAACTGCTCGCGCAGGTGCTGGGGATTGTCGGCCACGTGGCGCGCCAGGGTCGCCAAGGGGAGGGACGATGGCAGGGCCCGCTCCAGCTGATTGGCGGTGTCGCCGAGATTCAACAACAAGAGGCGTCGCAGACCCGCGCGGTTTGCGTCGTTCGCCGCCTCCAGCGAGGGCATCGCGCGCAAGCTCACCGACGCTCCTTCGTCGACGAGGGCCGGAAAGGCAAATGCCTCCCCGCCCGCGACCTTGACGGGAATTCGCTCCATCAACGCGCCAAAGTTCCAGGACGTCAGCCCGTCCCGCTCCCACTGCGCTTTTGCGGTATTCTGCCAGGTTCGCTTCGCCCGCGCGGCGAATCGCTCTTTGAGTGGCAATAGGTCGCGTCCCTGACCTATCGGTTTGCCCTCGTCATCGACGATGCTGTACCAGAACCGCAAGTGCGGCGGCAGCTCGTCCATGCGCCAGGCGTCACGCGGAATTCTTGCGCCCGTCAAGGCGTGCACATCGCGCTCGAGCGTCGCCAGCATGGGCCCTTCGAACGGCCTGCGCGCCAGCGCGAGCTCCTCGGCCAGCTCGGCGATGGGCGCAATGTCCTTTCTCAGCGCCTTGGGGAGCGTTCGCAACAACCGCTCTATCTTTTCCCGGTGCCAGGCCGGAATCGTCCAGTCCAGAACATCGGCATCGGCCTGAAACAGCACCACGAGAGGAATCGTGAGCGTGACCCCGTCGTCGTCCTCGCAGGGCTCGAAGCGGTAGGACAACGGCAGGGTCGTGCCGAACAGCGCAAGCGAGTCCGGATATGCGCTCGGCGACAAGTCGTGCAGCTCGTCCTGCAAGACATCCGCGAGCGAGAGCTTCAGAATGTTCGGGTCCTCCGTCTCAGCCTTCTTGCGCCACAACTCGAGGGTCTTTCCGCAATAGACCCCATCGGGCACGCGCTTGTCGAAGAACGGCAGCAGGGCATCTTCGTCGACCATCATGTCACTACGCCGAGCGCGACTTCGAAGGCGTTTCGCCTCTTCCAGAACACCCCGATTGTGTTCGACGAACGACCCTTTGGACGCGTATTCCCCCCGGACGAGCGCGTGCAACAGAAAGAGCTCACGCGCATGTTTGGGCTCGATCGGGCCGTAGTGCACACGTCGATCCCGAACAATGGGCAGGCCGAAGAGGGTGAGATGCTCCTTCGCCACGACGTGAGCGGGTCGCTGCTCCCAATGGGGTTGTTGATAGCTTTTCTTGCACAGGGGCCCGGCCACGTCTTCCACCCACTCCGGCGAAAGCACAGCCGCCATCCGGGCGAAGGATTGGCTCGTCTCCACCAATTCGGCGGCGAACACCCACGCGGGCGGTTTCTTGGCGAGCGCGGAAGACGGATGGAGAACGAAGCGCAGCTGTCTCGCTCCGATGTACGATCGTTTCTCGGGTTGCCACATGCCGATGTGGCCCAGGAGCCCGGCGAGCAGGGCGCGGTGGATCGCCTCTCCCTTGGCCGGCTGCGGATTCGGGGTGAGCCTCAGTTGCTTGCAACAACTAACCACCTGGCGATACACGTCATTCCATTCCCTCATGCGCTGATGCGACACAAAGGTGTCTCGGCAGAGCCTGCGAAGCTGATTGCCGCTCAATCGCCCGCCCTCTGTTTCGTACCACTGCCACAACTTCAACCGACCCACGAAGTCCGAAGTCTCGTCGCGGAATCGGCGGTGGGCCTCATCGGCCTTTCTCTGGGCGGACAGAGGTCGGATCAGCGGATCATTCGCGGAAAGTGCGGCCGCCAGAACGGTCACTTCGCGAAGGCAGCCCTCGCGGTCGCCGGCAAGAATCATGCGCCCCAATCGGGGATCGAGCGGGAGTTTGGCCAGCTTGTGGCCGAGCTCATTCGGATTGCCGTCCGCATCGATGGCGCCCAGCTCCTCGAGCACCCGATAGCCCTCACCGATCGAGCGCTTCGAGGGCGGATCCAGGAACGGAAAGTCTTCGACACGCCCCAGGCCCATCGTCTTCATCTGCAGGACAACCCCGGACAGGCCGACACGTTGGATTTCGGGCGTCGTGTGAGAGGCGCGATTGAGGAAGTCGTCTTCCTCGTAGAGGCGGTAGCAGACGCCGCTGCGCACGCGACCGGCGCGCCCCTTGCGTTGTTCGCTGCTGGCCTGGGAGATGGGCTCGACCAGAAGCTGGGTGATGCCGTTGCGCGGGTTGTATCGATTGACCCGGGCGACACCGGTGTCGACGACGAACACGATACCGGGGATGGTCAAGGAGGTCTCGGCGACATTCGTGGCGAGCACCACACGACGTTGCGTCATCGACTGGAACACCCGAAGCTGCTCGTTGCGGGGGAGCCGCCCGTACAAGGGCAACAGGACCGTGTGCGGGAGGGCCTTGGCGGTCAGGGCATCCATCGCTTCGTGGATTTCACGCTCCCCGGGCAGGAACACCAGCACGTCGTTGCGGGGGTCTATCTCGGTAATCTCGTCGACGACGTCGGCGACGTGATCAGCCAGATCCACGTTTTCCGGGGCGGGATGGTAGACGACTTCGACGGAGTGGGTGCGACCGGATACTTCGACGACGGGCACGCCCCCGAAAAACTCCGAGAACCGATCGATTTCGAGGGTGGCCGAGCTGATGATGACGCGCAGGTCCGGGCGCTTGGGCAGGAGAATCTTCAGGTAGCCGAGGAGGAAGTCGATGTTGAGGCTGCGCTCGTGGGCTTCGTCGACGATGATGGTGTCATAACCCCGCAGTGAGGGATCGCCCTGCAGCTCGGCGAGCAGCATTCCATCCGTAACGAACTTTATGTAGGTATCCGGCGAGGTCTGGTCGGTGAACCTGATTTTGAACCCGACCTCTCGCCCGAGCTCCACACCAATCTCTTCGGCCACGCGCGCGGCGACGCTGGTAGCGGCGATTCGCCGGGGCTGTGTGCAGGCGATGCGCCCGGACAATCCTCGGCCCATGGCGAGGCAGATCTTGGGGAGCTGCGTGGTTTTGCCCGACCCGGTTTCGCCCGCGACGATGATCACTTGGTGGTCGTGTATCGCGCGAGCGATTTCCTGCACGCAGGCGCTGATGGGCAGCTGCGGGGGAAACGTGATCGGGTGCTTGGGTTGGGCGGACACGGCGGCCCCTTCCTAGCACCTTTGGTCGATCGTGCCACATCGGACCGCCCCTACGACGGATGGGTCGCGTTCCACGGGGCTCGACCGTGCTCGACACCTTGCCGGCTCGGCTGCGATACTCTGGGCACCATGGGTCCAGGGGAGATTGTTGCGGATCGCTTCGAGCTCGAGCGCGTTGCCGGACAGGGCGGCATGGGGGTGGTGTACCGAGCCAGGGATCTGGAGACGGGTGCGCCGACCGCGGTAAAGATCCTGACGTCCGAGAGCGAGTCCCAGGTCGATCGCTTTCTCCAGGAAGCCAAGGTCCTCGCGGACCTGCGGCATCCAGCGGTCGTGCGCTATGTCACCCACGGCCTCGTCTCTCCGCGACGTCCCTTCATCGCGATGGAATGGCTCGATGGCGAGGATCTGGAGGATCGCCTCGCGCGCGGCCCCTTGCTCGTCGACGAAGCACTGCGGTTGATCCGCGTGGCGGCCAGCGGTCTGTCGGTAGCGCATGCAGCGGGCATCATCCATCGCGACGTGAAGCCAAGGAACTTGTTTCTGGTCGGGTGCGACCCGGCAACACCGAAGCTCTTGGACTTCGGTGCGGCGCGACTTCGAATCGGCTCTCAGCACTTGACGCGCACCGGCGGGATCATCGGAACCGTTGGGTTCATCGCGCCGGAGCAGGCACGATGCGATCAGCAGCTCGACGCGCGCGCAGACATCTTCTCGCTCGGCTGCGTGCTCTTTGGATGTGTCGCTGGACGTCCGGCGTTCAGCGGCAAGAGCTTCGTGGCCGTCCTGGCCAAGGTGCTTCTCGAGGAGTCTCCCCGAATTCGACGCTACCGGCCTGATGCACCGGAAGCACTCGATCGTCTCGCGGCGAGCATGCTGTCCAAGGATCGCGAACAACGGCCGGCGGATTGTGATGCGATCGTCCGAAGCATCGACGAGATCTTGAGCGCGTCGACCACCCGGGATGAACATCGATCGGACGATCCCCCTACCCTGGTGAGCGAGCCGCTCAACATCACGACCATGCGGGGCTCGTCGCGGAGCCCCACGAGCCAGCGAGGCCTCACGGACCGCGAACAACGCTTCACAAGTGTCATCATTGCGGACCCGCAAGCAGAGGGCGCGGAGTCCTCGACGGTGCTCGCAGGGTTCAGCGCGGAGATTGCGCAATTCGGGGGCGAGGTGGTGAAGCTGGCGAACGGCTCGCTGATGGTGACGGTGGCGAGTCGGGGCAGGAGCACGGTCGACGAGGTGGGCCAAGCCGCAGGTTGTGCGCTTGCGCTGCGGGACGCCTTCCCGCAGAGCCGTATCGCGCTCGCCACGGGGTTGGCGGAGAACCGCGGGCCGAGCCCTGTGGGGTTGGTGATCGAACGAGCTGCGGGACTGCTGCAGGCTTGCCGACCGGGAACCCATCGGGGACCTATTCACATCGATGATGTTGCGGCACGGCTTCTCGCCTCGAGGTTCGATGTACACAGCGATCCGCAGGGGTCCACATTGCTGGGCAAACGCTCGCATGGCGAGGGGAGTCATGCCTTGCTCGGACGCAGGACGCCCTTCGTCGGGCGCGTCAAGGAGCTGGCGCTGCTCCAGGCAACGCTCGAGGAGTGCGTCTCGGAGCCGGTAGCGCGGGCGGTACTCGTCACGGCGGCGGCGGGCATGGGCAAGTCGCGTTTGCGTTTCGAGTTCGTGAAGGCGGCGCAACAGGAGTTCGGCGAGGACCTGTTGACACTCACGGCTGCGGGCGACCCACCGGCGGCGGGCTCCTCCCTGTCGATGGTGCGCCAACTGGTTCGTGCGGCCGCGGGATTGCCGGACGCGACTGCGGACAAGGTCGATCGATACGCTCGATTCCACCGACACCTTTCGGAGTATCTCTCCGGCGAACAGCTCGTCACGGTGGCCGAGTTTCTGGGCGATCTGGTCGACGCCCCTACGCCAGGCTCTCCCAGCTCGGAGCTCCGCGCCGCCCGCAACGACCCGAGGCTCCGTCGCGTCTGGCTGCATCGCATGTTCGTGGACTGGCTGGGGGCCATTTGCGCAAAGCGGCCCGTCTTGGTCGTGCTCGAGGATCTGCAGTGGGGTGATGGTGGCAGCGTCAGCTACATCGATGATGCGTTGAGGGAACTGCACGACAGCCCGTTGATGGTGCTGGCGGTCGGGCGACCGGAGATCCACCGGACCTATCCGAAGCTATGGGAAGCGTCGTTGCCGCAGGAGATCCGACTGGGAGGATTGACCAAGAGCGCTGGCAAACGGCTGGCGCGCGCGGTGTTGGGCGACACGGTCGACGATCACACGTTGTCCGCTCTGGTCGCCAAGTCCGAGGGCAACGCGTTCTTCATCGAAGAGCTGGTGCGCCGGGTTGCCGAGCGCCACGACTCGCTTCCGGAGACGATCCTTGCAATGGTTCAATCGCGCATGGATGCGTTGGACCCCGAGGACCGATTGATGCTCCGTGCGGCGAGCGTGCTCGGTCACCGTATCAGCGTGTCGGCAGTAGCGACCCTGCTCGGACGGGAGCCGGACGACCCGGACACGGAGTCTCGGGTGCGGCATCTGGTGGAGGAGGAGTTGCTCGAGGCGGTCGAGACCAGGGGCGTCGGTTCGAGGCGATATTCGTTCCGGCACGACCTGTTGCGCGAGGCAGCGTACGTGATGCTGACGGAATCGGATCGGCAGCGCGGTCACCTGCTCGCGGCCGCGTGGCTCCAGGCGGAGGGCGAGCGGGATGCGATGGTGATCGCCGACCACCTGGAACGAGGGGGAGAAACGTCGGAGGTCGTACCTTGGCTGGTGAAGGCGGCGCGGACGGCGATGGATGCGGGGAACCTGTCGGCGACGGCATCGCTTGTCGAGCGGGCGACCCGGTTGGGCGCGCAGGGGGAATCGCTCGGAGCGCTGCAATCTCTGGGATCGTGGGCGTGGGGGTTGCAGGGACAGTGGGAGGAAGCGCTGGAAGCGGGAATGGAAGCGTTGGAGCTCTTGCCCGGTGGGAGCCAGGGTTGGTTCCAGGCGGCAGCGGCCGCGGTGTTCGGAGCAAACTCCAGCGGTCGACCGGATGTGGTCGCACAGGTCGTCCAGCGAATGATGCGACTGGAGTCCGAGCCGGAGGCGACAGGCCCGTTCGGGTTTGCGACGTGCCTGTGCAGCACAGGGCTGTTGCACGCGGGTCAGAGGGAGATCGCGATCACGCTCCAACGCCGGCTCGAAGCTGCGGCGGCGAGAACGGAAGACCGTGACGCGGACTTTCAGGGATGGCTGGCCGTGGCGCGGGTGTTGCCCGCGGTCTATGTGGACCTGGACCTGGGCGCAGCGCAGGACAACGCGCGGCGGGCGGTCGAGTACTTTGTCCAGGCCAAAGACGTGCTGGGGGAACTGCATGCGCGCACGATGCTCGGGTTCGCCCGCGCAGAGGCGGGATGGGGGGCCGAGGCAAGTGAGGAGCTCGCGCGCATTGCCGAGCAGGCCGCTGAGAGTGGCATTGCCCTGCTACGGGATCTGGCCGCACTATTCCGGGTCCGTGCCCTGGTGGCGGCGGACCGATTCGATGAGGCTCGGACCGCGGCACGTGGGTTGCTGGTCGGGGCCGAGCCGTTCACCCGTCAGATCGCGACATCCATGCTGGCTGAGGCGGAGCTCGCCACGGGTCGGCTGGACGAGGCGGAGGAGCTTGCCCACAAGATCACGGACGACCCGACGGTGTTCATGTTGGTGCCGAAGCTCGTGGCGTTTACGGTGCTGTCCCGGATCGCCCGGATGCGAGGGGACACGGTCAAGGCAACCGTGTACGCCGAACAGGCGATGGCCCTCTGCGAGCGGGGCGTTGGAGGCCCAACCACGCTGCTTTCCGCCCATCTTTCGCAAGCGGAAGCGCTGATCGCGACCGGGCACGAACGGGCGAAGCCGGCGCTTCGGCAAGCGCAGGCGCTGGTCGCCCGCTTCGCAGAGACGCTGCCCACCACAGAGGAGCGTCGGAGATTCCGCCTCGGCTTGGCGACAAATCGCCGGATCGAGGAGCTCGCCTCGCAGTTCGATGCCTGACGGTGATTCAGCGCCACCGCAGCAAACGCGGTGTCACCGGAGCCTACTGCACTTCGTACGCTCCCATATCGACCGTCGCGGTCCCATCCGAGTTGCCGTCAACAACACGCGGATTGCCATCGCGATCCGGGACGCCCGAGAGCGCCGCAACGTTGGAGCCAGTGTCGACTGCCGGCGAACCGGACTGCAGCCGCAGATCGCCGTTTCCGGCGTCGACGAACAGCGGGGAGGATGACAAGTTGCCTGTGCCCGAGTAGCCGCCTTGCACGATGCTGAAGGTTGCCGTCGTCGCTGCGGTCCCCGCGTTGACAATTTCCCAATCGTTGTCCCACAGAATGCTGTTCGTCACGATCGTCAATACCACATAGCCGGCCGCCCCGTAGCTACTCACCGCGCCGCCGGTGTTGCCCCCAAAGGTGCAATTCGTCACCGTCAGCGCGGCGTGGCTGTTGTACACCCCGCCGCCGGTCCAGCTGCCCGAGTTGCCGATGAAGACGCTGTTTGTCACCGTCGACGCCGAGGTGGGGTTGTAGCTCATCAACCCTCCACCGTCACGGGCCGAGTTGGCCACGAAGGTGCAGTTCACCACCCTTGAGGAGGCGTTCTCGTCGTGTATCCCGCCGCCGAGCTCCGCCGAATTGGCGAAGAAGACGCAGTTCGTCACCGTCGGCGAGGACAGGTTGTTGACCATCCCCCCGCCCTTCTCGACGGCCAAGTTGTTGGAGAATGAACAATTCGTCACCGTCGGCGAGCCGTCGTAGGTGTGCATCCCGCCGCCGTACTTCGCCGAGTTGTTCGAAAACGTGCAGTCCGTCACTGTCGGCGCGGACCGGAAGTTGTGCACGCCGCCGCCGAGCAGGGTCGCGAAGTTGTCCGAGAACGTGCAGTTTGCAAGGGTCGGTGAGGCGTAGTCGTTGTACATCCCGCCGCCGAAACTGAGCTCACCGCTGTCCTCACTCGCAGCCCCCCCCGTGATCGTGAAGCCGTCGATGGTCGCATCGTCCACCCCAGTCACGACATGATAGGCATTGTCTGAAGTGTCGCCTTCCGTGCCGAGATCACCGGATAGAATCGTTTCGTTCGTCACAAAGTCGCGCTGGCTGCGCGCGCTCTCGCTCCCCGCAAAGCCGCCGTAGAGACCCACTCCCGCTCTGAGCATGATCGTCTTCGAGCGGTCAACGCTCGCATCCACCGCCACGGTCGCAACGTACTTCCCCGCCGTGACCCAGACCTCGCAGTTGTCGGCGTCCGCAGCGTCGAGCCCCGCCTGCACCGTAGCCAGCGCTTGCCCCCACGAAGCGCCAGAGTTTGCGTCACTGCCGCTCGTCCCGTCCACGTGCACTCGACACGGCAGACACTCGTCGCCAGACCAGCCCGCAGCGCAGCCGCACGTTGCGTCCTCGCACGCGCCATGGAGCGCAGCGTCGATGCAATCCTCGAAGACAAATTCGTTCCCGCAGGAATCGAACCACGTCACATCGCCGTTCGCATTGCAGGTGGGCTCTGTCACCGGCACATTGGGAATGCAGCACTGATCGGCCACCTCAACGCACAGGGTGCCTTCAGCGCATGGATTGCCCGTTCCCGCGGAGCAGACTCCGTTGATGCACATGTCGCCCTGGGTGCAAAAGAGCCCGTCGTCGCAAGAGGCGCCGTCGTCGTCGCTCCAGGCTGATTCGCTGGCCGAAGTATCGCATCTCTTGCAGGCGTTCGTCGGGTTCGTCTGGCCGTCACCAAAGCAGCTCCCATCGATGGTGCAGCCCGTACAGCTCATTACGCATTGGTCGTTCACGGAGTCGCAAAGCGTGTTTTCAGCACAGATCGTGGTTCCCGGTGCGCAGGTATCGCCCGTCTCGTCGCAAGTCTCGACCCCGTTGCACGCCACGCCGTCGGAACAATCGCGTGCCATCCCACTGCATACGCCGGCAGCACACTGATCGCCTTGCGTGCAATACAGCCCGTCGTCGCAGGAGGCGCCGTCGTTGTACACCCACGCCGATTCGCTGGCCGCTGCATCGCACCGCTCGCAGACATTCAGCGGGTTCGTCTGGCCGTCACCAAGGCAGCTCCCATCGATGGTGCAGCCCGTACAGCTCATTACGCATTGGTCGCTTACGTAGTCACAAATCGTGTTTTCAGCGCAGGTCGTGGTTCCTGGCGCGCAGGTGTCGCCCATCTCGTCGCAAGTCTCGACCCCATTGCACGCCACGCCGTCGGAGCAATCGCGTTCCGCCCCACTGCATACCCCGGCAGCACACTCATCGCCTTGCGTGCAATACAGCCCGTCGTCGCACGAGGCGTCGTCGTTGTAGACCCACGCTGTGGCCGAAACCGATCGGGCGCAGCGCAAACAGATGTTGTCGCTCGACACGCCTTCTGGGTAACAGACGCCGTCGATGAGGCACCCGTTCGCGCACGGCGTGTCCGCGTCTGTCCGCGTATCGCTGCCGCCATCCGACGCATCGGAGTCGATGGGACTGACGAGCGATTCGGCGCGGCCGGAGCAGGCGGGTGCGAGAGCCGCTAACATTGCGGTCCAGAAGAAGGCACATACGCCCGGGGGCAAGAGCCTCATCGAAACGTCCTCGAAGAATGACAACTCCTCGCGTTCGGGCTCAGAAACCGCGAATGGGGCGAAGCCAGTCCGACGGCCCGCGGCCTTGCGGGCGCGGTGCGCGGGTGGGAGGTCCTAGCCACCGCGCCCGTTGAGGCAGGTGTCAGAAATGACATAACCAACTACGATACTGCGACGGGGTGCGGGAGTCACGCCGCAGCAGCACGCATGACATGCCCCGCGTCGAATGCCCGGTCTGCGGCCGTCCCCGCCCCGGACCAACGAGCTGTCGCTCCGCTTGACCACGCGACCGCTGCTACCGATACTGGCCGCATGGATCGACGGGATAGTGAGCGACACGCCGGCCCGGGGGCCGACACCGCGCTCGTACCGTCGGACCTCGAACCGAACGGCGCGCCCGCACCGAGTCGAGCCGACCACACGATCTATTTCGATGAAACCACACCGAATGGCGGCGATCTGGATGCGCTCGTCAGCGTCGATCCAAGCCATTACGAGCTGAAGGACGAGGTGGCGCGCGGGGGCATGGGATTGGTGCGAAGAGCCCGAGATCGGCGGGTGGGGCGCGAGGTGGCGCTCAAGGAGCTGCTGGTCGACGCGCCAAGGCTGCGGTTGCGCTTCGAGCGGGAGGCGCGAATCACGGGACAGCTGCAACATCCTAGTATCGTGCCTGTGTACGAGTTGGGCCATTGGCCCGACCAGCGTCCCTTTTACACAATGAAGTTGGTCGCCGGACGGCCGCTGGACGCAGTCGTCCGTGAGGCTCGCGACGCCGACGCGCGCTTGGCTTTGGTCCCGCGGATCTTGCCAGCGGTGGAGGCGATCGCTTACGCCCACGAGCAGGGCGTGATCCACCGAGACTTGAAGCCAGCCAACGTGCTGCTCGGGGACTTCGGCGAAACCGTCGTGATCGATTGGGGGCTGGCGAAGGGCATCGGCGAGCCGGACCATCAACTCCCAACCGAGCCCGACGTTACGCCCCCGGACAACACCGCCGTCGGACAATCAGGCGCGGATCTCACGGCAGCCGGGGCCGTGTTGGGAACACCTGCCTACATGTCACCGGAGCAGGCGCGGGGCGAACCCCTCGACGCCCGCGCGGACGTGTACTCCCTGGGCGCGCTGCTTTACCACGCGCTGAGTGGAGCCAGGCCCTACGGAGCGCAACTCCCTCAGACGACCCTCGTCGCTGTGCTCGCAGGGCCTCCCGCGCCGCTCTCGACGCTTGCACCGGAGGCACCGGCAGACTTGGTGGGCATCGTGAACAAAGCCATGGCCCGCGATCCAAACGATCGCTATGCGGATGCCCGAGACCTGGCGCGGGACCTCGAGGCGTTCAGCAGAGGTCGCCTGGTCGCAACATACAACTATACGTCGCGGGAGCTGCTCACACGCTTCGTGCGCCGCAACCGTGCTTTGAGCCTCACCATCGTGTCGCTTTTCGTCGTCGTTTTCGTCGGCGCAGCGGCAACGCTGCAAGCCTACCGGCGTTCGGAAAGGGAGCGCGAGCGGGCCAATCGCGAGCGGGTGCGCGCCCAGACGGCCGAGCAGCGTGCCGTCGGAGAGGAGCGCACCGCGCATGAGCGCCTTGCCCAGGTCCACTGGCGCAGCGCGGCCCGTCGCCTTCAAGGTGACGACCATCTCGGCGCTGAGCTGCTGGCGGCTGCGGCCTTGTTGCAGAACCCATCGAACCCTCAAAGCCCTTATCATCGGCTGGGCGGTGAACAGCCGCTCTCCCCGCAACAACGCTCACAGCAGTTGGCCGGTCCAGCAGCGACCTGGGCCGCAGCGCGTGCGCTGCGTTTTGCTTCGCGCGGATACGAGTTCACCGGGCACCGCGACTGGATCTTCGACGTACTTCCGAGTGCCGATGGGCGCTGGGTGGTCTCGACTTCTGCCGACCACGATGTACGCATCTGGGACGCGCGCACAGGCCAACTGCACCACACCCTCGAAGGACACGAAGACACCGTTTTTCAGGCCACCATCCGCCATGACGGCCAAGAGATCGCCACCAGCAGCTATGACGGAACCGTGCGCCTTTGGTCCTTTCCCGACGGCGCCCCGAAGCGCACACTCCGTCACCCAGCAGGACGAGCCTACGGCGTTTGCTACACGTCGAGCGGGGCGCTGTTCTCCGTCGGATTGGGAGGCAAACTCGCCGTCTGGGATCCCGCCTCGGGCCGGCTCGTATCCCAGCTGGCGGTCACCCGCTACTTGCCATGGCGCCTAGACTGTTCCGCGAAAGGTCGCTTGGCCGTCCTAGGCACCTCAGGCCCAGAAACCGTACTGATCGACGTCCGCGCACCTCGCGTCGTCCGGCGACTGCCCAACGACGGAACCCAGGTGCGAGGCGCCGTGCTCACGCCGGATCAGAAACACGTCGTGACTGCCGACAAGATGGGTCTTTTGCGTCGCATCGACCTGACCACCGGGGCAGTTCGCGCTGAGAACAATGTCGGAGGCGCGTTCGTATCGCTCGCCATTTCATCGGACGGACGATGGTTGGCGCTGGGCGCGGATGGAATCACGATGGTCGATGCAGCAACGCTGCGACCGGTCGCGCGCCTGCACGGCCACAAGTCCACGGTGGTCGCGCTCGCTTTCGACCCAACGAACCGACGCATCTACAG
>Ga0180009_10005017_pt1 | contig 14350 bp, 12 predicted proteins | sample OS_PC_MetaG_FD_123537 | JGI IMG/M metagenome (GOLD analysis project Ga0180009, IMG submission 123537) | Groundwater microbial communities from the Aspo Hard Rock Laboratory (HRL) deep subsurface site, Sweden - OS_PC_MetaG | ecosystem: Environmental > Aquatic > Deep subsurface > Groundwater...
ATGAATGCCGTCGGGTGATGGATCTGGCGGAGTTGTACCTTGGTCATCCGCGTCCTTCTGGCGACTCGGAGGCCCCTCCCCCTGCGGTTCCGCGCCATTCGGCGCCGCCGAATCCATTGACGAAGTCGGACCCCCCTCGGTCGTAGGCTCGTTGGGGACGAGAGCGGAAGCCAGAGAACCACAGAAGGCGCAGAAGCCACAGAATGGGGAATGGGTTGCTGCCATTTCGACAATCCCCCGCCTGTGTTTTCTGTGGTTGCTTCTCTGCACGGCAGTCCATCACTCCAGATCGGGCTCGGGCTCGGGCGCCAGAGATGCAGAACGCAGACAGTCGACATTGCGTGCAGGACATCGGTTGGACGGTTGGGCACGAGGAGCCGGATGCTCCTTGTCCTTGTTCTCGTTCTGTTCGAACCCGAGCCCAGCGCAGCGGAGCCCGAGCCCGATCCGTCGGGTCGTCGTGCTCCGGACGAGGGAGCAGAGAACCACAGAAGGCGCTGAGACCACAGAATGGGGGTTCATGCCGATTCGGCTTCGACAATCACCCTTCTGTTCCTTCTGTGTCTTCTGTGGTTGCTTCTCTGCTCTGGCAACTTCGACCCACTACTCCTCGGCATCAAAGAGGAGCATGTCGATGGGGATCGGAAACTCGAATCCTGCGACCAGCTCCCATCCGCGCGTGTTGTAGGTGCGGTCCTGTTCGATGGCTCCGCCAATGAACAAGCCCGGAAATCTTCGAGGCGCCCAACCGGACCCATCGGCGAATGCCGCCCATGCGCGAAGCTCGAGTCGATATCCGCTGCCGTGATCGCCGGTGGTGAACACCCCCACGCCGGGCGAGAATCCAAACGCTACCTCGGCCGCGTCGGACACAGGGAGCTGGATGCGCCACGTGGCCCGAAAGTCGACGTCGTCCGCCCCCGGATACCAGGTGATGGACGGGGCGATGGTCTGGGTCAGCCCGAGCTTGAACTCGAAGGGCAGGTCCCACTGCGCGCCGGAGTGACGTTCATCGTCGAAGGAGACCAGGCTGTAGTCGGGAACAGCGTTGGCGATGACAAACGTGGCGATGAGGGGGCCCCTGAGTCCCGACCAATCGCCCGCGGGCGGGGCATCCGCGCGAGCCTCGGTGGTGGCGACGAGCAGAGCTGCGCCGAGGAAGCACGTCCACCAACGCAGTGTGCGCATGGACACATGCTAGATGTGCCCGGCGGAAGTATCAATCCGTCCGCCTTGCGATGATCGGTATATTGCCGTGAGCTGCACGCGAGGGTTGAACCGATCCGCAAGAATTCGACCGGGCACGCCATCGGCGTGCCCGGTCGGTCGCCTCATCGAACCAGCGGATTGGAAGCGTCGAAGGACAGCTCCCACCGCAGCACGGCGAGGGGGAAGTTCCTCGGAAAGGGTTCGAAGGGAGCCGCTTCGTGAATCGCGCGCAGGCAGTTGCGGTCGAACTCGTCAATGCCGCTCGGCCGAGATACCTGGGCGGTTCGAACGGTGCCGTCGGGCAGAATGGTGACGGAGATGATGACGCGTCCCTGCCGCATCTCGGCCGCCGCCCACTTGGGGAAGGCATCCTCCCAATAGGGATAGAGCTTCGCGAGCAGGCGACGTCGATACATGCTCAGTCGCGGGTCCTTGCCGTTCCAGCCGTTGCCGCCCGGACCGTACCCCAGGGGCTGGGAGCGGGAACCTGGACCTTTGAGGCCGCCGAAGCCGGTTGGGCCGCTGCCGTCTTGGCCGCCGGGCCCCTGCCCCTCGCGTCCTCCCGCGGTACTCGCGTTCATGAGGGACTGGCGGGCGAGTGCGACTTGCTGGGCAGCGTCGACGTTGTCCTTGGGGCTGCCGGACTTCGGCGAAGGAATGCTCGGCTTGCCCTTGTCGACCATGGGTCGCGCGTAGGCGACGTCGGCGCTGGCGCGGTGATCGTTGCCGGGTGCGGTACCTGCGACGCCGACGCCGAGCGATTCGTAGTCGCTGCCGGGCGTGTCGCCGCCGACTTCGGCCACGGCGTAGCCGACGCCTGCAGGAGCGGGAGGCAAACCCAGACGTTCGGCGCCGAGGGTGGATGCGGGGCGGGCGCGGGATTGTCCGGAGGAAGGGTCGTGGTTGGCGGGCTCGCGCCGCTCATGACGTTCGCCTTTGCCGGAGGCGAGGAAAGTCAGCTCCATGGGGTGGGTGGTCAGCCTTTGGTTTTCCCAGGACTGGCGCACCGAGCTGCTCAGGATGCGCGAGAGTTGGTCGCGGTCAATGTGGCTGGCGACGCTGCGGACGAGGCGGATCCCGTGGTCGTGGTCAGCAAGATTGACGCCAGGTTGGGTGGAGCGGTTGGTGCCCCCACGGCCGCGGTGTCCGGTGTCGGGGCGCGGCGTGTCGGTGCCGCTGGGCAGGGAGGAGACTTCGTCGGGCGTCGCGGCGGCCACGGCGCTCGCGGCGGGATTCGGGAGGGTTTCACCTCGGAACGAAGGCAGCTCGATGTCGATGGTGCGGACGGACGGCTGCGGTGCCGCGGCGGTTGAAGGGGCCGGCGGGGTTGGGTTGTTGCGGCTGAACCACCCGGCGCTCAGCAGACTGGCGCCGACCAACACAACCACTCCGTGCAGCGCGGCGGAGAAGACCACGGCGGCGGAAGCCACGATGGTGCTGCGCTGGGATCGAGGAGCGGCCATTGTTTGCATTATTGCGGGTTGGGGGCGCGGACGCCAGTCCTACCCCACCCTTGCCCCCGCAACGTCACCGTGCTGAAACCCAACCCGTGACCTTCATCGTATTCACCCAATCGGAAGACGGCCTCGTCGACGAAGCAAAGCTCGTCCTGCACGCTACCCAGTTCTTCGGAACGAAGCTCGAGATCCTGGGTCACAAACCCGCCGGCCGGAAAGACCAACCAGCCGAAACCCGCATCGCGTTCCGTTCGACCCAGGACAACTTCGACGCCACGTTCACCCTGATCACGCGAACCGTCCAGACCGCGGACCTCCGCGCTGCTCGCGACGCCGAAGTGCGAGGACAGGTGCCCGGCATGGGCACGCTCGCCGAAGACTGCCACCACGTTTGGGAAGTCAGCGCCGGCAACGACGTGCCTGAAAAGGCGTCGTACTTGCTGTGCGCCGTGCTCGCCTCCGTCGCCCTCGGTCCAATCCTCCCCCCCGAACACGACACGCTGCTGACCGTCCGCAGTGCGCGAGCGCGCGCCGACGGCGGCACGCAGGGCTACCGCGACTGACCCGAATCTGGAATCAACGGAACGCGCAACGATTCCGGGTCGATAGGTCTTGCGCCCATCCCGACGAGTGGTCAGGGTGTGCCGGAAACCTCAACTTTCATGCGGTGCGTCGTCGTGGCGGGCACGACGGTCAACGCAACGAGTCACCCAGGGATACCTATGCGCAACCAATTCGGAAGAAACGGCGGATCCATGAGACCCGACGTGAACGATGTGGTCGGGCAGGTCTCCGACGTCGTCCGTCGGAACCTCAAGAAGCTCGGCCCCATCCTGCTCATCATTGCCGTGGCGGTGCTTGCCCTCAGCGGCATCTACAGCGTGGGCCCGGGCGAACAGGGCGTAGTGCGCACGTTCGGCAAGGAGACGGGAAAGACCGGCCCTGGACTGCACTTCGCCATGCCGATCTTCCAGAAGAAGGACGTCGTCAACATGGAGCAGGTTCGACGCGTCGAGGTCGGATTCCGCGGCAAGGAGCGAGTACCGATCGAAGCGCTCATGCTCACGGGCGACGAGAACATCGTCGAGGCCCAGATGATCGTGCAGTACCGGATCGTCGACCCGAGCAAGTACCTGTTCCGGCTCCAGGATCCTGAGCAGACGATCCTCGCGACGTCCGAGGTGGCCCTTCGCAGCATCATCGGCCGGACGACGATCGACGAGGCGATGACGACCGGGCGCGAGTCGGTGCAGGCCGAGACGCGGCTGCTGCTTCAGACGCTGATGGATACGTACGAGAGCGGCGTCGCCATCACCGAGGTGAAGCTGCAGGCGGTGGATCCGCCGGACGAGGTCCGCGAAGCCTTCCACGACGTGGTCCGCGCGCGCGAGGAGAAGGAGCAGAAGATCAACAAGGCCAAGGGGTACAGCGAGGATCTGCTGCCGCGTGCTCGTGGCGAGTCGCGTCAAATCGTGCGAGCGGCCGAAGGCTACAAGGAGCAGCGGGAGCTGCGCGCCAACGGCGACGTCGCGAAGTTCCTGTCCGTGCTGGCCGAGTATCGCAAGGGCGAGAAGGTCACCCGTGATCGCCTTCATCTCGAGACGATGGAGCGAATCCTCCGAGCCGCGGACAAGAAGATCCTCGTCGATGGCGACGTGACCAAGCACGCCCTTCCGGTGTTGCCGCTGGGCGGTGCCATCGTGGGCGCAGGCCAGGGAGGCAAGTAATCATGTCGAACAAGACCACAGCCGCAGCCCTGCTCGTCGCCATCCTTCTGATCGTTGGTTGGTCGACCGCCTTCGTGGTGGACGAGACCGAACAGGTCATCATCACCCAGTTCGGCCAGTTCAAGCGCTCGATCAGCGAACCCGGGCTCTACTTCAAGCTCCCCCTGGCGCAGACCATCGTTCGTATGGAGCGCCGCATCCTGAGCAGCGACGCCCCTGCGCAAAAGTACCTGACCCTCGACAAGAAACGCCTCGTCGCCGACCCCATCACCCGTTGGCGTATCGTCGACCCGCTCAAGTACTACATGACCGTGCACGACGAGAGCGGCGCCCGCGCCCGTCTCGACGACATCGTCCTATCTGAGATGCGCCGCGAGATCTCCAGCCACAACTTCGGTGACATCGTAGGCAACGCGCGAGATCCGTTGATGAAGGCGGTGGCCGAGCGGACCCACAACAAGGCGAAGGACGAGTTCGGCATCGTGATCATCGATGTTCGCATCAAGCGAGCGGACTTGCCCACGGAGGTGCAGGAGAGCGTGTTTTCCCGCATGCGCGCGGAGCGCGAGCGCATCGGCAAGAAGTACCGCTCCGAGGGCGAGGAAGAAGCCGCGATGATCCGCGCGGATACCGACAAGAAGAAGACCATCCTGCTCGCAAAGGCCTACGAGGAAGCGCAGAAGCTCCGCGGTGAAGGCGACGCGGTCAGTACCAAGATCTACGCCGACGCCTACGGCAAGGATCCCGAGTTCTACGCGTTCCTTCGCAGTCTCGAGGTTTACGAAGAGGTCATCAACGCGCAGACCTCCGTGGTCCTCTCAACCGATTCCGCCCTCTTCAAGTACCTCGACAGCCCCAACCCTCGGTAGGGGCTTCGTTCCTAGCAAAGAGCGGGAGTCCCCCCGGCTGTGATGGCTGTGCCGGGGACGCATTCAAAGTTTGACAGTTCCGGGATTGGGTCTGGGAATCCTCGTCGTGAATCGTCCGGAGCACGACGAGGAGACCCCGCAGATCGGGCTCGGGCTCCGCTGCGCTGGGCTCGGGCTCGACCAGAACGGCACATCTCTCCGCTCTCCACCTCTGGCGCCCAAGCCCGAGCCCGAGTCCGATCTGGAGCTGTGCCGGGGGATTGTTAGTTCCGAGCCCTCCCCCACCCCACCGCGACCTTGATCACCACGCCAACGGCAACCACCGCCGTCGCGCGAAGCAGCTCGCCCCAGGTCGCTCCCGTCATCACGAGCACCACGCACAGCAACGCGACCGAGCCGATCACGATGTCGATGGGACCTAAGCCCAGACGGCGCTTGAACCCCATCCAGACCTGCGAAGCGGAGGTGCTTCCGTACTGAGCCAGCACGGCGATGCTCGACAGCGCGAAGAGCTGATCCAGCCGTCCGAATTGCACGAGCGCGAGGACCGCGGCAGCGGTGAACAGCAGCGCCCGCATGGGCACGCCACGGTCGTTCGTCACGCCCAGCCAGGTTCCGAGACCATCGACACGGCCGAGGGTGGACAAGTACCGGGGTGACATCGCTACCATGCCGAGGGCGATCCCCGCTGCCGAGACGCTCGTTCCAGCGTAGAGGGCCCAGGACAGCCAGGGGCCTCCATACACCCGGGCCGCTTCGACCATCGGTGACTTGCTGGTGGCGAGCCCCGGCAACGCTTGCGCGCAGGCCAAGTGCAGGCCGACGTAGAGCACGCTGGCAATGCCGAGCACGGCCATGGTGGCGATGGCGATCCAGCGGCGAGACCGGACGTGGTGGGCGGGCACCGCGATGATCTCGAACCCCTGCAGGGCGAACAGCACGATCAACCCACCGCGCAGAAGTACCCCCGGTTCGAGGGAGACGGCAACAGGCTGGGACGCGGGGACGGGCAGCACGGTTCCCACACGCGTAAACAAGGCCCAGGCACCGAGCAGCACCACCAGCGGAGCGAGCTTGGCCACGGTGATGACGGTCCAGGCCCATGCGGTCACGCGAAGCCCGACCGCGACGAACAGAGTCAAGGCAAGCACTGCGCAGGAGGCCACGACCCCTGGAGCAACCGGTAGCGCGCCCTGGGACGTGAGCGCTTCGGCCAGGCCTCGGATCACGGCGGAGGTGCTGAACACGGCCGACACATAGGTGAGCCAGCCCATCACGAACGCAGCGCGGGGGCCGAACGCGGCGCGGGCGTAGACGTAAGGCCCGCCATCCTCGTCAAACCTGGGACCGAGCCGCGCAAAGGACAGCGCGATCGGAACGCAAGCGAGGCCAGTAAGCGCGTAAACGGCCGCCCCCCACACACCGGGAACCTGGCCGGCCACCGAGGCTGGAACGAAGAAGATGCCAACCCCCACGACACCATTGAGACCGAGCGCAAGCAGGGCGACCGGACCGATGGCGCGGGAGGCGGGTTGGCCCATCGCTATTCGATGATGTCGTGGAATCGCTTGCGAACCAGCATGGCCGCAGCGTCGCTCGCGCAGTGATCGCAATAACCAAACCGCTCGGCCATCGAATCGAGGACGGTCCGGAGCTGTGCTTTCCGATCTTCGGTGAGCGAGGCACCGTCGCCGCGCACGAGGTCGACCATGTCCCGGCACATTTCCGCGATTGGCACGCGCAGCTTCTCGTACACGGCGGCCCGCAGGGTCTTGATGTGGTCAGCGAACACGATCTCGTTGTTCGTGCGTTCTTCGGGGTGATCGATCGCAAATGCGGCAAGCTTGCTCAGCAGGCCGCGCCGGAACTCATCGGGATTCCCTTCCCAACCGAGCAGGGTCTCCACTTCCGTGAGCAGCACCTGGTCGGGCTCCTCGTAGGCGCCCGTGTGCTTGTTGCGAATCCGTTCGGTTCTGCTCCAGGCTGACACGTGCTCGATGTAACGCTCGAACAAGCCGCCGTATTGCGTCTCGTCCACCAATCCACTCGCGCCGCGCACTTCCTCTTCCCAGACATCGATGAGCCGGTCCCGAAGGACTTGGCGGAAGAGCGCGTGATCGTGGTAGCCACCCTCTGCCGCTTCTTCCTGAAGCCAGTCGAATTGCGACGTTCGCTCGCACAAGTCATCCAGCTCTTCGAGCACCGCCACAGGAGACAGGCAGCGGAAACGCGGGTGCTGCGCGGCATCGAGCAGAACCGTCTGCATTTCGCGCGGGCTCGCACCGCGAATCCCTTCGTAGAGCGACCGCCCCTGCCCTTCCTTCACCACCTCGTGAAGGTGCGCGTGGAGGATCTTGCGCTGGTCGAGGGTCAGCCGGTTGGGAATCAAGCCGCACGCAAACACGTCCGCCTTCTCGACCGCGGTCAGGGAACCGGCGATCTCCTCGAGCACCTTGTCGAGCTTGTCGGTATCTAGCCGCACCATGCGCGTGAGCACCGCGAAGGTCGCCGCCATGCGCGTGGCGTGAGGCGCGACGTGACGCTGCACCTGGGCGGCGACCTGGTTGTCGTAGATCTTCTCCTCGGCCTCGTAGTCGAGCAGGTAACCAGTCCGGATCAACTCCATGCGCCCGCGGAAGCTCGGAAACTCCGGGTGCTCGCGGAATGCCGCAAGGTGGATCTCATTCGCACTCGCGATCATCACGCAATTGAGCATGAGATTCTGACGCGACAGCGACACCTCGCCGATCTCCACCGAGATCTGCAAGTACTTGAACGCGTCCAGGGGACGCTTCAGGAGATCGCTGAACTCCAGGAGCCCACCGCCCGCGTCCACGAGCTCGCCCTGCACCTCGTAGAGCGTCGTCGCCTGCAGCGCCACGGGCAATGCCGCCAACGACTGATCTGCGGTCACCTGGCGCTCGCCAGCGTCCACGGACATCTGGGGGCCGAGGGTGACGGCGCCCACCCGGTACCGCCGGGAAATGAAGTAACGCTCCACCTGCACGTGGCGCAGCACCTCCGACAGGGACCCCTTGTACTTGGAGAGAAGCGCTTCGACGACCTGCTTGTTCTTGTGCGCGAGCTCACCATGGACCAGCCAATCAGGGGGACTGCCCTCGAGACTCGCCGCGGTCCAGAGCTCGTCGAGCAGCACGCGTCGCTCCGGGACGGGAATCAAGAACAGCGGGTGGTCCCGCACCTCGATCTGAAGACGCGCATCAAGGTCCTCGTCCGGGAGGTGGGCGTAGGAGGCAGCGTCGGTGACGTGGGGACCGCTCCCCTTCGCGTCCCGGAAACCCAAGGGGCCACGAGCACGCTTCTCGTTCGGAAAGACCCAGTGGAACCGATAGAGCGCGCCTTCGTCGAGCACGCTGTAGTTCTCCAGCGCCTTCATCATGCACGCGGCGACAGTGCTCTTGGAGCTGCCGTTGGGTCCATGCAGGAGCATCACACGGTTGGGGCGACCACCGCGCGCGAAGTTCGAAAGCACCCGATAGACTTCGCTCTGCACCTCTTCCTGGCCAATCAACGCATACCGATGCGCGTCCGGCCCCGTCTCCCAGGGCAGATCGAAGAGCTTCCATCGCGTCTCTGTGCCCCAAGGTCGCTCGAGCTCCTGCGTCCCGTAGTGGTCGAACATGTCGCGCAGGTACATCGACGCATCCCGACCGAACCGTCGCGGGTCGGTGGAGAACAGGTCCAGGTATTCGCTGAAGGACAGCTGCAAGCGGCCGCGTCGGAACCGTTCCTCGAACGAGGCGGCAATGCGATCGATCTGCTCCTTGCAGCGCTGAGCGCGTTCCTCTTGGTTCATTGCCGGGAGGGTACCACTTGGGGGGGGCCGCGTCCCACTGGTCACGCCCCCAATCTGATGCCCCGCGACAGAAGCGCACGTGGCGCCCGCGGCCGCCTCACAGGTACCGGATCAGGTGCGCATACACGCCCACCCCTTGGCGCAGATTGTCGAGCGAGAGCCGCTCGTCGATCCCGTGGATGCGCCCCCTCGCCTTGTTGTCGATCGCGCCTCGCCCCCAGACGTAGCCGTCGTCGACCTGACCGCCGAAGGGCTCGTGGGACCAGGAGTCACGCTCATTCTCACCGACGGGCACGACGTCCGCGTGGGTCAGGAGCATCAGGGGCGGCAAGGACGGATCTTCGCCTCGCCAGCGAAGCAGCAGCGTGCGGTCATCGATGATCTGGTGTTCGAGGGACAGGGGCTCGACGTAGCGCTCGTTGAGCATCGAGAACGCGCTCTGTGCACTATCGAGCGTCATGCCGTTCGGGGTGCTCGTGTCGATTCGCAAGTAGCGCGACAGAGAATCGGTGGCGCGGTCCATGTCGACGGACAGGCCATCGAGCCGTTCGAAGGTTCGGATTGGAGGAGCGATTCGGGTCGCGTTGAAGAGCAGCACCGACCCGAGCAACGTGGTGGCAACGAGGACGACGCCCAGGAGCCACTTCAGTTTCCTCCGCGGCGGCCATTCGCTCATGGGCGACGTAGAACGTGGCGAACATGCCCGGGCGCCGCAGGCGACGCTGGACATTCGTCGGGTGGCGCGGGCCAATCAACTTGGCCCCCCACGGCCAAGCACCAATTCGCAACGGGACTCGGTTTGCTTGGCCGTGCCACCCACCAGCCCAATCCGAGAACCCCTTCAACACTCGCACGATATTCTCCTAATGACGCGTCGTGCCAAAAGTCCTAGGCTCCGTCCCGATGCATCCGCGGTTCCGCAAGCTTCGCACGGTCGCCTACTTCGGGCGCGTTTGGGCATCCGGTCTGGCGCTTCAGCTCGGGCTGCGTCCGATGCGCGACCGCATGCTCCGCCCACGCATCACCGGACCCGTTCCCCAGTTCAAGGAACGGGAAGTCATCGACTACATCACCAGAACCGGCGGCGATCCCGACCTGTATCGAGATCCCGATGGCAACCTGCTCGTTCCTCACACGTTTTTCGCCACGTGGGGACTCGCGGAGTTCGCCAAAGCCTTGCTGGCAGCACGCCTGCCCCTGAACTTCACGCGCCTCGTCCATGCAACCAGCCGCGTGCGCATCCATCGCATGCAGAAGGTGTCGGAGCCCGCGCGTTTTACAGCCACGGTCGAGACCGTCGTCCGTACGGGCAAGCGCGTTCGCATCGAGCAACAGCTGGCGACGATGACCGCGGATGCGCAACCGCTGGCGGAATACACGTTGGCGATTGTGCTGCCGGACCGACGCGCGGGTCGCGAGCCAGGAAACAAGCGTCAGACCGTGCCGATGGACACGACCTTGATCGCGGCGATCCAGCTGCCCTCGAACGAGGGTTGGCGTTACGCGCGACTCTCGGGTGACTTCAATCCCGTGCATTGGGCCAGCCCGTTCGCCAAGCTCGTGGGGCTCGAGCGCCCCGTCGCCCACGGATTCGACCTGATGGCGCGCACGTGCCACGCAGCCGTCGCGCACCTCGCGGACGGTGATGCGCGCAAGCTCAGGAAGATCGACATTGCGTTCCGCAAGCCCGTGGTGCTGCCCGCGGAGGTTCACCTCTTCGCCGCAGAACCTCAACCCATGAGCTCCGGGGGCAAGCGCGTTCAGCTCTGGGTCGGTGCCGAGCAAGAAGCTTCCGCCCAGGTCATGGGCCACGTGGAGATCGACGAGTAATGGCGACTCCGTCGATTCCCTTGCACCGGTGCGTGCGACGATTGCCGCACTGCGTAACCGACGTAAGCGCGGCCCTGTTGGCAGCGCACGATCGAAGGTCGCCACCATTCTTCAGCCTACAGCCTTCACCTCGAAACGACGTATCGCGGTGAACGAGACAGGAGACCAATACAGATGAGCGCCAACTACTTCTTGGACAACAAGGACCTGCGATTCCAGTTCGAGCACGGCATCGACTGGAAGGAAATCGTGGAGCTCACCGAAGCCGGGTACACCCTGCCCGACGGGCACGCGAACATCGACGACGCCATGGAGTTCTACAACATGGTCATGGAGTCCGTCGGTGACTTCGCAGGTGAATTCATCGGCCCTCGCACGCTCAAGATCGACACGCAGGGCAACCACCTGGTCGACGGCAAGGTCGTGAGCGGAGAAGCGTTGGTGGAGGTGTACGACGGGCTGCGCGAGCGCGAGCTTTTCGGCATGCCGGTCCCGCGGGAGCTTGGCGGTTCGAACTGTCCGATGAGCGTGTTTTTCGTAACGGGCGAAGTCCTTGGCCGCGCGGACGTGTCGATCATGACGCACTTCAGCTTCCACGGCGGAATCGCCTTGGCGATGCTGATGTACGCCGCCCACGAAGGGTCGATGAAGGTCGAGAACGGCGAGGTCGTCGAGACGCGTTGGGAAGACGCGATCCGCGAGATCGCGGCCGGTGAGAGCTGGGGCGCGATGGTGTTGACCGAGCCGGGCGCCGGCAGCGACCTGGGCCGCATCCGCGCCAAGGCCGAGAAGCGCGACGGCAAGTGGTACCTGACCGGTGAGAAGATCTTCATCACCTCGGGCCACGGGCAGTGGCACATCGTGCTGGCGAAGACGGACATCGACGACCCGAAGGCCAAGAAGGATCCGCTGAAGCAGCTGAGTCTGTTCATGGTCCCGCAGTTCATGGACCGCGACGGCGAGAAGGTGCGCAACTTCGAGGTCACGAAGGTCGAGGAGAAGGTCGGTCACCACGGTTCGGCGACGTGCTCGCTCCAGTACGAAGACAGCGAGTGCGAGCTCATCGGCAAGGAGGGTGAGGGCTTCAAGCTGATGCTCACCCTGATGAACAACGCGCGCGTCGGCGTCGGCTTCGAGTCGATCGGCATCTGCGAAGCGGCGATGCGTCAGGCCAAGGAATATGCCGCGGAGCGCGTGACGATGGGCCAGTCCATCGATCGGCACCCCATCGTGGCCGAGATGCTCATGGACATGGAGCTCGACATCGCAGGACTGCGCGCGATGGCAATCGCCGCTGCGAACCACGTCGAGATCTCGTCGAAGCTCGACATGAAGCTGATGACCAGTCCGCCCGCGGACGCCGACGAGCGCAAGAAGATGAAGCGCAAGGCGAAGAAACACGGGATGAAGGGCCGGATCCTGACCCCGCTTCTCAAGTACGCCGCGGCGGAAGCAGCCGTCCGCATCGCTCGGCAGAACATGCAGATCATCGGCGGGCCGGGCTACATCTCCGAAGTCGGCGCCGACAAGCTCCTTCGCGATGCGCTCGTGCTGCCGGTCTACGAGGGAACCTCTCAGATCCAGGCGCTGATGTGCCTGAAGGACAACATGACGGGCGCGTTGTCCAAGCCGGGCCCCTTCGCCCGCGAGGCCGCGCGCATCCAGTTCCTCGCCACGACCTCCCAGGACGAGACGGAAAAGCTCTTCTACAAGTCCGAGAGCAAGCTCAACCAGGCGCTGTTCACCATCCTGGCGCGCATCGCTTCCGGCAAGCTTCGAAGCACCGTCGCTGACAAGGGCATCAGGGAGATCGGTCAGTTCGCCAACATGAGCAGCTGGGATCCCAAGGTCGACTTCACCCAGGGGCTCGTCCACGCCGAGCGCTTCACCCGCGCCAAGGCCGACCTCGAATCCGCCCGCATCCTGCTCGACCAGGCCAAGAAGTTCCCGGAGCGCAAGCTTATCGCGGAGCGTTTCATGCGCCGCATGGCGCCGCGGGTCGCGCACGAGTGCGAGCAGATCACGGCAAACGACAACACCGTGCTCGAGTGGATCGCCGAGCTCGACCACGCAGAGTAAGCCCCCCCTCCTCTCCACCCGTTCCCACGGACTGATCCAATCGCGAGCCCTTGCGGGTAGCCCCCCGGGCGGCGTCCGGCCATTGGGCTGAGATCGCGCCGCACAGCGACGCGCTACCGATAGGACGGTATCAAATTGTCACGGTAGGCCCTCGCCGCCCTTGCCGGGCGAACTGATGTGTGTTCGCGTGCCCTTTCGGCGCCCATTCGCACGCGGGGGTCTCCATGCGATTCGTAAGGCTTTGCTTCATACTCCCAGGCCTCCTCCTGGTTGGTTGTGACGGTTCGGTCATAACAACCTCCCCGGACGCGAGCACGGACGCACCTCCGGAAGTAGCACCCGACGCTTCGGATTCCGCACCCGTGGACGCGCCCGACGACGTCGACGCGCCGTTCGTCCACATCATCATCGTCACTCCGGCGACCGCCACCGTGGCGCCGGGGTGCACGGAGCAGTTCACGGCAACTGCGGTCTACTCGGACAATACGGAGTCCAACGCTACCGACGTGGTGCAATGGGTGAGCGACGATCCGAGCATCGCGAGCGTAACTGCTGCGGGTCTTGCCACGGGACTCCAAGAAGGCGATTCGGCGATCAGGGCTACCTGGCCGGGACCACCCTCCATCACTTCCCAGGAGGCATTCCTGGATGTGGGATCCCCTGCCGTGCTCTCCGTGACCGTCGAACCACCGTCGGCATTCGTCGTCATTGGGGACAGCGTCGCGCTCGAGGCGTATGTCGACTTCGCCGACTGCTACCCGCCGACGAAGGTGACTTCAGTTGCCACGTGGAGCAGCAGCGACGAGGCCATCGCCACGGTGGTGAGCAGCGGAGCCGTCACTGGGGTGGGTTTGGGAACCGCCACGATCACGGCAGAATGGTCGGGATATCAAGCGCCAACCGAGGTCACCGTCACGCAGTGAGGTCGGAGTAGACACAAGCTCTCACGCCCCGAAGCAAGCATGCCCCCCATCGACCAAGACAACATCGAGCTTCTTTCGCTGTGGGCGCGTCTCGGCACCTGGCAACACAGCGCCGTCTGCCTCGACCCCAACGAGCGCGAGCTGCTGGTCGCAACCTCCATCGGCATCCAATTTTATGCCCTGCCCGAGCTCGAACTCGAGCAACTGCTCCCCTGCGAAGGCGAGCCAATCGCGCTCGCGTTTCGACCCGACGGCGGCGCGTTCGCCAGCCTGGAGCGCGGCTCCCCAAAAGGCCGCATGATCGTGCGCGTTCACGATGCCGCGGACTGCAGCGTGCTGCACCGCTGGGAGGTCGACCTGCCGGGCGCCCGTCACGCGATCCACTTCGGTCAGCAAGGTCGACGCCTTCTGACAACTGGCAACACCGCGTACGTCTGGC
>Ga0180009_10005018_pt1 | contig 14343 bp, 12 predicted proteins | sample OS_PC_MetaG_FD_123537 | JGI IMG/M metagenome (GOLD analysis project Ga0180009, IMG submission 123537) | Groundwater microbial communities from the Aspo Hard Rock Laboratory (HRL) deep subsurface site, Sweden - OS_PC_MetaG | ecosystem: Environmental > Aquatic > Deep subsurface > Groundwater...
AAAGTTAATGAGTCGCTTCGCTCCATCTGTTTTTATAAAAAATAGAATTCCACAACTTTAGGCACTTTAGTCCCGCCGCTGCGGGATTAGACACTTCACACTTTTGCAATTTTCTGCACGTTTTGAGCAGTATTTTATTGCTAAGGTACTAAATTCCTAACCCGGAGTTTACCCGTAAGGGTTTTATCCACAGGGTATTGAACAAATACAGAAAAACCTAATCTGACAAAGTATAATTAATTAATTGTTGAAATTACGAGACATAAAATTACGGCTCACAAAATGGAGAATATTTCCCATGAAATCGTTTAAGGTTCGCCATTTAATCCAGCTCATCACAATCGATCAAGAACCCCTCGAGTTATGAATAAGATTCACATTCTGCCAGAAAAGGTGGCATCTCAAATCGCAGCAGGCGAGGTTGTGGACAGGCCCGCTTCTGTTGTCAGAGAATTGATTGACAACAGTATTGATGCTGCTGCGGATAGGATTTTTGTGAGAATTGAAATGGGCGGGAAGGGCTTGATCAAGGTTAATGATAACGGCGTGGGCATGTCCAGAGACGATATCCTCTTATGCGTGGAAAGATATGCCACAAGCAAGATAGAGACGGCTTCTGATCTTTTTTCTGTGAAATCTTTTGGGTTCAGGGGGGAGGCGCTCCCAAGCATTGCCTCTGTATCCCGGACAGAAATTGTCTCACGCCCAAAAGACCAACTGACAGGTCACAGGCTGAAGATTGCGGGTGGAAGACTCATTTCCATAGAGGAAACAGGCGCGCCTGCTGGCACAATCATTGAAGTGAGGAACCTTTTCTACAATATCCCGGCCAGGCGGAAGTTCCTGCGTGCCGTGAGAACTGAAACAGACCATATTATTGATGTCTTCTCGCGGGTTGCACTGCCGTTTCCCGGTATTGCCTTTAAGCTGGAAGACGCTGAAAAAACTATCATGAATCTTCCAGCCTCTGATCAGCACATACAGCGGCTCTATTCCTTGATGGGACGGAAAGTGGCAGGGGCCATGATAGAGGTACAAGAAAGGAACCATGATCTGGGCATCAGCGCCTATTTAGCTCCTCCTGACCTGAGTAGAACCAGAGGGGATCGTTTGTTCGTTTATGTAAATGGCCGGAATATCAGGGATCGACTTGTGACTAAGGCTGTGCTTGAAGGCTATGGACAACGACTCATGAAAGGACAGTATCCTCAAGCCGTTATTTTTATAGAAATTGATCCTTCAGAAGTGGATGTCAACATACACCCAACCAAACAGGAGGTACGATTCCACAATAGCCGTGATGTTTTCCAGTCTATCGTTTCCACTGTTGGAAAGGCACTTGGCCAGAGCTTTCACCCCTATATTGGTCCAAAACCTCAGCAGGAAGACAGGTTTTTTCAAAAGGAAGCCCTTGGTATATCTGAGCCAGTTTGGAAGTATTACCAGACAGAACAAAGTCCGGTCGTCCCTTTTGAAGTGGAAGAGCGCGAACAGTCCTTGATTAGAGAAACCCCCCAGTTAATCGGTCAATTGGGAAATACCTACATCCTGTGTCAAGTGAGAGATGGGCTTCTAATGGTTGATCAACATGCGGCACACGAAAGAATCGTTTATGAAAATCTAAAAAAAGGGGCTAATAACTCGCGGATTGAAGCCCAGATCCTCCTGATGCCTTTTAGGCTGGAGCTCAGTACAAAAGAGCAAAGGATCGTTCTGAAAAAACGTGATCAGTTGAATCGTTTCGGCATTGAACTTGACCATTTCGGGGGCAACACGTTTTTGTTGAGGTCGGTCCCCGCGATCTTAAAGAATGTTCAGTGGGATGCTTTTTTGTCGGAACTCATAACAGCACTGGAGGATGACAAACTGGATGATGACATGGTCCTGGACAAAGCATTGACGGTCATGGCCTGTCATGGGGCAATCCGGGCAGGCCATTCAATGACTCATGAGGAAATCAGCCATCTCCTGGGTGAGTTGGAAGATATGGAAATACCCACAAACTGCCCGCATGGAAGACCCATATTCAAGCACTTCACCTATTATGAAATTGAGAAGATGTTTAAGAGGATTGTGTGAACGGTTACAAATTGAGATTGTTGCAATGACCAACAACAGCGGACCAAAAGTCATTGTTATTTCCGGGCCTACGGCAAGTGGAAAGACTTCGCTTGGTGTGGAATTGGCATTAGCTTTAGGAGGGGAAATCGTCAACGCAGATTCCATGCAAGTCTATCGGGGGATGGATATTGGCACGGCCAAGCCGACATCTGAAGAACAAAAGGGTGTTGCGCATCATCTTATGGATGTGGTGGACCCTGATGAAGAATACAATGCGGCGATGTATCGGTCTATGGCACTTCCCATCATAACGGATATCCTGTCAAGGCGGAAGATGTGTTTTGTGGTAGGTGGGACAGGACTTTATATAAAAAGTTTGCTCTCAGGACTCTTCGACTGTCCGCCTGCAGATCTGGAACTGAGGGAATCACTATGCCGGGAATGTGATCTTCTGGGAACCGGGAAGCTCCATGAAAGGCTGAAGCATTTAGATCCTGAATGCGCAGGTAGAATTCACCCCAATGATCGCGTGAGGCTGATAAGGGCACTTGAAATTATCCAACTGACCAATCGGCTTCCTTCGGCCCTCAGCGGGGAGCACGGTTTCAGGGACAGGCCTCTAAACGCGCTAATGCTCTGTATGAAAGTAAACAGGGAACAGCTTTATGAACGCATTAACAAGCGAAGCGTGTCCATGGTGGAAGGGGGTTTGGTAGAAGAGACTGAAAACCTTCTAATACAGGGTTATTCACCCGATCTAAAACCCATGAAGGCTATAGGGTACAGACATATAATAAAGCACCTGAAAAAAGAATGGACTCTTATTGAGGCGATCCATAGAATTCAAAGAGACACCCGAAGGTACGCCAAGCGACAGCTAACATGGTTTCGGGCCGACCCTGATGCCAGTTGGGTTGATCCTGAGGATTTTGATCCCATTTTACAGAAGGTCAAAGATTTTACACGCGTACCTGCTTGACCTTTAGCTATTCTTCAAATATTATTCTGCCTGTAGCGTGACGACTACCAACTAACCACCAACACTACCAAATGAAAAAGATGATGGAAAAAATTGCCTTAAGAATGGCCTGTGATTTCTTTATTGTTTGTTGTTTTTTCTGCTTTTTATGGCTATCGCTCCTGCCGGCGGCCATGGGAGCGAAGCCGGTGGAAAATGAAATTCTCGCCATTGGAACGGCCACCGTTAAAGATGGTAATTTGGCGCAGGCAAAAGAGTCTGCTATCTCTGATGCACTTATAAAAGGGGTTGAAAATTACCTTTTGCATCGGCTGGGAAGTGAGGGTGTGGCAAATAATTTCCAGAGGATTATCTATGACATACTGCCGGGAGCTAAAGCAGAAATTGAGAATTTCAATATCCTTTCAGAGGATCAAACCGGAGAAGAGTATAAGGTCCTTATCAAGCTTCGGGTCAATGAAAAGGTAATAGATGAGAAACTGAGAGAAGCTGGCGTTGTTGTTACAGAGGGGCCTCCCCTTAAAGTCCTGTTCCTGGTTTCAGAGTGGAAGGGAGGGACGGCCTATTACTGGTGGAGAGACCCGGAGACTTATTCTTCCATGAGCGGCACTGAGCTTGTTCTTCACAATGTGTTTCAGGAAAGAGCCCTTAGCCCAATAAATCGGACATTGAAAGTCCCGGACACTGGGTATTCCGAATCCTTAAAGCATGTAGACCTTAGGGACGTTGACGCTTTGGAGTGGGGAAGGCTTTTCTCTGCCGATGTAGTGATCTACGGTCAGAGCGAAATCATAGGTAAAAAAGAGGTATCTTTGGCGCTTAAGGCCGTGGATGTCAATCAGGGGGCACAGATCTCTCAAACCGTTGCATTCGAACAGATTAAGAAAGAAGCTGAAGGGAAACAGCCAGTAATGGAAGCCATCGAGAGGTTGGCCAATCGACTGGCCGCAAAGTTGACCCCAGCCATTATTCGGTATACCGCCTCCGATCGTGGAAGGGTCCGCCACCTGGAAATTACCTTGAATGGTTTGAGCAGTTATAAGCAGTTCAGGGCCTTCAGGGATTTTCTAAGAAGAGATGTGTCGGGAGTAAAATCCGTTAGACAGACCAGGGTCAGAAAAGATTCCATATCTATTGCGGTTGAGTTTCAAGGAGACAGAAAAAGGTTTGTGGAACGTGTCCTCAATCATGAAAATCTTCCGTTCTTGGTAAAGCTTGATCAGGGTGAAGAAGAAGAAATATTGTTCAGGATTGAAAAATTTCAGTAACAATGCCCATTCCTGACCTAATTTGGCCGTCTGAAAAGAAAACCCCACGGTCTGACAATCCGCTGATAATTTTTTTTAATTCAAAATGTTACTAATTGCTGAGTTAGCAGAATACGGCTTGACATCCTATATGTGGATTGATAATTAGAATTCTTACAGGCACGTAGCTCAGGGGGAGAGCACTACCCTGACACGGTAGGGGTCAAGGGTTCAAATCCCTTCGTGCCTACCAGTAAGATTAAGGGACTGTGGCATTTGTCATAATCCCTTTTTTACTTTTGGTAGCCTATTTTTTACTTGCATTTTCTTATGTTATTGGTTACAAACACAAGACTTTTTGGATATGGTCAGTTTAGCTGCGGGGCTTTATAGGTTCGATACCTTTTAATTTCAGAAATCGTCAAATAGCTGAGTAGGAAAATTATGGTCATTAATCCAGTCCCGTCTTGGCGGGATTACGATCGTTAAAACATCAAGTGTCCAATTTTCTTGAAATTAGAGGATATACCTATATTTACAACCACTTAACCCCTCAACCCCTCAACCACTTAACGATATATATAGCAGGAAAAACCGATAGAGTTTTTTTAATAAATTGGATTTTTAAGGGAAAATATTATAAGGCATCTGAGTAGGCTAAGCGCTGCTCCTGATGCCTTGTTTACATTAGGTAGAAATAATGCGAACTCTTTCCATTAATTTAAAGGCCCAGCCACCAAAAGAAATAGAGACTGAATCCTTATCCGCCCTGGAGGCCCTGAAGCATTTGGAGTTGAAAGGGGTTGAAAGAGCAGTGGCAGTGAAGATTAATGGGGAGATTCGTGATCTTTCAAGCCCCATAGAGTCTCAATCGGAACTGGAGCCGATTTACCTGGATTCAGAGGAAGGCCTCGAAATTCTCAGGCACAGTACGTCCCACGTGATGGCCATGGCGGTTAGGGAACTCTTCCCGGGCGTTAAGGTGACCATTGGCCCGGCCATCAAAGACGGATTTTACTATGACTTTGATTATGAACGTCCTTTTAAAGAGGACGATCTGGCTGGGATTGAAGAAAAGATGAAAGAGATCATTGAGGCAAATCTCCCTTTTGTCCGGAAAGAAATGAGTAGTAAGGAGGCAATTGATTTTTTCAAAAGCAATGGCGAAGATTATAAGGTGGAGTTAATCAGTGATTTAGATGCTGAAAAGGTGTCTCTTTATACACAAGGAAGCTTCACGGATCTGTGCCGGGGACCCCATGTCCCATCCACCGGGGTGATCAAGGCCTTTCATCTGAACAAGGTGGCCGGCGCTTACTGGCGGGGCGATGAAAAAAGGACCATGCTTAGCCGGATTTATGGTCTTGCTTTTGCTGATAAAAAAACATTAAAGAGTTATATCCAGAAATTGAAGGAGGTTGAGAAACGAGACCACCGGCGATTAATCAAGGACCTGGATCTCATAAGTTTCCATGATGAAGGGGGGGCAGGGCTTGCCTACTGGCACCCTAAAGGCGGGCAGGTCAGAGTTCTCATTGAGGATTACTGGAGAAAAAGACACTATGAAGGCGGTTATGACATTGTCTTTACTCCGCATATAGGTCGCGCTCAGCTTTGGCAGACATCGGGACATCTTGATTTCTATAAGGATGGAATGTATTCGCCCATGGATGTGGATGGCCAGGACTATTACATAAAGCCCATGAATTGTCCTTTTCATATCATGATTTATAAATCAGGATTGCGATCCTATCGTGAATTACCCCTTCGGTGGGCTGAGTTGGGCACTGTGTATAGATATGAGAGAAGTGGTACATTACACGGCCTTATGAGGGTCAGGGGTTTTACACAGGATGATGCCCATGTTTTCTGTACCCCTGATCAAGTAGAGGATGAAATCCTGCGAGTATTGGAATTCAGCCTCGATCTTTTGAGTGGTTTCGGTTTTGATGATGTGAAGATCGACTTGAGCGTCAGGGATCCCAAGAAACCTGAAAAGTACGCCGGTGCCGACGAGATGTGGCGCCAGGCCGAGATATCGCTGGTCAAGGCAATAAAGGCAAAAGACCTAAACTACGAAAAGATGGAAGGGGAGGCCGTATTCTACGGACCTAAGATTGATATAAAGATAAAAGACGCCTTGGGGCGGGAATGGCAGTGTACGACTATTCAGTTCGATTTTAATCTGCCTGAACGTTTTGATATGAACTTTATAGGTGAGGACGGAAAAGAACACCGTCCCTATATGATACACAGGGCCTTGCTGGGGAGCCTGGAGCGTTTTTTTGGCATACTTGTGGAGCATTATGCGGGGGCTTTCCCCACCTGGCTCGCACCGGTTCAGGCTATGATTCTTACAGTGACGGACAGAAACATTCCCTATGCCGAAGAACTGCTGAAAACACTGTCAGATGCCGGGGTGAGAGCCAAGGCTGATTTCAGAAATGAGAAATTGGGTCTTAAGGTCAGAGAGGCCCAGTTACAGAAGATACCTTATATGGTGATCGTGGGGGACAAAGAATGCGAGGAAGAGGGGGTAACCCCCAGGCTGAGGAGTGGTCAAAACCTTCCTTTAATGACTGCAAAGGAACTTATTGACTTGATTTCAGAGGAATGTAGAAAGAGGAGGTAATAGCGATAGGAAAGAAATCTGATGACACCAATATAAATAAATGGATCCGTGCAAGTACGGTAAGGCTGATTTCTGCTGAAGGTGAACAGCTTGGCATCGTGATCATCAAAGAGGCCCTGAGGATAGCACAAGATGCGGGCCTGGATCTTGTAGAGGTTTCACCAAATTCGGACCCCCCTGTTTGCCGAATAATGGATTATGGCAAGTTCAAGTACCAGGCAGCCAAGAAAACGCAGGATGGACGTAAAAAAGGCCGGTCCGTTCAGATGAAAGAGATGAAGTTCAGACCTCACACAGACGATCATGATTTAGGCTTCAAGGTCAGAAATATTAAAAAATTCCTGGCCAAAAAAGATCGGGTGAAGGTCACCGTTTTTTTTCGGGGTCGGGAGATGGCATATATGAATGCAGGCTACGAACTCCTGAAAAAAGTAGAAGAAGCAGTCATGGAAGAAGGGACGGTGGAGGAGCAGCCCAAACAGGAGGCCAGGAATAGAATTGCCATGGTTATAGTCCCAAAATAAGGGCTCCTGAAGGGAATTTTGTATGCACATTCAAGCCCCCTTAGAATAAATCGCACTTGGTCCGCCAGAGGCGGAGTTGGTGGGGGCTTGTTGGGTTCTTGTGAGACATTTTCATGCGTGGAGGTAAAAAATGCCAAAAATAAAGACAAACCGTGGTGCGGCTAAGCGGTTTAAAACTACGGGCTCTGGTAAGATTGTAAGGCACAAGGCCTTTGCGAACCATATCCTTACGAAAAAAAGCACCAAGAGGAAAAGGAATCTCAGGAAATCAACGCTGGTTAATTCTGCGAACCTGAAGCATATAAGAAAACTGATTCCTTATGGTTAAGAGAGAAGGGTTTTGGATTGACTATTGATTATTGACTATTGATTATTGGTAACTTCTCAATAAGTTCGGGAACACTGAATCCTTCCCCCTTTTGCAAAGGGGGATTGAGGGGGATTTTCCTAATACAGCCCGGAGTTATTGAGAAGTTATCTACCTAACAATTGTCAATGAAAAAACACAAGAGGTTTTAAGATGCCAAGAGTAAAGAGAGGATTTAAAGCAAGGAGAAGAAGAAAAGAGGTACTGAAGGCCGCCAAGGGGTCCAGGGGTGGTCGGAGCAGGCAATTCAGGACCGCAAGCGTAACTGTGGACAGAGCTGGTATGTATGCTTACCGGGATCGGAGGAATCGGAAAAGGGAATTTCGCAGTCTCTGGATTGTTCGGATCAATGCTGCTGCCAGGGAAAATGGCCTGTCATACAGCAGGCTCATCAGCGGCCTTCAAAACGCAGGTGTCAGCCTGGACAGAAAGGTACTCGCAGATATAGCTGTCAGGGATCCGGATGCCTTTTCTCAGTTGGCCAGTTTGGCTCAGGCATAGGGTATTTATTTTACTCAGTAGACAAGTTGGGCCATGAAAAAGAAACTCCTTGAATTGGAAAAAAACGCTCTCAAGGCGCTGGAAATTGCCGATGATCCCTCTGAGCTTGAGAAGATCAGGGTGACATATCTTGGTAAAAAGGGCCAGCTTACCTCGATCATGAAGAACGTTGGTGGGCTGCCAAAAAGTGAACGACCTGAAGCCGGCAAACTGGCCAACATTATCAAAAGCAATATTTCCAAGGGCTTTGAAGAAGCGCGGGACAGGATCGTAACCGGAAAGGCAGACCAGGCCGCTTTTCTGGATGTTACCCTGCCCGGTAGAGAACCACTTCGGGGGCATCTCCATCCCATTACTCTGGTTATCAAAGAGATGTGCCAGATTTTTGCCAGGATGGGATTTACGGTGGTAAAGGGACCCAACGTGGAGCTGGATTATTACAATTTTGAGGCCCTCAATTTTCCCAAAGATCATCCTGCAAGGGACATGCAGGACACGCTTTATGTCTCCGAGAATGTGGTGTTAAGAACGCACACCTCGAACATGCAAGTGAGGATTATGGAGGCCCAAAAACCTCCTGTCAGCGTAATAGCACCGGGAAAGGTTTACAGGAGAGATTCAGACGTTTCTCATACTCCCATGTTCCATCAGTTAGAGGGCTTCCTGGTGGATAAAGGCGTCAGTTTTGGTGATCTGAAGGGGACGTTAACAAGTTTTGCGCACCAGATGTTTGGTCGCGGGACCGCTCTGAGATTCAGGCCGAGCTTCTTTCCTTTCACTGAACCCAGTGCCGAAGTAGATATACAGTGCGTTATCTGCGGGGGAAAGGGTTGTCGGACCTGCTCCCACACCGGCTGGTTGGAGATTTTAGGCTCCGGGATGATAGACCCTGAAGTCTTCCGTTTTGTAGGGTATGATCCTGAAGTTTACTCAGGCTTTGCCTTTGGTATGGGCTTTGAGAGAATCGCAATGCTCAAGTATGGAATAGATGATATCCAGCTATTCTTTAGAAATGATATGCGTTTTTTAAGACAGTTTTAAATGACATAACGTATAATCGAAGACTCCATCATCTGCATCATTTATTTTGACCTTAATTCCTGAGTCGTTAGGACAATCAGCAATAAAATGAAAATAAGCCTGAACTGGTTAAAAGATTATGTAGACATAGAGATGTCACCCGATGAGCTTGGCCATCTTCTGACCATGAATGGGTTGGAAGTGGAAGGTATTGAGGCCGTTGGACAATCCCTTGATGATATCGTGGTGGCAAAGATACGGGCTGTAAAACCTCTACCAGGGGCGGATAACTTGTTCATTTGCCAGGTAGATACTGGTCGCGATACGGTGCAGACTGTCTGTGGTGCCCCTAATGTAAAGGAAGGGGCTTTAGCTCCATTTGCCCTGCCCGGTGTGAAGCTGCCGGACGGCACAGTGATCAAAGAAGGCCGAATCCGGGGAGAGATATCGACAGGCATGCTCCTGGCAGAAGATGAAATGGGCCTGACCGATGATCACACGGGCATCATGATTCTTGCCCGTGATTTTAGGCCAGGGACACCATTACCTTCTTTGCTTCCTCTTTCTGACCGGGTATTTGACCTGGACATCACACCCAATCGTCCTGACTGTGCCTGCATTCTGGGAATCGCTCGAGAGATTGGGGCGGCCACAGGGAAAAGACTCAAGCGGCCAAAGATAGAAATGGTTGAGGCCGGGCCTCCCATTGAGGACCTTACAAGTGTTACGATTATAGATCCTGAGGGTTGCCCCCGCTATGCCGCGGGCATGATCCAACGCGTTAACCTTGGCCCCTCGCCATTTTGGATGAGATATAGGCTGTATCTCTCCGGTATAAGAAGCATTAACAACCTCGTGGATGTTACAAACTATGTGATGATGGAAATGGGCCAGCCTTTACACGCCTTTGATTACAACCGGTTGAAGGAGAACAGGATAGTTGTAAGGAGGGCACAGGAAGGAGAAGTTTTCACCACACTTGATGGAGTAACGCACACGCTTAACAGCGAAAACCTTATGATTTGTGATGGAGAGCGGCCTGTGGCCCTGGCGGGAATCATGGGCGGACTTAATTCCGAGATTTTTTCGGGAACCGAGAATGTCCTTGTGGAAAGCGCTTTTTTTGATCCCGTGACCATTCGAAGGGGCTCAAAACGTCTTGGGTTGTCCACAGAGGCCTCTTATCGTTTTGAAAGGGGGGCTGATATTGGGGGAGCCGTCACTGCTCTGAAGCGAGCCATTTCGCTAATTTCTCACCTGGCAGGGGGGAGGATTTCAAAGGGCTTCATAGACAATTACCCAAAGACCTACACACCTCCGATTATTGATCTCAGGGTGGACAGGACGAACCTTCTTTTGAGTACGAGCCTCTCACGGGGCGATATCAGCGGGTATCTAAAAGCCCTGGAGATGGAAGTCCAGGATATCAATGAGAATGAACTGAAGGTCAAACCTCCATCTTTTAGAGTGGATATTGGCCGGGAAGTGGACCTTATGGAAGAAGTGGCAAGGTTGAGTGGGTATGATAACATTCCTGTCACTTATCCATTCATCAGGCCTTGTGAAAAAGGAGAGATACCCGAGCTCCTGGTCCGTGACCAATTAGGGTCAATCATGGTGGGGCTGGGTTTCACTGAAATCATCACTTACAGTTTTACCTCTCCTGATTCTGCTGATAAACTTGGGGTAGAGGAGGGAAGCCCCTTAAGGTCATTTGTCAAGCTTTTAAATCCGCTTACGGTTGATCAGTCTGTGATGCGTACATCCTTAGTCCCTGGGCTTCTTGCAACAGTAAAGACCAATATCCTTCATGATGAAAAAAACCTGAAGCTTTTCGAGTGGGGAAAGATATTTATCCGCAAGGAGGGTAGGGACCTGCCGTTTGAACAGAACTATTTGGCGGCATTGATGACCGGATTATATTGTCAAAAAACCTGGAATAGTGACGAAAGGCATGTGGATTTTTATGACATTAAGGGCGCACTTGAGGCCCTGTTAAAAGACATTGGTCTCCACGGATCAGTTTTTCAAAAGGAGACAGGAATCTCACGCTATGATCCAGGGGTGTGTTCAAGCATCTTCTGTTCCGGTTCTGTCATAGGGCATGTGGGCCGGGTTTCTCCCGGAGTAATGGCAGATTATGACCTGCCAGAAGTGGACGCTTATCTTTTTGAGATGGATATTGAAGCCCTTTTAAAAAACATTTCGGGGAAAAAAGAATTTAGCCCGTTCGCTAAATTTCCGGCTGTTTACAGGGACATTTCTATCATTGTACAGCGCCAACTGGAAAGTGCTCGAATTGGGGAGATCATAAAACAGGAGGGTGGAGAACTGGTTGAATCCGTCCAGATTTTTGATGTCTACGAAGGCAAAGGCATAGATCCTACTGAAAAGGCCATAGCCTTCAGGATCTGTTATAGATCGAAACATGGAACACTTGACGGGGGAGAGATGAACCGGTTGCACGAGTCCGTTATTGACAAGATAAGGCAGGAGACAGGAGGCAGGTTAAGGGGGGGCTGAGATAATGGTCCAGATTCCTGATGATAAGAGGTATTTTCGAATCGGTGAAGCCAGTCGTATTATAGGGGTTGAGCCCTATGTGTTGAGATACTGGGAAAGTGAATTTCCACAGGTTAGACCGGAAAGGGCAGATTCAAACCAGAGGACATACCAGAGACAGGATCTGGAGAATCTCCTCACAGTAAAAAAACTGCTTTACGAAGAGAAAATGACTATTGAGGGAGCCAAGCGACGTCTGAGACAAGAAAAAGGCAATAAGATAAGTGTTGACAGTGCATTCCTCGATGATATTAAAACCGAACTATCTAAGATACTGAAGATGCTCACATAATTTGCCGGGTTTAGTTCAAATGATAGACTTCACCTATCTGTAATGGCGCAACCTTTATATTAGATATTGCTTCTACTTTCTTCATATAATCTTGAGGGTCGGCTTTAGAACGATGCATAGGAATTACAACCCTGGGTTGAATTGCTATTGCAGCTTCAACAGCTTCTTCGATGTCCATTGTAAATGACCCACCAATGGGAAGCAGGGCTGTATCAACTTTTCCCAGCTCTCTCATCTCTGTTTCTATTCCTTTTTCGCATCTTCCAAGAACATTGATTTCACTATGTACGTGATTTTGATCTGCTTTTTAGACCCCTGAGCGATCTTTAAAGATGCAGGTCGTAATGCCAAATTAGCGGTGATTTCCCCTGATTTTTCAACAGTATCGAGTCGTATCTTTTCCGTATAAAGGGTAGAAATTTTTTCCAATATGCTGCGCCCACCGATGACAGCAACTTCTTCCGGATCTATTTTCACTTTAGTTAAAGTCAGGTAGACGGGTAATTTGCCTATCCAGTCAACCTGTACAGGTAACTCCTTTTCCACTTTAACATCCAGGGTAACGTCCACAACACTCGGTTCCATTTCTTTTAGCAGCACTCCGGGCGGTAGCTTGATGTTTTCGTTGGTGATGGTGAAGAAATTCTGCCCCACGATCGCCTTGCTCAGATCTAATCGCACCTGAACCTGATCAGGACTAATCGATTTTAGGATTGTACCTGATCCGCTCAACTGAAAACGGACGGTGTTTACAGATGCCTCCAGAATTTCCATTTCAGGGGGGCGATTCATATATTCTATGGTAACATCGAGTGTGGCCAGGGTATCCAAACCTCTTGTAAAACCGAACCAGACTGCCGTTACAAACAGAAATGAAGCCAAAGCTGCAAAAGGAAGTTCGAGTTTCTGCTTTCTCCTGGAAAGCCCTATCGTTTTCCAATCCTGATTAAAAGACTCATCCAGCAGTTGTGCAAGTTCATTCTTTCCGCGTACTTTTCTTAGTTTCCCGTCTCTGACCAAAGCCACCTTTCCAGTCTCTTCAGACACTACGATCACTATCGCATCCGTAAGTTCAACCAGTCCAGCAGCCGCCCGGTGGCGCGTCCCGTAGTGGGACGGCAAATCCTTACTTCCAGATACAGGGAGAATTGCACCTACCTGTGAAATCCGATTACTCTGAATAATGACTGCCCCATCATGGACCGGGTTACCGGGCCAGAATATGCTCAGGATCATTTCTTTTGAGACGATCCCATCCCATGGAATCCCACTATGTACCACATCCTTCAAGTCATCTTTCTGTTCAAAAACAATCAAGGCACCATAGGGCTTTTTAGCCAGATCAAAGACAGTCTCCGATATTACTTCGATGGGAGTTTGTACAATTTCATGCGTATAGCCCCAAAGCAGCGATCTCAGATTCTTCGCCTGTAGCACAGACCTGAGCTCATTTCTAAAGACAACAATAACGATGAGAGCAACGGCCGCAATAATCCCCTGAATCGCCCAACTGGTAACCACCAGGTTCAGCCAGACGGCCACCCGCTGAAAAATCCAGAGTATCCCAATCCCAATAAGTACGCGTAATACCGGGGTTGCCCTAAACAGGACATAAAGACGGAAGAGGACGTAACTGATAAATAAAATGTCGATTATATCTGTCCAGTGGATACTGGAAAGAGCGATAAAGAAATTATTCATGGCTTATCAATTGGTAATGCTGAAGCGCAGTACGCCCAGGGTTTTGTTGGCCTGATCAGTTATTGTCACCCGCCAGGGCCCTTTGTCATATTCACGAAGTTGGATGGAGCTATAGGTTGACCATCGAGGCGGTCTTAGAGACAACTTTTGTTTAGTGATTAGTTCATCCTTGTAATACCAGCTATGGTAAATGTCGCTTTTTTCAGGCACAGGGTCAAAGTGTGTGAAGCAAAAAATTTTTCCAATTGTTACAGAGAAAACAACTGCCTGGTTTTCAGGCGCAAAGTCCTTTACCCTTTCGCAAATAGCTGCTCGAAGTAAGGTCAATTTTGTGGCAATTTTATCAGAATGTTTGTGTTGTGAAGTGGAAATGTCCTTTTCTTGAGAAAGAACTTGCGATGGAACTACAATACAAAAAAGGAAAAATAGAAAGAAACGTCTACTGGGCATTCCTGTT
>Ga0180009_10005019_pt1 | contig 14341 bp, 15 predicted proteins | sample OS_PC_MetaG_FD_123537 | JGI IMG/M metagenome (GOLD analysis project Ga0180009, IMG submission 123537) | Groundwater microbial communities from the Aspo Hard Rock Laboratory (HRL) deep subsurface site, Sweden - OS_PC_MetaG | ecosystem: Environmental > Aquatic > Deep subsurface > Groundwater...
GGACCAGGCCTCCAAAATTGCAATTATAAAAAAATTACATCAGAATGAAAGCATTCCCGTCGTAGCAAACATATTCCATTTGACTTTGGTTTACAATTCTGGCTCGGCATTTGGTCTTTTCCGCAATCAAAACTGGATTTTAATTTATATATCTGTATTTGCCATTATATTTTTACTTTTTTTACTTGTACGTCGTCCAAAATTTAAATCTTCTTTTTATCTTCAGACTTGGCATTTTGCCCTGGTGCTTATTCTATGCGGAGCAACGGGTAATCTTATTGATAGAATTAGGCTGGGCTATATCGTCGATTTTCTCGATTTTCGCATCTGGCCGGTGTTTAATTTTGCCGATGTTATGATTACAGGCGGCGTCTGCTTGCTGTTATTTATTCTGTTTAAAAAAGGAGTTCTTGCTTAAGATATGCATCCTGTCTTATTTAGAATAGGCCTTCTGAATTTTTATTCCTATGGTTTTTTTGTTGCGCTCGGAATCATAATCGCAACCTATTTCGCTAAGCAACATGCTAAAACCCAGGGGATTCCGGAGACAAAAATTGTCGATCTTGTATTTTGGATGATTGTCGCCGGACTAATCGGAGGAAGGATTTTTTATGTAATATTAAATTTAGATATGTATCTAAGATATCCGTTGGAAACCTTAAAAATTTATAAAGGCGGGCTGGTATTTCACGGTGGCTTTATTTTCGCCTTAATCTGTACTTTAATTTTTATAAAAAGAAATAAACTTCCCAGCTTGAAGACATTGGATATAATCGCAGTTTATATACCGCTTGGGCATGCCTTTGGAAGAATAGGTTGTTTTTTAAACGGGTGTTGTTTTGGCCGACCCGCACAATTAATGTTTTCCGTTATGTTCCCGGGGGATTTCATCCGGCGTCATCCGACGCAGCTTTATTCTGCGATTTTACTTTTTTGTATATTCTTAAGTTTATTATCTCTGGAACGTAAAAAGGAGTTTGAGGGGCAAATCTTTTGTGCTTATTGTATGATGTACGGATTAATGCGCTTTTTCATTGAATTTTGGCGTGCCGATAATCCGCAAATCTTAGGTGTTTTTTCGCTTTTTCAAGTAATAAGTTTAATTTTGTTTATCGGGGGACTGTTGTTTTATCTAATTTTTAAAATTAAAAAAAATAATCTAAAAATTGAGTAAGAAATTCTTTTTTACGGTTGAGCAGGATTGTTCTAAACAGAGGATAGATAAATATCTACAGGATAAGCTTTGTTCTGAATTTTCGCGTACTCTGATAAAAAGAAACATTCAAAACGGCAGTATCCTTTTGAATAATAAATCGGTTAAACCACATCAAAAAATAAAAACAAACGATAAAATATCCGTAATTATACAGCCAGAATCTTTGCCGGAAGATGTGGCAGCGGTTGATATCCCGTTGAGTATTGTTTTTGAAGATGAATATATCTTGGTGGTGAATAAGCAGGCGGGGATAGTGGTGCATCCGGCGGCTGGTCATTTTAGCGATACCCTTGTCAATGCCTTACTTTTTCATACAAAGCATCTATCGGACATCAACGGCCCTAGCAAGCTGGGGATTGTACATCGGTTGGACAGGGATACTTCAGGGTTAGTAGTTGTAGCTAAGGATAACAAAACACATAGAAATTTATCCGATCAGTTCAAAACTCATACGGTAAAAAAGGTGTATATTGCTTTTGTCGCGGGAGTGGTTGAGCATGACGAAGGGATTATTGATGCTCCATTATCGCGAAATCCTTTGAATCGTAAAAAGATGGCGGTAATACATAGTTCCAAACGTAACGCCTTAACCCGATATCGCGTAATTAAACGTAAGACAGATTTTACGATCGTGGAGGTTTATCCGCTAACCGGAAGAACGCATCAGATCAGGGTTCATCTGGCTCATATCGGCCATCCGCTATTGGCAGATAAAACATATGGTCCCCTAACTACAAAAAAGGCGTATATACAAAGGCAGGCATTGCATGCTAAACTACTTAGTTTTTTTCACCCCCAGACAAATAAAATTGTTGAGTTTGAAGCCCCGCTACCTATGGATATGGCCCGACTCCTTGATCTAAAATAAGTAGATTGCTTTAACTATAAGTAATATTTAAACTTATATTGAAAAATAAAATATTCAGTGATAAAATAGAGTTAAAACCAAAAGGTAATAATAATGAAAGCATATAATATCATGGAGGACATCGTAAAAAAGTATCTCGATGAGATACTGGTGATGCGTTTTGATATATGCACTTGCGATCATTGCCGCCAAGATATAATCGCCTATACCCTATCCAGAATCCCGCCAAAATATGTAACAAGCGATGCCGGAGCAATGCGGACTCTCGTTGATCAAGTAAAAGTTGAGCAGGCGGCTGAGATTCTGAAAGAATTGGTTAACGCTGTTAAGGTGATAGGCGAACAGCCGCATCATGAAGTAGCCGGGGATAAAGAGATAGCCTATGTAATGTTAATGCGGCAGATCAAGTTAGATCGCGGTATTGATTTTTCGCAGTATCGCGACCGTGTTTTAAAACGCCGTCTTGCCTTACGGATGCGGGCAACAGGCGCCAAAAGTTATGCAGAATATCTGCAGGTACTTATTCATAACTCGGAAGAATACAAGGAATTATTTGAGGTCTTAACGATAAATGTTACCTCCTTTTTTCGTGACGAGCCGGTATGGAACTTATTGAAGAAGGAAGTTTTTCCAGACTTGATTGCTAGCAAAAAGAAAATGAACTCCGAACGAATTAGGATATGGAGCGCTGGTTGTTCTAGCGGCGAAGAACCTTATTCATTAGCAATCCTCTTGTATGAGCTTAATGAACAAGAGAACTTTAAGTTTAAAATAGAAATTATTGGTACGGATATTGACGATGGATCTTTGAAACATGCAGAGGAAGGCAAATATGATAGAAGCAGTTTGAAGACCGTTAATGCCTATCGACTGAAGAGGTTTTTTATACCAGTGGAAGATAAATTTCTTGTTGTGCCTCAGGTAAAGGACCTGGTAAGATTCAAAAAGCAGGATTTAGTTCACGGTCCGGGCGTGCCGGCTGTAGATATGGTTACCTGCCGAAATGTCTTTATATATTTTAATCGTAGCCTGCAGGAACACTTGATTATGAAGTTTTATAGATCCCTCGTCGATGATGGAAATTTTATTATGGGTAATACTGAAAATCTATTAGGGGAAGCGCGACAATTATTTAAAGTGGTAAATAGTGAGTATCGGATTTTCCAGAAAATCAGCGGAAAAAATACAAATATATAAACAGGCAGAAAAACAAGCCTTAACTCTGTAAAAAGAATAAACCCCATGTTCCCGAATATCATCTTCATTTTAGTCGGTATTGTATTTATTTTAGTCGGACATATTTATTTTATTTTCTTAAGGGAAAAGAAAAGAAAGACCGAAGTATTGCTTAGTGATTTAGGCAGTAGCAATTCTCGGGTTCGAGAGGAAGCAGCCGGGGAACTGAGTAAAATGGGCAAACAGGCAACCGGAGCCTTGTTAGAACTTCTAAAAAATAAATATCCGAATTTGAGATGGAATGCTGCAGAAGTATTGGGAAAAATAGATGATGTGCGGGCTATTAAGCCGCTGATCAAGGCACTCGGTGATATTGATTCTAAGGTTTGCGAAAAATCGATCCAGGCCTTGGTAAATATGGGATCGCGGGCAATTAAACCCCTTATTGATGTTCTGGAGAATGATGATTTAGATTTTAGGCGTAAGATATTTGATGTATTTATTGGCATGGGAAAACTTTCGACACCGTGTTTAATTATACAGCTAAAGTCATCTAATTCAGATATACGTTGCCGCGCAACAAAGGCCTTGGGCCAGATAAAGGATGAACGTTCTATCGAGGCCCTTGCCAGGATATTAAAGGGTAGAAGCATGGATGAAAGATGGCTTGCGGCTGAGGCACTCGGGAAAATAGGTACCCAGAAGGCTAAACAGGTGCTGGAGAGTGCGCTGGATGATGCTGATGCTTGCGTACGCGAATGTGTAAAAAAGACTTTAGGGCAATTTGCCCAATAAAGTTAAATTAATATCTATTAAGATAAATGATAACATATCTTTTCCTATCTCATTTAAAATAATTAAGTTATAATATATTTTTTAACTAAATTACCTGCCGGATTTATCCTTAATATATGGCGTACTTGATGTATATTTTTTTAGCCTTTATAAGTCAATAAAGGTTTGCTTTTTTACTTAAACTGTATTATAATTATTAAACTATGCAGGTGCAGGAAGTCAATTTTTTTGAGGAAGTAATCAGAAATAGGATTATTTGGGCATCGCTATGCTCTTGGGCGGTAGCCCAGAGTATAAAGGTTATTTCGGGGCTAATCAAAGAAAAACGCTTTGATTTTAGGTGGATTATGGAGACCGGAGGCATGCCAAGTGCACATTCGGCAGGCGTAAGTTCTATGGCTACTGCCGTTGGCTTATATGCAGGTTTTAATACAATGGTATTTGCTATCGCCGCCATTTTTGCTTTGATTATCATGTTTGATGCTCAGGGATTAAGAAGGGCGTCTGGCCTTCAGTCCGAGGCCCTGAACCGTCTTATTGAAGATATCTATTTAAATCGAGGGATTAAACAAGAACTCCTGAAGGAACTTCTTGGGCATACGCCTGTAGAAGTTTTTATGGGAGCAATCTTGGGCATATCAGTTGCTCTGCTTGTGGTAACTTTCTGAGCTGATTAACAAGGGGGATGTGATGAGAAGATCTATTCTATATCTTTTGATTATTGTGGTTATAATTTTTAGCGTTATGCGTATCCGTGGCCAGCAGAGAAAGAAAAAGACAGAAGAGATAAAGCCTCCTTCACAGGTAGAAGTTATTTTTAACAAGGCAATGCAGATTAAAGATGTTGCCCCGATTAAGGCCATAGAGAGATTTGAAAAAGTTTGGGTGAATTTTCCTCAAAGTGACTATGCCCAGAAATCATTACTCGAAGCGGCGCTGATATATAAAAAACAAGGGCAAATGCTCAAAGAAAAAGAGGCATTAAAACAGCTGGTCGATGATTATCCTAACACGGCATTAGCTAAAAAGGCTCAGGAGAAGTTAGGTCCGGTTAATATAAATATATTGTTTTCACCGATAGAGACCCAAGACAGTTTTGCTTACGAGGTTCAACCCGGGGATAGCCTCTATAAAATAGCCAAAAATCATAATACCACAGTAGAATTATTAAAAAAAGGGAATGATCTTTCCGATTCGCTGATAAAACCAGGGATGAAATTAAAAGTGCTAAAGTCCGTGTTTAAAATTGAAATTAATAAATCAACCAAAGAGTTAGCATTAAAGGCGGATAACGAAATTATAAAAATTTATCCAGTGGGCATCGGTGCTGATAATTCTACGCCGGTGGGTCAATTTAAGATTGAAAATCGCATTATTGATCCAGTATGGTATAAAGCCGGCGCTATTGTTGCCGCGGGAAGTCCTGAGAATATTTTGGGAAGCCGCTGGTTGGGATTATCAGAGCCTGGGTACGGAATACATGGTACTATAGATCTGGGGCCGATTAGTAATCAGTTCACCCAAGGGTGTATACGTATGCGCAACGAAGATGTAGAAGAGTTATTCGTGATTGTGCCGGTGGGCACAGAGGTTATTATCACTGATTAGGAAGATATGACATTATGAATAGTACAGGGTTAGATTTTGAACGGCCAATTCTAGAATTGGAACAAAAAGTTAAGGAGCTAAGGAATTTTTCCAAAGGTCGCAAGATAGATTTACATGATGAAATTAACAAGTTTGAGGAAAAATTGAAAAAGCTTAAGCATGAAATATTTGACCATCTTACCCCTTGGCAAAAAGTTCAGATAGCCAGGCATCCGAAAAGACCGTATACTTTAGATTATATTGATATGATTATGACTGATTTTATCGAACTGCATGGGGATAGACATTTTCGGGATGATCCGGCCATTATCGGGGGGCTGGCTAAGATAGATGATCATAAGATCATGATTATTGGACACCAGAAGGGGCGTGATACCAAGGAAAACTTATACCGAAGTTTTGGGAGTGCTCATCCGGAAGGGTATCGTAAGGCTATGCGCTTGATGAAGTTAGCCGAGCAGTTTAAAATTCCGGTCGTAACATTTATTGATACACCTGGTGCTTACCCAGGTGTTGATGCCGAGGAACGCGGACAGGCAGAAGCGATTGCTTATAATTTGCGTGAAATGTCTGATCTGGCAGTGCCGATTATTGTCGTGGTTATTGGCGAAGGCGGCAGTGGCGGCGCCTTGGGCATCGGAGTGGGGGATAGAATCTGCATGCTAGAGAATGCCTATTATTCCGTTATTTCTCCCGAAGGCTGTGCAGCAATTCTTTGGCGCAATCGGGCTAATGCCCCAGAAGCGGCAGAAGAACTTAAAATTACTGCAGAGCATCTGTTAAAGCTGGGAATCATTGATGAAATCATAGCCGAACCTCTGGGCGGGGCACATCGTGATCATAAGGCTACGGCTTCGGCGCTTAAGAATTGCTTGAAGAAAAATCTAGATAAATTAAAAGTAGTGACCAAACATAAATTGATCGAAAAGCGTTATCATAAATTTCGTGCCATGGGCATATGGCAGGAATAAGCATGGCGGAGGTAAGGATGCAACATACGTTGGGATCATATATTACGGGCAAGCAACTTATTGTCAATGAACAAATCAGAAGAGTTGTCGGGATAATAGGATTCTTGGTATTAACCACGGCCGGGGCCTTTCTTTATATTCGTCTGCCTTATACGCCGGTCCCGATTACATTGCAAACCTTTTTTGTCCTTTTGTCGGCAGTTTTTTTGAGGAAAACTGATGCGGTGTTTACCCAAGGCTTATATCTGGGATTAGGGGCAGCGGGATTGCCGATATTTAGTGTTTCCCAAGGCGGACTGCTTAAATTATTTGGACCGACCGGTGGATATATTGTTGGTTTTGTATTCGCTGTTTTCGTCGTTTCTTATCTGTTAGATTATTATCGTCAAAGGAATGGTCTTAAATTTGTATCTATAATATTTTCTTTGAGCTTGGGTAATTGTACTATTTATCTATTTGGTGGGATATGGTTATATTTATTTATGCATTTAACGGTAGTTGAGGTTTTTATATTGGGAGTAATTCCATTTGTATTCGCCGATATACTTAAAGTAATCTTTGCTGCGTCTATTTACAGCTTGGCTGGTTTAAAGATAAGAAATATGTTCAAATAAAAATGAGCAAGAGAACGCGCCTTTTTAAAAAGCGGATTTTATCAATTCTTATATCCGCTTTTTTTATTTTATATTCTGGCTGCTCAAGCTCTAATGCGGTTGAGAACATTGATGCCTGCGGTAAAAATATCGTTTTCTTTGGTGATAGCATTACCAGTGGCATAGGGGCAGATAAAGGAGAGGATTTTCCAAGTTTAATTGCAAAAAAAATATCTGTGCCGATAGTTAATGCAGGCAAAGCTGCGGATACAACTTTTGACGCCTTGAAACGGTTGGAAGATATTTTAGATCAGGATCCCTTTATCGTAGTAGTGGAATTTGGCGGCAATGATTACTTAAACCGCATTTTTTTAAAGGATACGATTGCAAATCTAGATAAGATCGTTGTTACTATTCAGGATAGAGGGGCGATGGTTGTATTAATAAGCCCCAATACAACTTTTTTTCTAAAAGGATATTTAAAGGAATATCAACATATTGCTAAACGGAGAAAGGCAGTCTTGATTGCCAACAGCCTTGCCGGGATCCTAGATAATCCAACCCTTAAAAGTGATCATATTCACCCTAATGCCCAAGGGTATAAGATTTTATCGGAGAGGATATTAAAAGTGTTGATGCCGTTAATCGAAAAAAATAAACTATTAAGAAAGAAGGAAATATCGTGATTAAACTTAGTGCCAAGCAGGCTAAGCAACTTGATCAACGAGCTCAAGATGAATACGGAATACCGGGTTTGGTTCTTATGGAGAATGCCGGGTTGCGGGCCAGTGAGGTTGGGCTGGGGTTATTGAGAAAAAAAAAGAATAAAAAAGTGGTGGTCTTTTGCGGGCCAGGCAATAACGGGGGAGATGGTTTTGTTCTTGCCCGGCATCTTATTAATCATGATATACAAGTTAAAGTATTTATATTGGTTAAGACAAGCAAGATTAAAGCAGATGCACTTATAAATTATAATATCTTAGTTCAGATGAAGGCAGCAATGCATGAGGTTTTAGAGACCAGTGATCTAGCTGCGGTTAAAACCAGCTTAAACCAAGCCGGATTAGTGGTAGATGCTATCTTTGGCATTGGTTTAAATAAGGATGTGGGAGGTATTTTTGAAGGAGTAATCAACCTGATTAATGGACAAAATAATTTAGTGCTTTGCCTGGATACACCGTCCGGACTTTGTGCTGACTCAGGAAAAATATTTAAAGTGGGTGTGCGTGCTAATACTACCGTTACCTTTGGCGTGGCTAAAAAAGGATTTTTTCTGCGCTCCGGGCCGAAAAATGTGGGCAGGTTAATCGTTGCTGATATCGGGTTGCCGGCTAAGCTTATAAGAGAATATAAGTAGTTTCAATATTGCTGGTTTATCGGGAATTTTCTTGGTATGTTTAGTTTCTAAAATAGTGTATAGACGAAGGGGACAACCGCACTGCTTGAGGCAAAGACAATAATAATCGCAAGCAGCAGTAAGATGATGACAATCGGCATTAACCACCACATTTTATATTGCCAAAGAAATTCCAGGAGTTCTTTCGCTGTTTTTAAGCGGCCCTTGAAATGACCAATAATTTTTTTCATATATTTGCCTGAATTTAATGCCTTTCTCAACTTAATTTAATCTAATATATTCCCATCTATTTTTTATAACAAACCGCGTATTCGTATTATATAAACAGCAGCGGAATTCAATTTCGCGCCGGGCGCACCGACTTGAAAATTGAATAGCCGAGCTTATCGCTGACCAATTCCGCTGCTTGTTTAAGGATAACACAATTTTGTTTACTATGCAAGCTTGTTGTAGTTAGTCTACTTCTTAAAAAATCCTTCCAGTTGTTTAAATATAACTTTTTTAATTTCCGTTTTTACTTTTTGTTGAATTTTTTCCCGGATAAATTTGCTTAAGTTTGGCTGCGGATCAGAAAGAGTACCCTTGATATCTAATTCAGTATAATATTGGTTATTTTCAAAAGTAAAGAAATTTTCAAGTACCGGAGCTTGCGTCTGGTTAGCCGATGCCTCTGATAATATCAATCGGGCCGTTAAATCAATATTTTGGTCAAGATATATCTTGCCCCAGGCAGAAATATTCGCATCAGGACCGTTAATCGTTGTGTCTTCTGTATGGGCATAGCCATCGCTAATTTTGAATGTACCATGTGCCTGGGTTACTTTAAAATTGGAGAGGAAAGCGATACCAAGCAATCTACCGGTTGCGTTTAAAATTTCAAGCCCGGACAATTTTGCTTCGCTTAGTTGAAATTTTGCCGTACCGACTATCGTATTTATATCTTGAGCGGTGCCTTTAAAATCCGCTTCTAAAGAAGCGATTCCTTCATGGGGCTGTTGAATTATTTTAGATTCCTTGATCATCTGCCCTAAATCTATTTTGTCTATTTTGACCTCACCTTGATAGGTAAAATTTTCGGGGAGAAAGTCAGCTTTTACACTAGCTGATATCGTCCCGCGATAGGAGTTGGCGGTTGCGGTTAGATTCAGAAGTTTATTATGTAAGTTTGCTTCTAGGTCAATATTTTCAACAGAAACACCTTTTACCCTAAGCTGATCGGTTAAAAGACTGGCTTCGAGTTCTAACTTAGTCCAATCTGATATGGGGCCATGGGCTTTTATTTGGGTTTTAAGTATGCCGTTTAGTTTGAGCTCTTTTAGTTTGGGGTCTAAAGCAACCGGTACTTTATCTAAATCCTCAAGATCAAGATTGGTCTGTAATGATAAATTGATATTGGGGTTTTTAAACAGAGAATCAACGCGGCCTTTTGCGATTAATTCGATGTCTTCATAAATGAGCGTTAAATCTTCAAGGTTTAAGGCCAGATCCTGATAATCAATGCTGGTGGACAGATGCGCTTTTTGCAATGGGGCCCCCTTAATGCTGCCTTGGGTTAAATCTAAGACCAACTTGGCGTTGGCCGTAAGTGTTTGCGGGGTTGCGCCTTCTCCGGTTAGGATTAGATTTGAGGAAAGTAATCCTTTAAAATCAGCGGGCAGTAATTTTGTTTTATTGGCAAACTCGGCCATATTAATATCGCTTAAATTAACCTCAGATTTAAAAATGGGTGTTTTTTGATTTTTTAAATCACAAAAACCGCCGGCTTTAATTTGTCCGCCATAAGCCTTAGTTGTTAAGGCACGGATATCTATTTTCATCGCCTTAAATAGACCCTGAAGCGTAAAATCATCTACCGTAAACTGATTTACGTTGATTTGATCAGATTGTATCTGGAAGGGGACTTCTATTTTTTCAATATAAGAAGCCGGGCCATTTATCTTGAATTTTGTCGCCAGCGTCCCGTTTAGCATTGAATCTTCCGGTATTTGTAAATTTTTATACAATTTTAAATTTTCAATTTTGCAATCCAGGACCCCGGTCAGATCAAGATGGGCGGCGGCGAAATCCGAAATCTTACCATTTAGGTCCAAGGAAAAAATATCATCATAAATCGAAAATTTATTGATACGGATATCTTTTAGATCAATAATATTAAGTTCGTTCGTACATACGATTTGAGAGGGGGCAGTAAAATCTTCAAAATTCAAATCATTAACCTCTGTCTGGCTGGATAAATTTATTGCCGCAATATTTTTAACCTCACCTTTAATCGATATATTGCTTGTAATTGATCCCGAGACAGGCATAGTTAAATTAGCCGCCTCTTTTATTTTTACAAGCGAAAGATGTTCTAAGTTAACATTTACGCTATAGGGCAGATTTTTAGCGAGCAGATTACAGCTTGCCCCGGCCTCAATATTACAATCTAACACCGAAGCTGTGAATTCTTGCATAATAAACTTTCCGTCTTTAAAATTGGCCGTCATGTTAAGATTGTTAACTGCGCAGTCAAGCAGTGAGAACTTTTCAGAGCGGATATTAATATTACCGGCGAATTTATCCGGGGTTTTAACCGGGCCTTGGATGTCAGCCTGGGCCTGTATTTTCCCGCTGGGTTTAATCTGTGCTAATTGCGTTTTTATCTGAAGCGGCAATTGGTTTAGGTCTTTAAGGTCAAGGTCGATTTTTGATTTAACGATTATAATCGGATCTGTTTCTATGTCTTTTATCTGTCCTTGGCTCTTAAGCTTTATTTGGTTGTATTCGGCACTAAAGTTTTCAATCCGGAGTTCTTTATCGCGCAGAGAGCACCGTAGATTTAGGGTAAGAGGTGTGAATTCCGCGGTTAAATCCAGTTGCGGCGCACTAAAATCGATAAGTTTAAACGATAGTTTTGCCCGGGCCTTGTTTATGCTGCCTTCAATATCAGAGCTTGATATTTCATAAGGCGTAACAGAAACAGTGCCGTTTATATTTTTGATATCACCGAACGCAGGAATCCCGCTAATCGCAAAACCTTCCAGGTTGATATTGCCTTGCCAGCCGATTTGTTGGGTGTTTTTTAGATTCACTTTTACGATAAATCTTGAACCAATATTGCCGGTTATTGTAATCGGGTCCTGGATAATAGATAGGTCTTTTATCTTGATTTCTAGTGGTATCGTTAGTATATTTCTATCTTTTTTCCAGGCATCCAGGATTGACCGATAGATAGTTGAAGCGGTTATGGTTTTGCATTGCAGAAAAATGGTCTGTCCTTCTTTATTGTATATAATCGGTCGAATAATGTTTATCTGTCCGCGGGGGTTAAAATAGATATGACTGATTTTCAAGTCTGTTTTTAGCTCGGACTTGGCCTGCTCGGTTATCAGGGGAATAAGTTTATAGGGAATAAAGATAAGATTCAGATAAAAATATCCACCCACTAATACAACGCATAAGGTTAAGAAAACGACTAAAAAGCTAACCAAGATAATTTTTTTCATGATATTGTTATTATATTAAAATGCGGGACTAATGCAAACATATATTTTTCTAACTAATAACTGTTTTAAGGGTTAGCGTTAATTTGGTTGCATTACTTATAATTTAAGATTTTTGAAGCCCCTAGACAGTTTTATCTTGACTTTAATTTTGGGCAGTATTAAAATAAAATGGTCAGGACCAAAAAGGGGAGTTAAGAATATGAGCGGGGAGCAATCTGGTTATGACCGTCGTCGGCATAAAAGGATGAATTATAACTTTCCTGTTCAACTTCAGCAACTACCCCAATCTTCTTCGGCACAAATCCATAATTCTATTTCTAAGGATATCAGTGAAGCGGGCCTGCAAATATCATCGTTTTATTTTTATCCTGTAGAGCATAAGATGATGCTAGACCTAAAGTTATCCGAGGACTCAGCACCGGTACGAAGCCTGGGGCGGGTGATTTGGATCAGTCAAATACCTTATCAGGAACAATATAGAATTGGGATCAAATTTGACGAGTTAAATGAAGATTGCAGACTAAATCTAAAAAGGGCACTATCCGATTATTCCCCGGCGGATTAACCTCAAGATTAAAACTTGCCTGTTTATCATAGAGATCTATTTAAGTTGAACAGTTTTGTCTTATCGGTCTGATTTGCAAAGAGTTAGGTATATTGACATTAATTTAGTCTTATGATATAGTTATACGCACAAAAGAGGTAAATATGAATAAAATTATAAAGATCACGCTGTTATTAATTGCTGCCTTCCTTCTTATAAGCAAGAATTGTTTTGCCTATTGGGTTTGGTCGCCGGATACGGGTAAATGGATAAATCCTGTTTACCGGACCTTTGATGATCCTAAGGAGCAGTTTGACTGGGCAAAGGGATATTTTGATGGGAAAGACTATAAAAAAGCAATCTTTGAGTTTAGGAAGGTATTAAAAAAGTTTCCCCAGTCAAAATTTGCTCCCGAAGCAAAGTATTATATAGCCTTTTGCCAAGAAAAGATGAAGAAGTATTATCCTGCCTTTACAACCTATCAATCTGTAATCGAACTTTATCCGTTTAATGAACGCTTGGATGAAATTGTGGAAAGACAATATTTAATCGGAGAGATATACTTTAAAAAGAAAAATTACGAGTTGGCTAAACGCATATTTGAGAAAGCATTGCAAAATGCCCCCTATAGTAAAGTATCTGACGTGGCTCAGTATAATATTGGATTGTGTTTGTTGAGAATGCGCAGGTTCAGTGATGCGCATGATGAGTTTGAGAATATACCGGAAAATTATTCGTTTAGTCCTTACCTTGACGATGCTAGTTTTAACGCAGCCTTATGTTCGTTTAAGATTTCTTCGATTGTGCATGATTATGATATTGGTCTTATTGATAAGGCGGTTGATGATCTGGAATATTTCTTGCGCAGATTTCAGACGAGCCAATATGTGCCCCAGGTGGAAAGTTTACTGAATAAATTGTACTATAAAAAAGCGGAAAAGCTTTTCAAGGTAGCCCAATTTTATGAGAAACGCAAAAAGAAGTTTGCCGCTTTGAAATACTATGAAGAGGTTATGTACTCCTATGAAAAGACATACTGGGCGCAGCGGGCAACGAAAAAGCTAAAACAATTGAGGGACGAATAAAAACACATACGGGCTGAATTTTTGCCTTGTTTGGTAGGTTTTGGTGAAATCAAGGATAATTCTAAAATTATTAATTTGTGTAATTATTTTAATCAGTGGCTGCGGGTACACGACAAAAACGTGTTTTTTACCCAGCCATATTGGTTCTGTTTATATTGAAACCTTCCAAAATCAAACAGATCAGCCCAATTTGGACAATCTGCTTAGAGCAAAACTTATTTCGACCTTTCAAAACGATGGGAACTTAAAAATCGCCCCCCCCAATATAGCCGATACCATCTTACAAGGACAAATCACCGGATATACGCGTCAGGCATTACGTTATGAAGATGACGAGGTAATAAAAGAGTATCGTTTACAGATTGTGGTCAATTTTAAGTTTCAGGATCTTGCCAAAGATACAGTTTTGGTAGAGGAAAGTAATTTTATCGGCGATACCACTTTTTATTTGACCGGCAGTTCGGCAAAAACTGAAAGCAGCGCGCGGGATGATGCCCTAGACGACCTTTCTCGTAACATCTTAAATAGTGTAATCACATTATGGTGAAACCCCTTACATATTGGGATCTCCAAACGCAAATTGAAACAGGCAATATTAAACCATTATACCTGTTTGCCGGGCCAGAGTTGTTTTTAAAACGCA
>Ga0180009_10005020_pt1 | contig 14340 bp, 17 predicted proteins | sample OS_PC_MetaG_FD_123537 | JGI IMG/M metagenome (GOLD analysis project Ga0180009, IMG submission 123537) | Groundwater microbial communities from the Aspo Hard Rock Laboratory (HRL) deep subsurface site, Sweden - OS_PC_MetaG | ecosystem: Environmental > Aquatic > Deep subsurface > Groundwater...
CCTTGGCTAAACCTATCCCTTTTATCTGGGACAGCTCCTCCACGGATGCACCGGCAATCCCCTTAAGAGTGCCAAACTGACTCAGCAGCCTCTGCCCGGTGACCATCACCGACTCCCCAGCCACCCCACGACCCAGAATCACCGCTAAAATCTCCTGCGCCGAAAGAGCCTCCGCTCCATATTTTTGCAGCCTCTCCCGTGGGCGCTCAGAGAGCGGCAGATCATGAATGGTAAAAGATTCCTTGGTCAAAACTACCTCCAAAACCCAGTTTCTAAGCGCCAGGTCTGGTGACGGAGAAGTCCGCTATCAGCTAGACGAAGCTCCCACCAGCTCCAGCGGCATTCCTGCCTTTTCTTTCGGAGGAACAGGCTGGTTCAGACTCTCTCGCCACGAGGCGTTCAGGCCATCCATATCAAATCCGTAGACCTCCTCCAGGGCAGCATCATAGCCGCTCCCATCCCTGAAGGTAAGTAATAAGTCAAACATCCGGCTCTGCCCATAACCATCGACGAGAAAATCAATCACGCTGTAACTCTGGGCATAGGATAACGACGACTGCTCGGGATGAGCCGAAAAGGGGCTGGACAGGCTGCGCACGGAAATTAGGCCGCCCTCCGCAGCCGCCATCTGCAGAATAGCAACGTAACCCGGCTCAAGGGAGCCCTCGGCATACATAGCCAAGCCTTCGTTAAGCCAGGTAGGTAACTCGGTATAGGGGTTGAAGGTCATCTGGTGGACCACCAGGTGCGCCAGCTCATGAGACATGGCTCTCTTCCCCCAGTCAAGCTGTTCCGGGGCAATACCGATAGCAATACGACCAAACCTGGTGAAGGCTATCCCGCCAGTCCATTCCTGAGGAAAGATTAAAGAGCCCTGCAGGGCGCGGGCGTCAGCGTATATATAAATGTCAACCGGCTTCTCCAGTGCTGCGCCGGTATCTGCCGCCAGTCGGTTTAGCGTCTCTTGAGCCGCCACCATAAGTTCCCGGGCAAACGAGCTATCCCCCTTATACCAGTACAGCGTTACCTTCCCCTCCGTCAGGCTTTCCCAGGAGTAACGGGTATCATCGAACTGTACTCGGGCGGGATCGGTCTCTACCCGGTTGCCCTGGGCATCTTCTACGGTCCACCAGTAGGATACACCAGCCCCGGGGGGTAGTCCGCCGGTCCTCCTCATATCCCACGTCCAGTCCGCCTCGATGGTAGCCGCCGGCTCAAATTCGATGTTGGCTTCGCTGGTCACCCGGGCAAAACTCAAACGGTCGACAGTGTAATGCAGACGAATATCGGTAATGTTGACATTGCTCCTGGCTGTTATGCCAAAGGAAAGTTCCGCCGGAAACTCCGTATGCGTAGAGGTATCCAGCACGGCTAGCCCACCCTGTGCCTGAGCCGAAAATGGGCTTATAGCCGATAAAAGTAGCCAGATAACTAAACCCCACAGAACTACTTTCTTAACCATTTCCCCTCCCCATTCTAGACCTGAGATAGGTCGTTATAAAACCGTCCAGTCCACCATCGAGCACGGCATCGACATCACCGAGCTGGTAATCAGTCCGGTGGTCCTTTACCATCTTGTATGGATGAATAACATAGCTCCTTATCTGATTACCCCAGCCGGCATTGATACGCTTCCCCTTAAGACTGGCCCTCTCCTCTTCCCTCTTTTCCAGTTCACGCTCCAGCAGGCGAGACTGCAGTATCTTCATAGCGCTTTCCTTATTCTGATACTGAGACCGCTGGCTCTGGCAGGTCACGGTTATCCCCGTGGGCAGATGGGTAAGCCTCACCGCACTGCTGGTCTTCTGCATATGCTGTCCGCCGGGCCCACTGGAGCGAAACACTTCCACCTTCAAATCATCCGGCCCAATGCTTACATCCACGTCACCCTCAGCCTCGGGCATAACCTCAACCAGCGCAAAAGACGTATGCCGGGCATGGTCAGCATCAAAGGGAGAAAGACGAACCAGGCGGTGGACACCATGCTCTGATTTCAGGTAGCCGCAGGCAAAATCGCCCTCAACACTGATAACGGCGCTCTTTACCCCCGCCTCCTCACCCGGGGAGACGTCCAGTACCTCAGACTGATAACCACGGCGCTCAGCCCAGCGGAGGTACATCCTGAGCAGCATTTCCGCCCAGTCCTGGGACTCAGTGCCCCCCGCCCCGGCATGAATAGCCAGGATAGCATTACGGGCATCGTACTCACTGGTGAAAGCCGCCTCCAGCTCCAGTTCATCCAGCCTGGAAGACGCCCCCCCTATCTCCAGTTCAATCTCCTCTGCCAGCGAACTATCTTCACCAGCCAGGGGTAGCAACTCCACCAAATCAGCCATCCTCTTCTCCATCCCCCTCCAGCGGTCTACTACCTTCCTCTGCGCGGATAAGCGCTGCATAATACGCTGTGCTTTCGCCCGGTCTGACCAGAAATCAGACTGGGCGGACTGCTCCTCCAACCGGGCGATCTCCTTTTCTTTAGCGGCTACGTCAAAGATGCACCAGCGCCATGGAAACTCTGCCCTGTAAATCCTTCAGCCGATCAGTTAGCTCCTGCATTCCATCCCACTCCGTACTTTGCTTTGAGCGCCCACCTCATATACTACCGCACTCTTCCCCGATTTCAAGTTCCCGCCGGCAGCCAGATGAGCCAGCCGCGTAGGTTCCGGCAGTCTGAAGCCGCGGCAGCACTCCAGCACCCAGTGTATGGCATTTTCAAGGTCGATTCTATGACCTACGGAAACATAGATGGGTTTGACCCCGGCTCTGGTGCGCAGTACCGCCCCAATAACCTCACTCCCGTCCAGTAAATCAGTATAGCTGCCCGGCTCACTACCAGGCATATCATGCTCACCACACAGCCTTGATTTAGCGCAGCCGATGGTGGGCGTATCCAGCAGGAGCCCCAGGTGAGAAGCCAGGCCTATCCGGCGGGGATGGGCCACTCCCTGACCATCAACAAGAATAAGCTCAGGAGTAATGGCCAGTCCCTGGCAGGCAGACAGTATCAACGGCGACTCACGAAACGATAGAAGTCCCGGGATGTACGGAAGATTAAGACGGTCACTAACTACCCTTGTTTCCACCAATTCGAGTTCAGGATAGCTTAAAACAACCACCGCTGCGGTGGCTACCCCTGTTCTTGGTGCAGAAATATCCACGCCGGCAATATAACGCGGGGCGATAGCCCGGCCAACTCTGGACACCTGTTTCGCCAGCTCACGCTGGATGTCCATCGCCTGAGCCACGCTGACCTGCCAATCATGCAACCTCTCCACCTTCATACTGTGATTATACCGAGTGTTCTTATCCCTTGACAACCTGCCACCATTGACAACCACGGAATATTAGGGCATAATATCAAAAGAAAGGCAAACTGAATATGGTAAAGATTAGACTACGCCGGATGGGCAGCAAGAAAAAACCGAGTTACCGATTGGTGGTGGCTGATTCTAGAGCCGCCCGCGATGGGGCATTCATCAGCACCATCGGTCACTATAATCCACTGACCGACCCGGAAACAGTGGTTATCGATGAAGAAAAAGCGCTACACTGGCTGAGTCAAGGCGCTCAACCTACCGCTACCGCTACCAGACTGCTAACTAAGTTTGGTATCCTGGACAAGTTCAAAACAAGTAAGGAGAAATCATGAGAGACCTAGTAGAATACATCGCCAAATCAATCGTAAATGCGCCTGACGATGTAGTGGTTACTGAAGAGAGCACAGAAGATGAGGGCATACTCATCAAATTGCAAGTTGCCGATGACGATAAGGGAAGGGTAATCGGCAAACAAGGACGAATAGCCCAGGCTATTCGCACACTTATCCGGGTAAAAGCTGCCAAGCAGGGTACCCGGGCTACTTTGGAAATACTTTAAAAAGAACTCAGCCAGTTCGCCCGCAAACAACTGAAAGCACAGTGAATTATCCTCCAGAGACAATGGTGGAAACGTCCGAGATGGAATTCATCACCATCGGAGAAATTGTTGCTCCCCAGGGTACTAAAGGCAAGCTGAAGGTAAAAGTACTCACGGACTTCCCTCACCGCTTCGCCGCCAACTCAACCATTTATGTCAACCACCAGCCGACGACCATTGAAACTTCCACGTGGTACAAAGGCATGGTGATCATCAAGCTTCCCGCCATCGACAGCCTTCAGGATGCGGAACGGTTGCGCGGGGAAATGATAGAAATACATCCCAGCCAGCTTCAACCCCTGCAAGAGGGGCAATATTACATCTTTCAGCTTATCGGACTGGAAGTATGGACCACCGCCGGAGAACTGCTGGGAAACATAAAGGAAATAATAACCGCCAAGAGCAACGACAACTATGTTGTCAGCGGCGATAAGGGAGAGTTTCTCATCCCGGCTATTGAAGATGTAGTCAAATCGGTTGACCTTGAAACGAAACGTATGGTCATCGAGCCATTGGAAGGATTGCTGGAGCTGAATAAAAAAACTGGCGGATAAAATACCCGCCAGCGTCGTCAGGACTTCCTGATGAGCCGACTACGGTCGACCGTCTCGCCTTCTACGGCCTACCCTTTGAGCTGCTTTAAGTCGAATCATTGCCCTCCGCAATGCCTGCTCGGCACGTGCTGCATCTACCTCAGTGCCCTTACGCTCAACCAGGTGCTCTTCAGCCCGGCGCTTGGCTTCCTCCGCCCGGGCAATATCTATTTCGTCCGCCCTTTCCGCAGAATCAGCCAGTACTATTATGCGGTCGGGCCGCACCTCAAGAAAGCCACCGCCAATGGCCAGGCAGAACTCTGAACCGCCCTGCTTTATCAGCAACTCACCCGACTGCAGCATGGTCATCAGAGGCGTATGATGCGGCAGGATGCCCAGCTGGCCCTCAATACCGGGGGCCACCACCGTATCCACGTCCTCGGAGAAAACCACCCGCTCAGCGGTAACTACATCAAGTTTAACCGTCACTAACTTACCACCTATCCCGTTAGTTGCTTGGCTGCCTCTACAGCCTCATCTATGGTACCTACCATGTAGAAAGCCTGCTCCGGTAGTTCATCATGCTTTCCTTCCAGAATCTCCTTGAAACCACGCACCGTCTCAACTATCGGTACATACCGGCCCTCTCTAGCGGTGAATACTTCGGTAACGAACATAGGCTGTGACAGGAACCTCTGTATCCGGCGAGCGCGAGCTACGGTCAGCTTATCTTCCTCGCTGAGTTCCTCAATACCCAAAATGGCGATGATGTCCTGTAGGTCCTTGTAGCGCTGTAGCACCCGCTGCACGCCACGGGCTACGCCATAGTGTTCGTCACCCACCACCAGGGGGTCGAGAATACGGGAGGTCGAGGTAAGGGGGTCAACCGCCGGATAAAGCCCCTGCTCCGCAATGGACCTTTCCAGCGCAATGACGGCATCAAGATGCCCGAAGGTGGTCACCACACCGGGGTCCGTATAGTCATCCGCCGGCACGTAGATAGCCTGGAAGGAGGTAATGGAGCCATTTTTAGTAGTTGTAATCCTCTCCTGCAGGTCGCCCATCTCCGTTGCTAGTGTGGGCTGGTAGCCTACCGCCGACGGCATTCGCCCTAATAAAGCGGATACCTCCATACCGGCCAGAGTATAGCGATATATATTATCAATGAACAGCAGGACATCCCGATGCTCCACGTCACGGAAAAACTCGGCCATCGTCAGTCCGGTCAGTCCCACCCGAAGGCGAACTGCCGGCGGCTCATTCATCTGACCAAAGACCATCACCGTCTTCTCCAGCACCCCGGATTCCTTCATTTCATTCCACAGGTCATTGCCCTCGCGGGACCTCTCACCGATGCCGGTAAAGACGGAGAAACCGCCATGCTCGGTGGCGATATTACGTATTAACTCCTGAATGATAACCGTTTTACCCACACCGGCACCACCATAGGCGCCAATCTTACCACCACGGGTAAACGGTGTTATCAGGTCAACTACCTTTAGTCCGGTCTCCAGCATCTGAGTAGAAGTCACCTGCTCATCAAATGCCGGCGGGAGACGATGAATAGGCCAGTATTCCGTAGCTTCCACTGTGCCAAGGTCATCCAGGGCGACGCCCCTGACATCAAACAGGCGGCCCAGCGTACCCTGTCCCACGGGTACACGCAACGGGGCGCCGGTATCTATAACTTCTACTCCCCGTGCCAGTCCATCCGTGGGCGCCAGCGACAGGCACCTGACCCAGTTATTGCCCATATGGTCCTGAACTTCCAGGACTATCTTCCCTCCGTCAACCGGAATCTCAATGGCATTAAAAAGCGCCGGCAGTTCATCGGGAGGAAACTCAACATCGACCACCGTGCCTATTATCTGAACCACTTTACCTTTGGCCATAATATCCTCCTTACCTATTCCAGAGCGGCAACCCCACCGGTAATATCGAGAAGCTCTTTGGTAATTGACTCCTGACGAGCCTTATTATATACCAGGGTCAAATCCTGAAGAAGCTCATTAGCATTATCCGTAGCATTACGCATAGCCACCATACGAGCCGATTGCTCACTGGCAATGGCTTCTACAATAGCCTGATAGACCTGCATCTCCACAAACCTGGGCAGGAGCTGGTCCAGCACCGCTGCCGGGTCCGGTTCGTAAATATAATCTACGTTCTGCTGGATAGGTATCGCTGCCGGTTCAACCGGCAGCACCACCTTCAGCACTGGCCGCTGCACCACGGTAGAAACAAACTCGGCATAAGCCAGGTAAACCACATCTACAACCCCGTTAATATAATCATCCAGAACGATGCGGGATATGGGCAGTGTATCCAGCATACTGGGTCTGTCACCCAGGTCAGTGAACTCAGCCCGCATATCGCGGCCATACCGCCGCATGAAGTCCACGCCCTTTCGGCCAACACAGACCATATTAACGTCTACCTCCTGTTCCAGGAGAAAACCGGCCGTTGACCGGTTGAGATTACCCACCAACCCGCCGCACAAGCCGCGGTCCGGAGTGATATGGATGATAGTCATCCTGGTTATGGGCCGGCAGGCTAAGCAGGGATGCAGGGCGCTGCCCGCTTCCGGCAGCGCCGCCAGGTCAGCGATAACCTGATGAATGCGCTCGGCATAGGGGCGTCCTGCCAGTCCCCGTTCCTGGGCTTTCTTCATCTTGGAAGCAGCCACCATTTCCATGGCACGGGTAATTTTGGCTATGTTCTGTACACCACGTATCTGTTGACGTATCGCACGTATGTCAGGCACTCTCTAAAGTTACCTCCTTGTGACTATCCCCCAAAGCTCTTTTTAAATTCAACCAGTGCTGCTTTCAGCTTCTCTCCGGTATCAGCGCCGATATCCTTTTCCCTGGTAATAGCCTCGCCAATGCCGGGATGATTAGCCTCCATAAACCGATGGAGCTCAGCTTCAAAATCAACCACCTTATCCACCGGTACATCATCGATATAACCGTTGATGGCGGTATAGAGAATAACCACCTGCTTCTCCAGCGCCATAGGGACATACTGAAGCTGCTTCAATACCTCGGTAATTCGCTGGCCTCGGTCCAGTTGGTCCCGGGTGGCTTTATCCAGCTCGGAGGTGCCAAACTGGGCAAAGGCAGCCAGTTCCCGGAACTGTGCCAGGTCCATCTTCAACCGACCCGCCACCTGCTTCATAGCCTTGGTCTGCGCCGCACTGCCGACACGTGATACCGATATACCGATATTAAGCGCCGGCCTGATGCCGGCATTAAAAAGGTCGCTCTCCAGATAAATCTGTCCGTCGGTAATGGAGATAACATTGGTCGGGATGTAGGCTGAGACATCACCGGCCTGGGTCTCGATTACCGGCAATGCGGTGAGAGAGCCGCCCTTAAACTCTTCCGAGAGTTTGGCCGAGCGTTCCAGCAGGCGGCTGTGCAGATAAAATACATCGCCGGGATAAGCCTCACGTCCCGGTGGGCGCCGCAACAGCAGGGATAGCTGCCGGTAAGCCCAGGCATGCTTGGAAAGGTCATCGTAAACAATCAGCGCATCCTTACCCTGCTCCATGAAGTACTCGCCCATAGCGCAACCGGCATAAGGAGCAAAGTATTGCAGGGCTACGGAGTCAGCGGCGTTAGCCGCCACTACGATGGTATGTTCCATAGCGCCATGCTCCTCCAGCGTGGCTACCATGCGCGCCACCTTGGATGCCTTCTGTCCGATGGCCACATAGATACAGATTAAGTCGCCGCCTTTTTGATTGATTATGGCATCAAGAGCAATGGCGGTCTTACCTGTGGAGCGGTCACCGATGATAAGCTCACGCTGACCCCGGCCAATGGGAATCAAGCTGTCAATGGCTTTAATGCCGGTCTGCACCGGGGTATCTACTGATTGACGTTTACTGACATCGGGGGCGACACGTTCTATCGCCCGCATGCTGGTGGTCTTAACCGGCCCCTTACCATCAATGGGGCGACCCAGCGGGTCAACCACGCGACCGATAAGCGCCTCGCCAACCGGCACTTCGGCAATGCGACCGGTAGCCCGCACTTCGTCGCCTTCCTTTATCGTGGCGTACTCCCCCAGCATGATAGCCGATACGCTATCCTCCTCCAGGTTAAGCACAATACCCATGACATCGCCGGGGAACTGAAGCAACTCGTTGTTCTTGGCCGCCGCCAGCCCGTGAATCCGGGCAATGCCATCACCCACCTCAACCACCGAACCGACGTCCACCATGGCTGCCGTAGTGCCGAACTGCTCAATCTGCTGTTTGATTACCGATACTATATCCTGTCCTCTAGTGGTCATCTCGTTTAACTCACCCCTTTCTCACCCTCTCCTCTAGCGGAGGGTAAGGAATTATTGCCTGCGGAATTCATGGTCACACCCAACTATCCCGCTTTATATCTCGCTATCCCTGTATTTCTTTCTTCAGCGCCAGCAACCGGCTTCTGGTGGAGCCATCAAGCAACTTGCCGCCGATTCTGGCTACAATACCTCCCAGTAATTGAGGGTCAACCTCCATCTTAAGCACTGCTTTTTGACCGACCAAAGTGCCCAGACGTTCTCTCAGCCGCTGTTCATCTTTATCATCAAGGGGAACAGCGGTGGTCACTTCGGCATGTTCCAGGCCATGATAGTTGTCCACCAGCCGCTGGTACTCATCAAAAATATCACCGACCATGCCCAGGCTTTCCTTGGCTACCAGCAGATAGACCAGGTTCAGCACCATCGGGTTTACATCCACCAGCCGCTCAGCCAGCAGCCTGGTCTTATCCTCAAAGGGAAACTTGGAGCTTTCCAGCCAGGCAACAAGTGACGCGTCTTCCCTCAGGCTGCCTATCTTACGCAGGTCAGCCGCCCACTTATCTAATTCATTTTTGCCCAGCGCAATTTCAAACACTGCCTGGGCATACCTTCTGGGATAAGCCCGCTTTGCCACTTTACTCTCCAGATTCGTTTAACTTATGGTTATCGCTCGATACCAACCAGGTTCTTATTTTTTCTTGAAAGTGATGCTCTCTTCCAGCACCTTTTCAATAATCTCACGGTGCGCTTCCTTATCCAGCGACCGGTCAATCACCTTCTCCGCTGCCTGAACCATCAGGTCAGCAAACGCCTTACGCACATCATCGATGGCTTCATCCCGTTCCCGCTGAATATCACTACGCGCCCGCTGGATAAGAACTTCAGCCTCCGCTTTTGCGCCCACCTCCGCCTTCTGCCGCACTTCTTCCCCCGTCTTGACCGCCCGGGCAACCAGTTCCTGCCCTTCTTTGCTGGCGGTTTCAATCCTCTTCTCGGCTTCTTCCTCTGTCCGGGCTACCTGTTCCTTGATATACTCCGCCTGGTCCACACTATCCTTTATCTTTTTGGAACGCTCATCGAACATTCTCATAATCGGACGATAGGCTACCAGGTACAACAAAAGAAACAGGATACCGAAGTTTATAACCTGCGCTATCAGCGTCGGTAAACTAACGCCAAGCTCATCAATACCCTCCATCAGCTCCCCCTTCAGAACTACTTAAGAGGCAAAGACAATTAACTATTATCCTTGCCCACACATACGCCTAGCTTAGCAATATACCCATTACCACTACGCCAGCCAGTAATATTCCACCCAATATTGCTGAACCGATAATAATTCCCAGAGAGACGGGAATACCTTCTTGTCCCATATCAGCCTCCTTAAACCTGCATCGTTAGGCCACAAAAACCAGAAGAATGGCCACAATAAGAACGTAGATACCGATAGCCTCGGCGAAAGCGGTGACCAGAATCATGTTGGTCATCAACGGGCCGCTCGCCTCCGGATTGCGGGATATCCCCTGCAGGGCCGAATAACCAATCAGCCCGATAGCCAGAGCCGGCCCCATCATACCCAGGCCGGTAGCCAGCCCAACCGCTAGCATCTTCATTACTTCAGCATCCATTATCAAACCCCCTTTTCCTGTTTTTTTATATCTCTATGCCCTCAGGCAAAGTCGACGTTTTAATGACCTTCGCCACTGTGGGCAGTTGTCGCCAGAGTCAGAAATACCAGGGTCAAGCCGGCAAAGATAAGCGCCTGCACAAAGCCCACCAGCAACTCAAGTCCGTAGAAGACTACCCCAAATACCCAGGGGACAAGGAAGACAACCATTAAAAGCAAAATCTCACCGGCCGTCATATTGCCGAAGAGACGGAAGGTGAAGCTGACGATACGGATAAACATACTCAGCAGTTCCAGTATGCTGACGAAGAACATGATGAACCCGGTGAACAGCCCGCCCATCCCAGCCTTTACCTTGCCGGTGAACAGCTGCCCCATAGCTTTAAACATCGGGCCCAGGTTAAAATACTGTTGCAGAAACTTAAAACGAAGGTCTTTCAGCCCGAAATACAGCACGAAGACGAAGGAGACCAGCGCCAGTGCCAGAGGCGTATTAATGTCGGTATTAGCCGGGCGCAGCAGGTGTATCACGTGGCCCTGACTTTGCGCTGTTATGGAACCAAAACCGGGGAGCAAGCCCAGCCAGGCATTGAACATCACAAAGAGGAAGATGGTGGACACCACCGGAAAGAAGCGGCGTCCTTTCTCCTCTCCGGCCACGCTCTGGCAGAAGCTATACAATCCGCCAACCACGTACTCAAACGCCGCCTGCAGCCGACCCGGCACCATCGAAACCCGGCGCATTATAGCCCAGCTACCAGCTACCAGCACCATCATGGTGAACCAGGAAGCAATGAGGCTATTGGCTACGGGAAAGCCAAAGAGATGAAAAACTGTTTCCGCCGGCAATTCCGGATGCGGTCGGGGAACACCTATCCAGTCTGGCAGATTGAGCCCTTTGAACACACTCTGGCCTATCGGACCAGCGAGAAATCCAGTGACAGCCAGAACCAGAAGAATTACAACCCCAATTAAAACGGGGAAAGAACAACCGAGACAGCCTTTCTTAGCCACTAGCCATCTCCATTGTCCCGCTTCCTCTGTAACAATGGTAGCAGCATCTCATAGACACCATAAACCGCAACCGCAATACCGAGTAATAACCCTATGATTACCAACAGTGGCTCAGTATTAAATTTACTGTCGAGCCACAGCCCAACCACCACCCCACCTATGATAGAGGTGCTTATAAAGAAGCCCACCCCTATCAGCCTCATCGCCCCAACCCATCTGCTCATACCGTCAGCAGTTTATCAAATCCAAGCCCCCCAGGTCAACCCCTTTTTCACTAAAAAACCCCAGAACTTAAAAAGTCCAGGGCTCTTGTTACGTGATTATCAGGCTGTCGGCTATTCAAGCCTTCCCGCGTCCAAAGAGCCGCGCAAAGTCCCCATCAAAATCTCTCAAGAAGTCACGCATATCCGCCAGGTCATCCACCGTTACCGCATCTCCATCTTCCAACCAGACTATTTCAACATCGGAAAGGTCAGCGAGCGCTTTCGGCTGCCTATCCTCCATGATAACCGCCGCCACCAGATACTCCGCATCGCAAGCCGCACACGCTGCGGTTAAAAACCACAACTCATCCTCATGGCCGAGAATGCCGATATCCTCAGCCTGGTAATGCCGTCCACAGACATTGCATTTCGTCGAAGTCATCAATCTCTTAACCAGATTTTCCTTCATTGACACCACCAGACAATGTCAGCCGGCCGGCCTACGATTTACGCTTGTCAAAGTCGTCCATGTCAAGCGTATTAATGAAGTCATGGAAGGCGGACATCCTCTTTATTTCCTCGTCACTGAGCTTCTCACGCTTGCCGCCAGTGGCTTCCAAATCATCAGTGATGGGCTTACCTGTCTCTTTGTCCAGCAATATACCAGCCTTATCCAGGACTAGCTCCTCGGCATAGACCGGCACCTCAGCCCTGACCGCCAGCGCCAGAGCATCGCTCGGGCGAGAGTCAACCTCCATCTGTCCGCCATCTACCTTCAGGATAACCTTGGCGAAGAAAGTGTCGTTTTTAAGGTCATTAACGATGACGGAGTCAATAGTCGCCCCAAGAACGTCAATAATCGAATGTAACAGGTCATGGGTTAGAGGCCGGGGTACGCTCACACCCTGCAATTTTACCGCAATAGCATCCGCTTCGGATGGACCAATCCAAATGGGAAGATAGCGGTCGGAATCCTTTTCCTTCAGTATCACTACCCGCTGGTAGTTCATCAGGCTGACCCTGATGCTATCAATAACCATCTCTATCATAACTACACCTCCGCCGCTCACCACCGAGATAATTAATTTTAATCCGACACGTCCAGCGATGTCAACTTAAACCGCCGCACTGGCGATACCAAGAAACAAGACTTAGTAAAAATTAATTATTATGTGCTATAATATGTTTTGTCTTATTTATCCATTACCCACTAACCATATTAAAAGGAGATAATAATGCCGGAAAGCCATAAAATTATTGTGTGGTTCAACGAGGTGACCAAAGATGATGTACCTCTAGTAGGTGGTAAAGGCGCTAACCTCGGCGAGATGACCAGAGCCCAGATACCGGTTCCACCCGGGTTTATTGTGACCGCTACGGCTTATTTCGACTTTATAAAGAAAGCAAATCTGCAGGATAGAATGCGCACCCTGTTGGAGCCCCTGGACACGAACGACACCCGGCAGCTGCAACAGGTGGCTAACCAGGTAAAGGAACTGATTTCAAACGCCCCTATGCCGCCGGAGATTGCCGATGAGATTAAGGCGGCTTATAGCAAATTACTGAATATTCACCCGGTGGGGAGGGGTTTGGTCGCGGTGCGCTCTTCAGCCACCGCCGAAGACCTGCCGGAAGCCTCTTTTGCCGGACAGCAAAGCACCTTCCTCAATGTAAGTGGCGAAAAAGAGGTGCTGGCTGCCGTCCAGAACTGCTGGGCATCCCTGTTTGAGGCACGAGCCATTTACTATCGGCACCATCAGGGTTTTGACCATTTTAGTGTGGGTTTGGCCGTGCCGGTGCAAAAGATGGTGCAGTCCGAATCCTCCGGAGTCATGTTTACCGTAGAGCCGGTAACCAGTGACAGTACCAAGATTATCATTGAAGCCGTGCTCGGTCTGGGTGAAGTCCTTGTCTCCGGAGAAGTAACTCCCGACCTATATATCCTGGAGAAAGCCGGACTTAAAATACGCAGCAAGAAAGTAGCCAAACAGGAGTGGCAGCTTGTCAGAAACCCCAAAGGTAATGGTGAAGACCCCAATATCCAGGTACCCCTCTCCCCGGAAAGCCAGGCACAGCAGAAGATACCCGATGAAGTGATAATCAAGCTAGCCAAGCTGGGTAAATACATAGAAGACTGGTACGAGTTCCCGCAGGACATAGAATGGGCAAGAGAGGATGATAAACTGTATATCGTTCAATCCCGCCCGGTCACCACTATCAAAGAGGCAGTTGCCGCTGAAACCGAAATTAATGAGCCGATACTCCTCGCGGGTACGTCAGCCAGCCCGGGTATGGCTGTCGGGCCGGTCCGCATAGTAACCGACCCCTCTCGGATAGACAAAGTCAAGGACGGTGACATCCTGGTAGCCGAAATGACTACCCCCGACTTTGTCCCCGCCATGAAACGAGCTGTAGCTATCGTCACTGACCGTGGCGGTAGAACCGCCCACGCCGCCATCGTCAGCCGTGAACTGGGTATCCCATGCATAGTCGGGACTGAAAACGCGACCACCACTCTGGTTGACGGCCAGTTAATCACCGTCGATGGCTCACGCGGTAAGGTATATCAGGGTAAAGTGACTAGGAGAACAATATCAGCCGTTACCGATATTCTCAAAGAACAACTCCAGACTAATACCAAGGTTTATGTCAACCTGGCACAGCCGGAGCTAGCCGAGAAAGTGGCTGCCCGCAATGTAGATGGCGTTGGCTTATTGCGTGCCGAGTTTATGATTGCCCAGATTGGCGA
>Ga0180009_10005021_pt1 | contig 14340 bp, 13 predicted proteins | sample OS_PC_MetaG_FD_123537 | JGI IMG/M metagenome (GOLD analysis project Ga0180009, IMG submission 123537) | Groundwater microbial communities from the Aspo Hard Rock Laboratory (HRL) deep subsurface site, Sweden - OS_PC_MetaG | ecosystem: Environmental > Aquatic > Deep subsurface > Groundwater...
GGTTTAAGGCAGCCGTGATGGCTTTTAAGTGCACCATGAAAAAAGGAATCGCAGAGGTCATATGCCCGATAAAATAAGGGGAAGCTACATTGACCGCTCTGGGTGCGATTTCATCGATGATTGCCTTGATGACATCTGCCAGCTTTTTTTGGGGGTTTTTATTAATTTTGGTATCTGTATACTCCTGGGCAAGTTTGACCAGGCTGATTTCTTCTGTTACCCCGACATGTTTGTTTAAAAAATCATGAAGCCCAAACAGGATTTGTTCCATATATTTGACCAGGGTTTTTCTGCTGCTTTCATCTTCAGGTCTAATAAATACTCTGTGAAGGGTTTGCCAGTCTGCAACAAGGGAATCGATTTTTTTTATTTTGTCTGTCATCTTTTTTTCCTACATCATCTTTTATTCTTAAAAATTTTGTATAATGAATCGGTGGGTTATAATAGTCAATATTAAATTGCCATGAATCTTGAACCGCCTGTCGCAATGCAATCCTTTTTTAAAGCCAAAAGAAAATAAACCCTTTTCAAACAGGATGAATGTATGTAAATTCTTAAAACAAATGATAGAAAAGGAGAAAAAACAACCTATGGATCTTCATAAAAATGATATTCTGACAAAGATATCAAGGTACAATCTGATCAGAAACGGCAGAATGATTTATATAGATATCCATCAGAAAATACAGGGAAATCTGGCTGGAAATTTTATCGCCGTTCCAAACCTGGTGAATATTGTCGCAAAACCAGAGCACCAGGGGACGGGTGTTGATGAACAAAAAGCGTTGGAAGACTGTTTAAAGAAAATTAAAGGCCTGAACCTGGAAGATCTATTTCCTGTGGCAGATTCTGTAACATCTACAACAAGGGACAATTAAATGGTTATCCAGCCTTAAGAAAGTGTTTATCAGTTCTCTACCAGATCAGACTGCCGACAATGTTAATGAAACCTTGGGAAGATTGATTTGAGACGATTGTGTAGACAGGTCTGACATTGTCCAAAATGATTGAAACAGTCAGGACCAGCGTTAATAGAAATAAAAGGAATAAAGGCGGTAAGACCTTTAGCCCTTGACGTTTCTGCCTTATGATGGCTCCTCTGTACTGTTTGATGTCTGCCCCCAATAGCCCCGTTCAAAAATTATAATGATAAAATCCAAACTATATTTTATATCAGTCTGACCCGTGGCTTTTCATCCCCGTACTCTTAACTGAGTTGGTTTTTTTTTGTTCTAACTGATTTAATGCAAAATGTGTACCATTCTTTAATGAGAGCAAAACCATTAACAGACAGAATTTACAGTTTTTTTGTGTAGTTTCCTGCTCAGTAAAAAATGTAACAATAGAAGAAAAATTTTTCCTAATGGTTTCGCCTGGTTTTTTGTGTAACGGTTTGTTTTTTATATAATAATTAAACTTAAAGGCAGTGAGAAAAAAATTACAGGCAAAACAAAAGTTTGTTTAACAATTTATGTTTTTTTTAGATAAATTCGGATAGAAAAAAATTAGAGTTAACAGTTAACCCTATATGAAGATCAGGATATAATGTGCCAATTGCATTTCAAGTCGTATTCATCTATTAAGACCATAATTTATAGCACATTATCGGCCTAAATGAGACTATCAGGTCGGGCAATCATATCCCTATCCGTTACGACTAAATAACACTGCCTGCTATGAAAACACTACAGCAGGCAGTGTCAAGTTTCATTCTTCAGTTAATATTTTGCCTTTTTTCCCATTGCCATCCCCAGATCCAGGGCTTTTTTGTTCATGTCCATAAAATCTTCAGGAATGGTTGTTTCAAGAACCTTTAGAATAGATTCGGGTTTAATGAGTTCTGAAACACCGATCAGGGCGCCCAGCATGCAGATATTAAACACAATGGGTTTGCCTATTTCCTTTATCACCGTGTCAAACATGGGAAGATTGACATGCTTGGCATCCACTTTCTTTTCAACGGCAACATATTTTGAGTCCACCAGCAAAAGGCCGCCCGGACGTATGATGGACGCAAATTTATTGTAGCTTTCCTGGGTCAGGCTGACCAGGATATTGGGCTGTATCACTTTGGGAAAATAGATTTCAGCATCATCAATAATGACATCACTTCTGGTGGCACCACCCCTTGCCGCCGCACCATAGCTTTGGGACTGGATGGCATTTTTATTTTCAAAAATCGCTGCAGCCTGGGCAAGGATGATGGCGGCGGTGATGATGCCCTGTCCTCCTGACCCTGAAAAAACCAATCTTGACCGTTCCATTATGCTTTTCCTTTCATTGCTGTCTCGATAACCTTATCATATGCCTCACAGTATTCAGGAACCTCCGTATTCTCAACAAAAATTCCCCTCTGAATCAAATTGGGATTTGCTTCCAGTTTTTTGGATCCGATTTTCACTGTATTGGTTTTATAGCCTTCCATCATCTGGATGGCATCCCCCTCCTTGTTTTTCCTGCCGTAATAGGTCGGGCACTGGGTCAGAATTTCTACAACGGAAAAGCCTTTATGAGAGATGGCTTTTTTGATGAGGTCTTTGCATTCATTGGCATGGAAAACCGTTGATCGGGCAACAAAGGTTGCACCGGCACTCTTTGCCAGGTCGGCAATGTCAAAATTCCTGTCAATGGTTAAATAGGGGGCGGTTGTCGCTTTTTTGCCGCTGCCGGATAACGGAGAGAACTGCCCGCCGGTCATGCCGTAAATTCTGTTGTTCATGACAATGGCCGTAATGTCGATATTTCTTCTGGCAGCATGGATAAAATGGTTGCCGCCGATGGCAAGGGCATCACCATCTCCCATGGGAACAATGGCCTTTAAACTGGGCTTTGACAGCTTGACCCCTGTTGCAAAAGCAAGGGCTCGACCATGAATGGTATGAAGCGTATGAAAATCAACATATCCTGAAATCCTGGAGGAACACCCGATACCCGAGGTCATTACGATTTCATTTTTATTGAGGCCCAGTTCATGGACCGCCCGGACCAAGGATCCCAGAACAATGCCGTGGCCGCAGCCGGGACACCACATGTGAGGAAAAAATCTGGGTCGAATATAGTCTTTAAAATTAAATGCTTGAGTTGTCATGTTATACCCCTTTCCCCTGGATCATTCTTAAAAGGGTTTTAATATCGCTCGGAGAGATCAGCTCCCCGTCTACCCTGTTTGCAAGGAAAACACTATTTGGATTATCCACTGAATTTTTCACCTGGGTGACCACCTGGCCCATGTTCATTTCAACCACTATAACCGCCTTGGCACCTGCACATTTTTCTCTAACCATATCCGAAGGGAAGGGCCACAGGGTCTGCAGTTCCAATACACCGATTTTAACCCCCCTTGCCCGTCTGTTTCTTGCCATGTGAATGGCGGATCTGGCAGAAGATCCATAGGAGATCAGAATATATTCAGCATCATCCATCCAGTATTCTTTATACAGGCAGATGTCATTGACATTGTTCTCTATTTTGTCCACCAGGTGTCTTAAAAGCTCGCTGACAACCTTTGGATCGTTATTGGGAAACCCCCACATGTCATGGAACAGGCCTGTGACATTATATCGGTGTTCTGCACCAAAATCAGACATGGGCAGCCTGCCGTCTTCCCTTGGAAGATAAGGATGATAATCCACCCCTTTTTTAACAGAGGTTCTAAGACGTTCCACTACAGGGAGTTCTCCTGGTTCCGGAATCACAAGCTTTTCACGCATGTGGCCGATGACTTCATCAAACAGGAGGATGACCGGGGTTCTATAAGTTTCTGCCATGTTAAAGGCTTCAACCGTTACCTTGAAGACATCCTGGTGATTGGAAGCCGTAAGGGCGATAATAGCATGATCCCCGTGTGTCCCCCACCTTGCCTGGTTTACATCCCCCTGGCTGACATGGGTGGGGTTTCCCGTTGAAGGACCGCCGCGCTGGACATTGGCAATGACGCAGGGAATTTCTGCCATACAGGCATATCCCAAAGCTTCCTGCTTTAAGGAGAAGCCCGGGCCCGAGGTGGCGGTCATGACTTTTTTGCCGGTGAGTGAGGCACCGATAATCGCTCCCATAGATGCAATCTCATCTTCCATCTGGATGAACTTTCCCCCTTTTTGAGGCAGTCTGGATGCCAGATGTTCCATTATTTCAGTGGACGGGGTGATGGGGTATCCTGCGAAAAAATCGATACCGGCATAGATTGCACCTTCTACGCAGGCTTCGTTTCCCTGGACAAATTTGATATTATTCTTATTTTTCATTTTCCCCTTCCTGATCTTCTATGATTTGTATTGCTAAATCAGGGCATCGAAGTTCGCAGAGTTTACATGCAATGCAATCTTCGGGTCTTGCCGCTTCTGCCTTCCCTTGCGGATCAAATTCAAGAACGTTTTTGGGACAGAAATGAATGCAGATGCCACACCCTTTACACCATTCTTTGTCTATTAAATGTTGTACTGTTTTGCCTTTTCCCATAATATCCTCTTATAAAGATAATAACTATCTGTAAATTAAGGCCCTTCATTAAGTGATTTTAATTCGTATGTCAAGGATAACCGTCATTAAAATGGAGCGGTTTTATTGTTTTTTATTTCATAAAAAAATGCAAGAGAAAATAGAAGTTATGGAAAAGTAGAATGGTTGGGCCTTTTAGTGTTTTGTATGAGAAAATTTTTTTTGGCCGTTCCCTTAAAAAAAATAATAGGTTAAGGAAAATATGTCAAATTTTTACTGTTTGATGAGCAAGGAATGAACCGTTTGTTTTTTAAGGTGCTCCATGTTAATAATAATTTGTTTTTTTAATCGTTAAACTCGTTATTAGTGGGTCATCAAACCATATGATTTATTATTTAGGATTAATCGGGATAGCAGCTTTTTCCATCACCGGCGTTATCGCAGCCGGTAAAAAAGATATGGATATATTAAGCATTGTTTTGCTTGGCGTGGTGACAGCGCTCGGTGGCGGTACATTACGCGACATCATCATTGATGTCAGCCCGGTGTTCTGGATTGCTGATTTGTCTTATCTTTGGGTATCTGTGGCAGCCGCTATCCTGACATTTTTCTTGATCCGGCATGTCAATCATGTGTTGCGATTATTATTGTTTATTGATGCCTTCGGGTTGTCTCTTTTCACGATTACGGCAACACAAAAAATTATCAGCCTTGGCTTTTCAAAGCCGGTTGCCGTATTAATGGGGGTTGTTACAGGAATTGCAGGCGGCATGATTCGTGACATATTGACCGGCAGAATGCCCCTTATTCTTGACAAGGAATTTTATGCCACCCCTGCGCTGCTTGGCGCGATTGTATTTATCATTTTAGGGTACTACTTCCCCTTTCATCAGTTTAACAGCATATATGCCATTGGTGTGGTTTTTATCCTCAGGGCTTCGGCGATCCAATGGGGCCTGTATTATCCAAGATGGCTTACACTCTATGGAAAAAGCTGATGAAACATCCTCTTGTCAGTGTTATCCTGCCGACATATAACCGGGCCTGGGTGGTGAAAGATGCCATAGACTCTGTTTTATCCCAGGATTATCCGAATATCGAGCTGATTATAATTGATGACGGATCAGAAGATAATACACAAGAATTGCTTGAAGCTTATAATGATAAAGTGATCATTATAGAGCAGGAGAACTCAGGTGTAAGTGCTGCGAGAAATGCAGGGATAAAAAAAAGCCGTGGAGAGCTAATCGCCCTGCTGGATTCCGATGATGCATGGGATAAAAAAAAGATATCCTGCCAGGTTCAGTTTTTCAATGACACCCCTGACGCCATGATCTGCCAGACCCAAGAGCTGTGGATAAGAAATGGGAAACGGGTGAATCCTAAGGTTAAGCATAAAAAGCTGTCGGGAATGATATTTGAACCGTCATTGAACCTATGCCTGGTAAGCCCGTCTGCAGTTATGATGAGAAGGGAACTGTTTGAACTCAAAGGGTATTTTAATGAAGCATTTATGGTATGTGAAGACTATGATTTATGGCTTCGAGTCAGTTCAACCCTGCCTGTTTTTTTAATTGATAAACCCTATACCATAAAAAGGGGGGGGCACTTTGACCAGCTTTCAAGCTTTCACTCTCAGGATAAATTCAGAATCCGTTCATTGCTGTCCCTTATTGAATCAGGCAGCCTGACACAGGCTCAGACGCAAAAGGCTACGCAGGTGTTTAAAAAAAAATGTATCATTTATGGCACGGGCTGCATAAAACGGGGAAAAAAGGAAGAAGGACAATATTATTTACGTCTCAGTCAATCGGTCTAAATATCTGAAATAGTCATTTCATGGAACTTTATGCCTTCATCCTGTGAGGCGAGTTCCTGGATTTTACACCGCGACGTATCTTCTTTCAGGATAATGGACGCATGAGGCCCCCTGACAATTGAATCCTGGGTGATGGTCTTTGCTATGGAGACAATTGCTATAGGTGTATTTTTTTTTGAAAAATCTTTTAATGCTTTTCTTTCAAGGACAAGTTTTTTATTCGTCTCTTCAGAAAGGTTGATTTGATTTTTAAGTCGTTCGATTTCATTTGCAATGGAATCCTGGGTTTCAAAAATAGTGTTCAGTTCCTTTTCAGCATCTTTTGCACGGTCAATCAGCTTTTGAATGTCTTTTGATATCTGCTGAAGTTTTACCCTGTCATTTGATTTTTCAAGTTCAGGAATAGATTTTTCTAATTCTTTTATCTCTATCTGCGCACGATCCTGGATATGGGCTTTTTCAGAAATCTGCCGGTAGAGTTCCTGATCCTTGTCTTCAAGTTTTATAATATCATCCTTTAATGAAGTGGATTTATTCATAGATTTTTCCAGTGATTCCTCAACCTGTTTTTTAAGCATCTCAATATGCTCATCCATACCCACCATAAGTTTGGCTGGTTTTGAAGCCGTTGTTCCGATTTTACCTGCTTCAATGCCCAGTTTGGCTGTAATATTAGAGGAAATAATATGGCCGGTCTGATTCTGGCAGCTACCGCTTATGATAATGTTTGAATCAATGATTTCCTTTGATACACAAAGGTTCCCAAATCCCATGATCGTTGAATGATTGATAAATTTTGCATAGATGTTTCCCTGGGCGGAAATCGTTGAATCTGTGATGCCTGCAGAAATATTCAAATCCCCGGACAGATCAATGGTCCCCCCTTCTATCTCCTTGGCTGTCAGGTTGATTCCCTTTACAGTGAATCCTTCCTTAATCATGCCTTTAACAACAATATTTCCCTTAAAATCAATATTCCCGGTTTCAAAATCAATATCACCGGGGATCACCAGTTCAGGATTTACCGAAACCGTACCCAGGGCATCAAGGTGAGGTTGGCCATCAATGGCAGCATGTATCGCAAGTCCGTCTTCCGACAGTTCAGTCCCTGGGCCTGGGACAAAAACAGGGTCATTTACTTCATTAACCGGGATATTTATACCTGAAACACTGATGCCGGGTTTGCCTTCCTTGGAAGGTGTCTTTTGCGCAAGAAGGTCTGTTTTTCTGACATAGGGGATATCACCCCTTTCCCTGAAATCGATGCTGCCGTCGTCACTGATTTTTCCGGGATTGGTAAAATTTGTTTCAAAATGATATTTTATTTCGCCATCATGCCCATGAACGGGCTCAAGACCGCTGGCAATAACGATTTTTTCAACAGATGATTTTGACATCCAGGTTTTAATCGCCTCATCATCAAGTATGCCATAGGAAATCTGTTTTTGTCTGAGCATGTCTTGAATATCGGGAAGAACAGGTAGCTGACTATTGCCATCAAATTTTTTTGTTTTTTTAATAAATGCTGTTGTCTGGTTTTCAGAAATTGAAATTTCAAATAAGTCATCAAGAACGCAGTCTGTCTCTTCAGTGCAACTGCCATCTGCTTCAGGAGAATCGCTCAAGCCTTGGTCCTTTGCATTTATTGCTTGGGTATAAGCGGTTTTTATTATTTTTTCTATTAGTTCGATTGAGCTATCTTCATTCTCCTGAAGGACTTGTTTGGAATCCAATTGGTTTTGACTGGATTCTGCTGTATCGGTTTTGTTTTTTTCGCTTTGTTCAGGCGTGGCACTGATGCTTTCGGTTGAGTCTTCTCCAGGTTTGCCCGGAATCAAAATTTGTTCCAGAGTGATATGTATCATGTTTGAATGATGTCGGGTTGTCACCTTATCAAACAACTTTTTGATGGTGTTGCAGACAATAAGAAATTCTTTTTTAAACCCTTCTGACGTCGGGTTTATCTCTTTATGTTCTATCAGTTTTGAAAGAGAGATGTTTGTGTTTAAATCAGTCTTATTCTCAATTTCTCTTTTTTTTAGTTTCAGCGACACTCTTTGTGTTTTTTTCTCATCAATAAGATGTTTGTAAGCAATTTCTTTTTTTTTAAGGTTTTGTGCAATTTTAAACATCTGCTTGTTCTGGTGTCCGGTCACCCGTTTCAACTGTTGTCTTTTTATGGCATGTTTGAATTGTTTGAAACAAATCCTTGCCTGATCAACCAGGTCTTGATCGTTAAATGGAAGGGTGATGCAGGCATTGATGGCTGCTTTATTAATGGCATTGATTAAGGTGTCGGGTTTGTCTGCAGGCACCAGCAACATTCTTTGCGTTAACGGTGAAATGGATTTTACTGTTTGTAAAATGTCATCCCCTTCCATTTTGGGCAGTTTAAAATTGCTGATAAACAGGGCAAACAGCCATTGTTTATCCTGGCCAAGCAGATGCAAAGCATTTTTTGAGGTCTGTTCGCAAGTTACCTCCCATCCCTCTTTAGAAAGAATAGATTCGACACGCTGTCGAATGTCGTCATTGTTTTCCAGAACAATGACTTTTGGCTTTTTCTTTTCCGTCATTTGATCTCACCTTGCATTTCAGGCATCTCAAATCCGCTTCGCTGTGCTAACTCAGTAAATTGGCCATACAGTTCCTTGATGGTATCCGTAAAAAATGCCTCGGTTTTTTTAAAATCAATACCCGCACCCTCTTTTACCTTGTTTTCAATTTCAGCCAGGAGTGCTTCGGGATTGATAGTCTTTTGGGAAGAAAGCGCCTTGATTTGTTTTTCAATGATGTCAATAGCTGTGTCAAGCTCATGGATCTGTTTGTTATGGCCTTTTGTGGTCTCCATTAACTCACAATTGAGCTCATACAATTTTGCGTTTTGTTTTTTGGCAAGAGTTAACAGGTTTTCATTTTCCAAAATTTTTTCATAGAGCAAAATTCCTGATCGGATGGCAGTGACAACATCATCATGTTCCCAGGGTTTGGCAATATATCTTTGAATTGAACCCTTGTTGACGGCATTGATGAGGGTCTCCATTTCCAGATAACCTGTCAGTAAAAATCTTATACTGTCCGGTGTAAGTTTTTTTGCCTGCTCAAGAAACTGGATGCCGGTCATGCCGGTCATGCGTTGATCAGATATAATGATGGAAAAAGGGGGGGTTGTTTTTTCTATTTTTACTAGTCCTGATTCCCCGCTGTCTGCAAAAACAGACTCAATGTTTTGTGTCTGGAGGATACGGCCAATGGTTTTGCCGATCTGCTCATCATCGTCAACAACAAGTACCCTATGCCGATATTCAGATTGCATTCCTAACCTTTTAGCTGTTTGCGGTATAAACAATTAAAATTATTATTGTTTTAATCTTAACGCCTATTTTCGCCAAAATCAACACCAAAAGCCTTATCACTGATGAATTTGCGGGAATATGGTTAACCGTATAAAGAAATCAGCCGCCTGCAAGGAAAGTAATAATCTGGATTTCATCACCGTCTTTCAACTGTTTTTCAAGTTCACCCGGATAGGCACTCTCTTTGTTCAAATAGATTTCAATGTAGTGACGCAAGGCCCCTTTTTTATCGAACAATTCATTTTTCATGCCTGGATATTGGGCAACAAAATTATGTAAGGCTTCACCAACGCAAGTTCCTTGGGTCTCTATCGTTTCCTGACCATTGGTATGCCGGCGATGGGTGACATGGATATGTATTTTTATACTCATTTTAATTCGTCCCTCAAGGTCATCAAAAAGCCTTGGAAAAGTTTTTTCTTCTCCAAGGTTGATTCTTTCTGTTTTTATTAATAAACTACTCTATTTATAAATACATTAAGATTCGTTAAAAGGAAAGCAAGTTGAAGGAAGATAAAAACAAGACACCTTTGAGCCTGGATAAAACTTTGAAAGCTAGATTAATTATTGACCTGTTAACCAGACTTGTCGTCCATTACGGCCTTTGGTTCACCGAGGTCAGGCATCAGATGGGCATGGAAAAAGCGTTGAAGATTCTTGAAAAAGCAACAGAACAAACGATTCCCATTGGATTAAAAAAATTTGCTGATATCTTAGGGTTTCAACTGGAAGCCGGATTGCCCAAAGCATTGATTCAACTGGAGGAAGAAAAGATAGACGCCTTAATTGGTGCTGTGGCTAAAAATTGGCTGGTGAATGATGGCCTATGGTTTCAGGCGGTTGAATTTGACAATGGAATGAATGATGCAAAACGATGTAATGATTCCTGCTGGGCGCAGTTTTCTCCCTATGAAGCCTTTGCCGTTAAAAAGTTTTTAAACCTGGAAGATCAGTGTGGGCTTGAAGGATTGAAAAAAGCGTTACATTTCAGGATGTATTCATTCATTAATAAGCAATCTATTGTTGACGAAGGGCCCCAAAGTTTTGTATTCCAAATGAATGATTGCAGGGTTCAATCTGCAAGAAAGCGGAAAAAATTAGACGATTACCCTTGTAAGTCTGCAGGACTGGTTGAATATGCATATTTTGCAAGGGCGATGGATAAAAGAATAGAAACCGAATGTATCGGATGTCCGCCGGACGAGCATCCGGAAGAATGGTTTTGTGCGTGGCGGTTTAGAATTAAAAATCAAAGTAATGGATAAATAATAAGGAAGGGTTTGTATTATGGGAGTTACATTTGACAAGATTCAGGAGCTGAAACAAAAAGAACGGGAAATTATGGGAATGGGCGGAGAAAAAGCCCTTGAAAAACGACGAGAAAATGGAAAACTGAATGCCAGGGAAAGACTTGATATCCTTTTTGACAAGGGAACCTTTAGAGAGTTGGACATGTTTGTCACTCACAGATGCACCAATTTTGGGATGGAGAATGTAGATATCCCGGCTGACGGCGTGGTGACAGGGCATGGAAAAGTGGATGGCAGAATCGTATTTGCCTATGCCCAGGATTTTACCTCAAGGGCAGGTTCTTTAGGGGAAATGCAGGCTAAAAAGATCTGTAAGGTCATGGATATGGCCATGAAATCCGGTGTTCCCATCATCGGCATGAATGACTCAGGCGGTGCAAGAATCCAGGAAGGAATTGATGCTTTGTCCGGATATGGTGAAATCTTTTTCAGGAATTCAGCCGCATCCGGTGTTATTCCTCAGATTTCAGCCATCATGGGGCCTACAGCCGGTGGTGCGGTGTATTCCCCTGCCATGACGGATTTTATTTTCATGGTCAAAGAATCCAGCTATATGTTTATCACAGGGCCCAATGTCATCAAGGCAGTTACCGGAGAAGAGATTACCTTTGAAGACCTTGGCGGTGCCATGGCCCATAACGAGAAATCAGGTGTGGCACAATTTGCCTGTGATTCTGATGAAGATGCTATTTTACAGATAAGAAAACTCTTGTCTTATCTGCCGGCCAATAACATGGAAGACCCCCCCTATGTTGTGCCGACGGATGATCCCAGCCGTATGGAGGCATCTTTGGATTCCATCATCCCTGACAGCCCCAATACGGCCTATGATATCAAAGATGTCATCAAGTCCATCATGGATGATGGTGAATATTTTGAGCCCCACCAGTATTTTGCTAAAAATATTGTGATCTGTTTTGCAAGACTCAACGGACGGCCCATTGGTATCATTGCCAATCAACCCAATAACCTTGCCGGATGCCTTGACATTGATGCCTCTGACAAAGCCACGCGGTTTATACGGTTTTGCGATTCATTTAATATCCCCATGCTCACCATTGCCGATGTGCCGGGGTATCTGCCGGGAAGCAACCAGGAGTGGGGCGGCATTATCCGGCATGGGGCAAAACTCTTATGGTGCTATTCTGAAGCAACAGTTCCAAAACTCCTTTTGATCACCAGAAAGGATTATGGCGGATCTTATCTTGCCATGTGTTCAAAACATCTGGGCGCAGATATGGCCTTTGCATGGCCAACTGCCCAGATAGCCGTCATGGGTGCTGAAGGTGCTGCCAACATTATCCATGCAAAAGAGATAAAAGCGGCTGATGATCAGGTGGCAAAGCGCAAAGAAAAAATAGAAGAATATAACTTAAAATTTTCTAATCCGTATTGTGCTGCTGCAAGAGGGTATGTCGATGCAGTGATTCAACCGTCTGAAACAAGGCCCCGCCTCATCGATGCCCTTGAGGCTCTGGTGACCAAAAGAGAATTACGGCCGGCTAAAAAACATGGGAATATACCTGTATAGGATAAAGGGATGAGAAAATGAATAAAAAGAAATTAGCTGCAGCCATGGCGGCTGTTTTTGCTTACATGAAAACATCTGAAGAAGCTGCTGCATATAGTGCTCAACAAGAATCTCAAAATAGTATCGCAGCACCGTCCCAAATGGTCATGCAGCCACAAAATATTTGGGGAATATCAGGGAGACAGACCCATATGCAGGCCAATTCAATGATGCAGCTGCGGATGTTTAAATAAGTTTTTAATAATGAAATATAAAAATATATCCAGGAGAAAATAAATGAGTGATCACACTGAAGTTAAAATGACCGCGATGAACTATGATAACGACAGACCAAAAGCCGCAAACCCATTATTGATTGAGGATTTGTCCCTGCGGGACGGTCACCAGTCTCTTTTTGCCACACGGGGAAGAACAGAGGATATGATCCCTGTTGCCGAAAGAATGGATGAGATCGGTTTCTGGGCAGCTGAAGTCTGGGGCGGTGCCACCTTTGACACCATGCACCGCTTTTTGGGAGAAGATCCCTGGGAAAGACTTAGAACGCTGAAAAGATATTTTAAAAAGACCCCGTTTTCAATGCTCCTAAGGGGTCAGAACCTTGTGGGATACCGCAATTATGCCGATGATGTGGCAAGGCTGTTTGTTAAAAAGACTGCTGACAACGGCATGGATATTTTCAGAACCTTTGACGCGTTAAACGATTATCGTAATTTTGAAACCGTTGTCCCTGTCATCAAGGAATGCGGCAAGCATTTCCAGGGCTGCATCTGCTATACATTGACCGAAGCCAGACTTGGCGGTGAGGTATACAACCTTGAGTATTATATAAAAAAAGCAAAAGAACTTGAAGATATGGGTGCGGACAGTATCTGCATCAAGGATATGGCCGGGCTTATGGCACCCTATGATGCCTATGACCTGGTTAAAGCCATGAAAGAAAACGTTAAACCCTTGATCCATCTTCACAGCCATTTTACATCCGGCATGTCCCCCATGACGCATTTTAAAGCCATAGAAGCAGGGGTTGATATTATTGACACCTGTGTTACCCCTTATGCTTACAGAACCTCCCATGCCGCATTGGAACCCTTTGTCATGTCACTTTTAGGTACCAACAGAGATACCGGTTTTGACATCAAAGCCCTGGCAGACATCAATGAAATCCTGGAACGGGATGTAATGCCAAAATACAAGCACCTTCTGGATGATTCAAAGGTGTCGGTGATTGATATCAATGTTCTGCTCCATCAAACCCCTGGCGGAATGCTGTCCAACCTGGTGAACCAGCTAAAAGAGATGGATGCTTTGGATAAGATTGATGAAGTTTACAGACAGCTTCCAAGGGTCAGAAAAGAGCTGGGCCAAGTTCCCCTGGTGACGCCCACCAGCCAGATCGTCGGTATCCAGACCGTTAATAATGTTTTATTTGATACACCGGACGAACGGTATAAAATGGTCACAGCCCAGGTAAAGGATCTGTGTTACGGTCTTTATGGCAAGACAAGCGTCCCCATCGATTCTGAGGTGCAGAAAAAAGCACTCAAAGGCTATGACAGGGGGGAAAAACCGATCACATGCAGACCTGCAGAAGTGCTTGAACCTGAACTTGAAAATGCAAAAAAACTGATCGGTGATCTGGCCGTGGATGATGAAGATCTTATTATCTTTGCCCTTTTCCCTGTTACCGGCAAGAAATATCTCATGCAGAAATATGGTAAGGAAAAAATACCTGAAAGCATTAAACCCATTACCCTTGAAGACGTGGCAAAACAGAAAACCATGATTGAAAAAGCCAAGAAAGGCGAACTGATTGAAAGAACCTGCCTGGATTGCGCTCCTTTAAAGAGTGAATATACCCGGACGTTTAATGTGTTTGTAGAGGATGAA
>Ga0180009_10005022_pt1 | contig 14339 bp, 16 predicted proteins | sample OS_PC_MetaG_FD_123537 | JGI IMG/M metagenome (GOLD analysis project Ga0180009, IMG submission 123537) | Groundwater microbial communities from the Aspo Hard Rock Laboratory (HRL) deep subsurface site, Sweden - OS_PC_MetaG | ecosystem: Environmental > Aquatic > Deep subsurface > Groundwater...
CAAGGCAACAGGGTAGACAATGGGGGTAATGGTGGGGATTTCCGCTGCCACCCGCACCCTGTCTTTTGCGGCCATGGCATCCGAAGCAAAAACAAAACCCGCCTCAACCTCTCCCCGCATTACATACTCCAAGGCCTGTTTTACCGAGATCCCCATGACACATTTGGGACCCAGCGTCTGCCAGAGGTCCTGCTTTTCCAAGGCGGCCTTGGCATATCTTCCCGCCGGCACCGAGTTGGGATTACCAATGGCGATTCTCTGCACCCGGGCAGACGTGAGATCAGCAAGTGCTGTCACCTGCACCATCCGGGGTGGGGTGATGAGCACCAGGGAATTGCCCACAAAATCCATCCTGCTTCCGGGAACAAGAAGCCCGCCCTTTTCCGCCCGGTCCATGGTCTCCTGATCGGCAGAGACAAAAATATCCGCCGGAGCGCCTTGGACAATCTGCTGCAACAGAGTGCCGGAGCCACCAAAGTTCCCACGGATTTTCATCCCGGGGGTTTTCGCTTCATACGCTTTACCGAGTTCCTTGAAGGACTCGGTCAGACTGGCGGCGGCCGAGACCAGCAGCTCGGTTTCGGCGCTGGCAGGGTTTGGTGCCCAGGACATTGTGGAGAGGGCAGCGAACAGAGAGATCAGAATTCTTGAAAACATGGCGCCCCCTTTATAAACATTACAGTGGAACCTCTTGGAAAACCCCAACCCCCTTCGACAGGCTCAGGGCGAACGGTAGTTATCTTAAAATCATTCAGTTTTTCCGTTCTTGCTGAGCCCTTCGCAGGCACAGGGTGAGTTGCGATAGCGGCAACGGTGGGTGCTTGAATTATTTAGGGTCATGCGGCGCCCTTCGACAGGCTCAGGGTGAACGATAATTAGTTTGAAATCATTCAGTTATTCCGTCGCCGCTGACACTGCTCATGCTGAGCCTGTCGAAGCACAATAATGCTTTCCGAAAAAACTCATCTGCCCTGCTGTCATGAGCCAACGTCACCACTCCCTGCCCCACCCAACACCTCGCCCATTTTCGCACTCATTTCCTGCAAAACCGTTTCAAACTGCCCGTGATATTCCCAAAAGATTACGATGGCCCGCTCACCCGTCTTCGTAAGTTTGGCCCCGCCGCCGGACTTTCCGCCCCGGGAGGTTTCCACCAGTTTGCATCCGGCCTGACTGTTCATGGAGGCAAGGAGATCCCAGGCATGCTTGTATGACATTTCCATGGACTTGGCCGCCTGGGCAATGGAGCCGAACTCCTTGATCCGCTCCAGCAGGACCACCCTCCCATAGCCGAGGAAGGTGCCCTCCGCGCCTTCGAGCCAGAGCCGCCCACGCCACTGCAGACCGGATTTCACCTTCTTGTGGATCGTTTTATTTTTCATTTCGTTATATTTACCAAAATATAACGGTTTCACAAGTTGTTTTCGCATAAAAAAGCCCGCCTGTCTCTACCTGGGAGGGGAGCGAGACAAGCGGGCCGGGGCAGGGAAATAGGGGAAAACCCTGTTAGAACGCCATGCTCATGGTAACTCCGCCGTAGAAGAAATCGTCGTCATTTGTGCTCTTGCTGCCGGCCTTCATGACATCTTTGGCATCATTGCTCAGAGCATAGGTGTAGTTCAGCTTCGGCGTGATGGTGATGTATTTGTTCACCGGCACGGTCAGACCCACTGACAACACTCCGTCATGGAAATTGCTATAGGCATCATTATCGTTATCCGGGTCGGACAAAGTTGCAGCCTCATCCACCTTGAGGTAACTCACCTGGGCGCCGAGATCCAGGGTGATATCCCCTTGCACCGGGAAGGAATGAGAAATTCCCAGGGTTGTGTACCAGCCCGGATAGTAATCCGTGTCACGGTACACGGTCAGGGTCGGTGTCAAGAGGGTGTTCCAGGCTGCGCTGGCGAAAAATTCTTGGGAATCCTCCGCCGAATCCAGGGCATAATAGATATAGCCGACGGAATAGGACATGGGCCCCATATCCCAGCCATAGGACAGAGTTACGTCGGTTTCATTCCAGTTATTCGGGCTGTTGGTGTCATCGGTCGTGTAGGGGTCGGTATCAAGATTCCCCCAGAGATTTGCGGAAAAGCCCTTGTAGCCCACGGTCATGGACGGCTGCACAACCATGCTGTCCTTGCTCAATTCCTGTCCACGCCAGATGTACTGGCTGAGGATGCCAACGCTCAAATCAGCCGTGGGCTTGTCTTCCTCGGCAAAGGCCGCCCCGGAAAGCATGGAAAAACATACCCCTGTAGCAGCAACCCCGATCACCAACTTCCTTGCAACTTTCTTCATCTCATCTCTCCTTTCATAAAATAATGATACGCCGAACAACATCCCGGACACACACATGGGAGCTGCAGACGAGTACACATGCACTCTTACTTGCTACTATTATCAAGTTGCGTGCCAACCTGAGGCAAATGGGGAAAAAAGTTACAACATACTGAAATTCAATAAAAAAATATGAGCACATATTTTTTGCCAGACTTACAAAGTTACATTTTTGAACGAAAATTTAATAAAAAATCTCCGTAACAAACAAAAATGTAACTCGTAAATGCAACCCTATTCCGGATTAGTCTTCCTCCTTGTCCTTGGCGCTGCAGGTCCGCACTGAGTCGATCTTTGCCCAATCATAGTAGGTATTGAAACTATTACCATCCTTGCCTTCTTCCGTAATCCGGACGAACTCCTCGCCGAGAAAAACCACGGCCTTCTCGTACACCTTGCCCTCGTTTATCTGCACCGAAAGGCCCTTGCGCAGCTTGCGGGACATGGTCCCTTGCACCGGCATGGAAGAATACTCGAACACCTTTTCCCAGGTAGCTTTCATACATCACCTCATTGAGTTTTTTATTGTTTGATTGCCATTGAACTTCAAGCAGCGCACGGATTGACCATGCACGCTTTGTGTCACTATCTTCCTTGCGAGAATGTCATTCCGGCGGAGGCCGGAATCCAGAGAAATTTGCTACCATGCCTGGATTCCGGCCTCCGCCGGAATGACGGAAAAACTTGCGGAAGGGTAGTAACAATCAGAATTCTTCAGGAGCACCCGCCGCCCGAGCCGACACACCCGCCGGAGGCACAGGACTTCTTTCGTTTCTGCAGGGGGGCGACATTGGCGCCTTCGTAAATCGCCTTCACCCCATCCACAATAAAGCCGCCCATCTCCACCGGCTTTACCCCGGCCTTTTCAAGAATACCGCGGGGGGTCTCACCCACGTTGCTCACCAGAACCGCCCGGCAATCGTTGAGGACTCGGGCCAGCGAGGTCCAGCGCTGCAAGCCGCCATTTACCTTGGGAGCCTGACGCTCTTCCTTCAATACATACTCATCTCCCTTGCGCTCGTAGATCTGGAAACGATTAGCCTCGCCAAGATGCTGATTGACCAGCACCCCTTCCATGGTGGCCACGGCCACATAGGGCCGGATTTCCGGCGGCAGGGCTGGGAGCTGGGCGCAGGCGGAAAGGCAACCGCGCATCTCCTCGGTTCGGTCCTGATCGAGCAGACCGACCGCATCGGCCCGGCAGCGGGTACAGTGGCGCATCTGGGGCAGAAACTTTTCCGCCTCGGTGCGCATCGTTGCAACTTCCTCCTTGGAGGGTTCGCGGATCTCGCCGAAAGGAGTACCCACATTGGGGAACATGGCCATGCAGTTAAAGAGATCCGCGCCCAATTCCTTCATGGTTTCCGCAACCTTGAGGATATGCTGGTCATTGATCCCCGGGATCAGGATGGAGTTGATCTTCACCGTGATGCCGTGCGCCTTCAAGGACTTGACCGCCTCCAGCTGCCGGGAGAGCAACAGCTCCGCCGCCTGCTTTCCGTGATAGGCAACCTTGCCGTCGCGGACCCAGCCGTAAATCCTGGCGCCCACCTCCGGATCAACGGCATTGATGGTGATGGTCACATGGGAAACGTTCAATTCGGCCAACTCCGGGATATAGGGGCCGATGGCCAAGCCGTTGCTGGCCAGGCACAGGATCATCTGCGGGTAATTTTTATTGATCAAGCGCATGGTTTCCATGGTCGCTTCTGCATTGGCAAAGGGGTCGCCGGGTCCGGCAATGCCGGCCACGGTGATGCGCGGCTCCTTCTCAAGAACCTTGCCCATGTAGACCAGGGCCTGCTCGGGGGTCAGGATGGTGCTGGTCACCCCGGGCCGCGACTCGTTGACGCAATCGTACTTGCGGTCGCAGTAATTGCATTTGATATTGCAGTTCGGCGCCACCGGCAGATGGACGCGGCCTGCCTGTCCTTTCATGGCCGGATTAAAACAGGGATGTTTGTTCAGGTCTTTGTGGATTTCGCTCATGATTTTCTCCCTTATTTCTATAAATTGACAGACTGGGACACACAGGGGCAGGGCACGGACAGCAACCCGACCTGTGTTGGTTCAAATCCCAGCCTTTTGTCTTCAGATTTTACGAACCAAAAAACGACACCTGTTCGACAGGCTCAGGGCGAACGGAATGACTTAATCTACTGATGTTCCGCTCGTGCTGAGCCTGTCGAAGCACCGATTTGAAGCATTCATTACAACCCCATCACATATAGCTGTAGCCAACCTCCGAGCCATCCTGCTTTGCCGTGACCATCGCATTGGCGATCAGGTCGAAAAGTTGCTGCGCGCCGTGGTAGCCGATATGCAGCAGTCGCTGGCCGCCCACCCGATCATGGATGGGAAATCCCACACGAATCAGCGGAATATTCAAACCCCGAGCCAAGGCATAGCCCTTGCTGTGACCGAGGAAAAAATCAGGCTTGAGTTCCGCAGCCAGCTCGCCGATCTCATGAAAATCCATGCCCTCATGCACCCTGGGCATTTCCACGGGAAAGCCCTCCACCGCATTTTCGATGGCCTTGATAAACCCTCCGCTGGTGCCGCCCGAAGCGCACACCACCGGCTGCACCCCGATCTCGGCAAGAAACGAGGTCAACCCGATGACCAGATCCTCTTCGCCGTAGACCACGGCCCGTTTGCCGAACACGTATTTATGGCCGTCCACCAGACTGTCCACCAACCGCCCCCGGGCCATGGCGTACTTCTCCGGCATGGGCTTACCGGAAAGCTCGCTCAACACCTCAAAGAACCGGTCCGTTTCCCGGATGCCCACCGGCATGCCCAACCGATGCAGGGGCACCTTGTAAGTCTTTTCAAGATGGATGCCCGCGGAGAGCTGATCCGGCAGGGTATAGCCAAACTCCACGGAGGCTTTGGCCCCGCTCATCGTCTGGATATCCTTGATCTTCGTCCCCCCCTTGGGAATCAAGGGATAGTCCCGCAGGGCCGGGCCATCAAGGGTTTCGGAAAAATCAGGAAGCACAGTACCGGTCAGGCCATAATCTGCGGTAATCTCTTTGAGGCTTCGAAGATCCGCAGCCGAGAGAAACCCGGGCAGGATATTCACCGTACCGTTGGGCTCTGCTTCCTCAGTCAACTGCTCCACCAGAGCCCGCACCGCCGCATGGAATCCCTCCATGTGGGTGCCGGAATAGCTCGGGGTGGAAACCTGCACCAACAGGGGGCCGCCATCCTGCATAAACTCCCGGCGATACTGCGAGAGCAGCATCTTCACGTCATCACCGATTGTTTCGGTGAGGCAGGTGGTGGCGATGCCGATGAGCGCCGGATGATACTTTTCCGTCACGTTTTTCAGGCCCAGCTTCAGGTTCGCCCCGCCGCCGTAAACCGCGTTCTTTTCCCCCAGCGAGGAGGAGGCGATGTCGATGGGCTCGTTAAAATGACTGATAATGTAGCGCCGCATATAAGTGGCACACCCTTGCGAGCCGTGAAGAAAGGGGACCGCTCCTTCAACGCCCCGAAAGGCGAGGCTGGCGCCCAGAGGCTTGCACAGCTTGCAGGCATTGGTGGTGGAGACATACTGGGGAGGCAATTTAGTCATCTCGAACAACCTCTTGTCGCGATTTTGGGGCAGGTCTTCCCCCCCTCATCCTGTCCTTCTCCCTCAGGGAGAAGGGACGCCCTTGCACCGTTCCTTTACAAACTCCCATCTCCCCCTGGGAGAGGGCCGGGGTGAGGGCCTACTCTTTTCGTGTTCTTTCTTATTGTTAGTGGCTAACCCTTACACATCTTTCCTCGGCACAAAGCGCCAGACCGGACTCATCACCGATCCGTAGACCTCACGGGCAAAGTTGAGCATGCCGGTGAATCCGGCGAGCATCTCCTTGCGCTCATGGTTATGGTCGCAGAAGGCAACGCCCAGCTTATAGGCAATGGGCCGCTCCTTGACTCCGCCGACAAAAATGTCCACATCCTTTTCCTGGAGAAAAGCGGAGAGCTCCAGCGGGTTGGAATCATCGACGATGATGGTGCCGGGATCGGTAATCTCGGCGAGTTCTTCATAATCCTCCGGGGTCCCGGTCTGGGAGCCGACCATGACCACCTGCATGCCGATGGTGCGGAATGCCTTGACCAGCGAAAACGCCTTGAAGGCGCCACCCACATAGATGGCTGCCCGCTTGCCGGCAAGGGCCTTCCGGTACCGCATGAGTTCCGGCATGATCAGGGAAAGCTCTTCCTTGACCAGCTCCCGGGTGCGCTGCATCATTTCCTCATCCTTGAAAAACTCGGCCACCGCATAAAGCGACTCGGCCATGTCTTCCACCCCGAAATAGGAGACCCGCAACGAGGGAATCCCGTAGTCCTTTTCCATCATCCTGGCCAGATCCATGGTGGAACCGGAGCACTGCACCACATTGAGCGCAGCGCCGTGGGACCGCTGGATATCGCCCACTCTCCCGTCACCGGTGATATTGGCCACCACCTCGACGCCCATCCGGGTGAAGTATTCGCGGATCAGCCAGATTTCCCCGGCCAGGTTGAAATCGCCCAGGATATTGAGGCTGTATTTTGAGATCCCGCTGATGTCGCCCATGCCTACAAGTTGCCGCATGGCATTGCAGGCCGCCTTGTAACCGGCCCGCTTGTTGCCCTTGAACCCTTCCGACTGCACGGGCAGGACCGGTATCCCCTTTTCTTCACTCACCTTGCGGCACACCGCCTGCATGTCATCGCCGATAATCCCGACGATGCAGGTGGAATAGACAAAAGCCGCCTTAGGCGCGTGCCGGTCGATGAGTTCCACCAGAGCGTTGTAGAGTTTTTTCTCGCCGCCGAAGATGACGTCGATCTCCTGCATGTCCGTGGAAAAACTCATCCTGTGCAATTCCGGCCCGGAGGAAAGGGCGCCCCGGATATCCCAGGTGTATACCGCGCAGCCGATGGGCCCGTGCACCAGGTGCAGGGCGTCGGCAATAGGATAGAGCACCACCCGGGAACCGCAGAAGACGCAGGCCCGCTGGCTCACCGCCCCGGCCAGGCTGTCCTTGTTGCAGTCCATGACAAAGGGGGCCTCCCCTGTGCGATGTATCGAATCTTGTCGTTCCAGTAAGGCTGCTTCCATGGCGTTCATACTCCTGTGCAATGATTTGCAAAGGTATAAGAGCAAGGGGTGTGCCAACCGGAAGTAATAATATTTTATTAAGTAATTACGATAAGTTAATGCGTTTTCGTTTCACTGTTGAGTCGGAATGGAACAGAGAGGCGAAGAGGGCAGTGTAAGCTTTGCGACAAAAAAGAAGGAGGTGAACATTTTTGTCGGCCCCTGCGGAGTGGGGAACAACAGCGCGAGCACAGGAGTGATACGAATTTTCGCTGTACAGCACTTTTTAGTGGTGCTATATTAAGGGCTATTAACAGATCACCAAGGAGGGCCATGTCATGAATACTAGATTTTCAGAGGATATCATCCCGCTAAGCGACCTGAAAGCCAACCCCGGCAAAGTCATACGACATGTTTCCGAGGCGCATCGGCCGGTATTGTTGACCAGCCGTGGGCGAGGGGTGGCGGTGGTGCAGAACCTGCTGGATTATGAAAAGACCGAAGAGGAATGTTCTTTTATGCGGGCCGTGGTCAAGGGCATGGTGGAACTGGAACAAGGCCACGAAACCTCCCTTGCCGAGGTGAAAAACCGGCTTGGGCTGACCTAGAAATGGCCAGCCCGATATCCATAACCTTCGCGGAGTCCGCAGTTCAGGACCTGGAAGACGTTCTTGCCTATTATGCCGACCAGGCAATGCCGCAGGTTGGTAGCCGACTAGTCGCGGAAATTATCGCTGACATTGAGCTGCTGTCCAGCCAGCCACGCATGGGCCGCATGGTGCCGGAATTTGAGCAGGATTTTCTGCTGGAACTGATCCGGCCCCCTTTTCGGATTGTCTATCGTGTGGATAGAGATAAGGTTAGGATAGTCAGGGTCTGGCGCAGCGAAAGATTGCTCAAATTACCGCAAGGCGGTTGAGGCGCAAGGTACACTTGTAGTTTGAATACACCTCTGGTGAGGGTGTAATAATGATTTTGTCCCCGGAATTCTTCAATGATGCCTTGTGCGATGCAACAGTAAGCGCGATTCTTTTCGAGAGGGATGCATAGATGTTTTAGCTCATGGTGCTAGTAACGATGGGGCTGTACCTGCTGAGCAAAGTTCCAGGGACAGCACACCTAATTATCCAGGAAGAAGGGGCCAGATATTTTCGTCTGGCCCCTTCGGGTCGTAACAACTTCAAATCTTTTTTTCGGCATACCCTGCGGCTGGCCTGTTAGTCGCAGCCCCTACACCCACCAGATCTGCCGCTTGGCCGGATTGCCGTTTTTCTCAAAAACATCGCCTGACTCTTTCAGCACCACGTCAAGCTCCTCTACCGTGAAATGGTAGCCGTCCTGCGCAGCAAGAGCTACAAACTCCTCCCGGGTGCCGGGCACATCATATTTAGCCCGCAGATGTTTATCTTCGCCGCCGGCAACAAGCAATGCCTCTACGTCTTTTCTCGCCATGGTCGTTCTCCTTATAATGAAATCAATACGTTACAACCGTCAAACAACCGGTTACAGACACTATTTATGCTTTCTGCCGTCATTACTACCCGTTGCAACAGCTCCTTTTCGAAATTCTTGCTTCCCTGCGATTTCAACAATCGGCAACAGAGATCATGATTCGCGACTGAACCTCCAGGGCAAGCTTGAGCATGCCGCCTATTTGCCCCATGGTCGGGGGGGTGATGGAGTAGCTTTCTATATCGCAAATATCCTGAAACCCATCCCAGGCCTTGAGTTCTCCCCCAAGACCCGCCAGTTCGCCGGGCAGAAACTCATCAATGGCCTCCACCAGATCGTGCATGGTGTGGTTGTATGGCAGCTTGCCGTTTTTCATAAGCAAGGCCATGATCAGTTTTTCAATGGCCATGGCCACCAGATTGTAAAGAACTGCGGTGGTAAAAGCCTCTTTCCGCTGAATATAGGCATTATTGGCCGTGGCCAAAAACTGATTGCCTTCCTTAAGAAACTCCTGCCACCCCTTGATGGCTTCGCTGTTGGGAGCAGGAAACCCAGCCAACGCAGGAATCGCGCCCTTGCCTGATTCAGCCATGATTCTCCCTCCTTGCCTATATTCGCCTGCGTTGACAGACAAGCTCGGTGGGCTGCCAGCCGAGCTTGCGATAAAATTCCAGCGCCCCTGCATTGTTGCGGTCAGCCAAAAGCTGAAGACGCTCGATCTTTTTGCCGGCGCCCCACTGCTCCAGCGCTGCAAGCAATTCTCGCCCTACCCCCTTCCCTTGCCATGTTTCGACAACCACCACATCCTCCACCAACAAAGAAAATCCCCCCTCTGCCGTGGAGATGATGAGTTGTCCTGAACACATGCCTACAACCTGCCCCGCCGCCTCGGCAACCAGGACAACCGCAGCTTCATGGGCCAGGAGTATCGCCAGACCCCGGCGTTGCCGAGTGGCATCAAAATCAAAATCAACCTCGATGGAGAAAAGAATCCGGAGCAGACCCACCAAGGCGTCCAGGTCGCCAGGAAGGGCGGGGCGTATCACTGCATGTGCCATAAACTCCTCCCGTCTTACTCACTGAACTCAATGCGAATAGAGCTTTCTCCATCAGGGACCAGGGTGTAGAGCCCTCCGCGAGAAAATTGCATGTTCTGATTGCAAGCAACGTCCTGCAGTCTTTCAATGTCAGGGCGCACCAAGGCCTCATCCGCCTCGCTGTTCACGTGAATCGTGACCTCACCGCCATTGTCGGCGAACTGGAGCAAAAAGGAGTTATGGTCCAGAAATACCAGGTCATCGTAGGCATAGGAGATGCCCATACCTGCCGCCTCGACAATGGTTTTGACCATCCCCAGGGGTTTCAAGCTCATCTCATATCCCTCCCTTCTGATGGGTTCATACAATCATCTTTGTCTCCACCCATACCAACTCATAAATCTTCTGATTTACTGAGAGTATAAGTGTCCCGCCATCTGGCGCCGCAGGTCGCGCAAAACATGGACACCTGCATCTGATCGGTTCCTGTTTTTTCCGGTGACGCACTCGCCTTAATCGCCTTGGAACCGCATTTAGGACAAAAACCGCCCCCGGACTCAAGGTATGATCTAAAAGTCATCTGTCTCCGCCTATGCGGTGATCAGGTAGTCGGCAGCAGGCGCGCCATCTTCAAGGCCGTCAAGAATCGCGTCGATTGCCTCTTCACTGTCCACACCCTTGAACCACCAGTTTTCCGGCTGGATCACCATGATGGGTCCAGAATCGCATTGTTTGAGACAGGTGGTGGCGCTGATCAGGCAGTCCAGCCCCCGGTCAAGCACCTCTTCTTCGATGTATTGCAGAAACCCTTCGGTCTGCTTGTGGCAAATGCCCTTCTTGTCGCCGGCAACCCGGAAACTCTGGCAAACGATTATCTGACGCGCTGGTATGGCCATTTGGGTATCTCCTATATTTTAAAAATACTGAAACTTTTGAAAATGCCTTATTGTGCTTCGACAGGCTCAGCATGAGCAGTGTCAGCGGCGACGGAAGAAACTATAATGATTTAAGATTGATACCGTTCACCCTGAGCCTGTCGAAGGGGGCTCTATTTTTTCGCAAGAGACTCCACTATTTCCTGTTTTTACCTTTCTTGCCGCCGCCATAGAGCACGTCTACTGTCCCCTCGACATTGTCCTCCAGCAAGAGTACGGTCAAGCCAAGGCTTCCTAAAATATCCCGCGGCTTTTGCCCGGCGCTGGCGGCCATAAGCACAAAACAATCCGATAAAATTCCACCCACCTGTTCCCAGCGGTTGTCGCCGCTGCCGGGTTCGGGGAGATCCCGGGTCCCGAGCAGGCAAGGGAGACCGTCTTCCCTCGGGCCATAAATCAGGGCCTTGATGGCCTGCCCGAGATGGAGATCGATATCCATGCCGTTGGAGCTGAGTACGGCCACATTGGGCCTGGCCGTAGTCGGCTTGGGTATGCTGAGAGCTCCTCCATCTGCCAGAGGGATGCTTTCGCCCTGGGATGGTTGTTCCGGCAGGCAAACAACTGTGATGTGCTGGGCCACCTTCTTTGCCAGAGCCGCCATTGTCTCCACCGTAGGCAGAGGCAGTTTCTCTTCCGTATTCAGCCATCCCTTCCCAGGCAAGAGGCTTATGGACTCTGCACCGAGAGCGGATGTCTGGCGGGCAATTTTTTCAATCTCATCTTCATTGATCCCTCCATACACCGTGGTCTGGATGGAGACAGCAATGCCTGCCGCTTTACAGGCCGCGATTCCTTTGGCTTGCTCCTCTATCAGGATCTCCGCCGCTTCCGCCAGGGGGGTGTTCCGTTTGCCCGGCCGAATCCAAGTATAGATTTTTTTGACTGTCTGCGGAGTAACCGCATCCAGCAGCAGGGTAACCCTGGCAACTCCGTGTTCAGCCAACAGGGTGGCATACTCGGCCAGGCCGAGACCCAGGGTGGTAATGCCCAGGGGCAAATCAGGATACTGCTCCCGCAACATAACCAGGATATCCCGGGTCATGGTCACGGTGGCCAGAGGGTCCCCGGGGCCATGGAGGTCCAGGCCGGCTATATCGTTTCCCTGGGCCAGCAAATCCGCAATCCAGGTGAGCGCTCCGCGGAGGGGTACTGCCTGGGGCAGTTGATCCTCACCGCAGAAACGAATCCGGGCTGCAGCCTGAGGGGCCACCGGCAGGATAAGCCACTCAGGAATCTTGCCACCGCACCCTTGCTTGGACTTGGGTAAGTGAATAATGGTCATCCCGGCCTCCGGTGTAAGGGGGGTAAAGGCGCGACAGGGGAATCACTTCCCCCGTCGACGCCATTTTGTACTCTCTTCATGGTGGGGACAGATTTCCATGCCTGGGGACAGATTTGAAATCTGTCCCCAAGTTTTGGTTTTAAATCTGTCCCCAAGTTTTCTAAAGCACCAACTCGAACTTGGACTCGGAATCGTCCCGGTCTTTACGATCGAGCAAAACTCCGAGGATCTTCTCAAGCAACCTGAGGCCGCCCTTGTAACCCACGGTGGGGAAATACTGATGTCCCTGCCGGTCCAGGATGGGGAACCCCCAGCGCACATAAGGAATGTCCTCGTCCCGGGCAATATACTTGCAGTAGGTATTGCCGATAATCAGGTCCACCGGCTCGTTCTTGATCCACTGATGGAGCAGGAACATATCCCCCTTGGCCTTGACGTTGACCTCGCAGCCCATGTCCTTGGTGATCTCCCTGATCCTTTTTTCGAACTTCTTGCCCGGGGTACCGGTGACAATATGGATCGGTTTCATATCCATGGAGACCAGGAACTCGGTCATGGCAATGAGCTGATCCGGATCACCTACCAGGGCCACCTTTTTGCCGTAGAGGTACTGGTGCATGTCGGAAATCATGTCCACCAGCTGTCCGCGTTCATTGACAATCTCATCGGGGATGCTCACCCCGGCGATGGTCCGCAGGGCATCGATGAAACGGTCCGTGGCCATGAGGCCAAAGGGCATGTCCAATACGCTGCAGGGAACCTTGCATTTCTTGTCGAGTTCACGGGCCGCGTCGGCAGAACACCATTCCCCCAGGGCCAGGGTCCCCTTGGAATCCCCGGTGCTTTTCAGTTCGGCCACAGTGGTGCCGCCGTCCGGAAACATCTTGTACTCGCCGGAGAGCGGGCCGTTGAGTACGCCGGAGGTGTCCGGAAAAAGGATGGTTTTCACGCCGACCAGCCCGGTCATTCGCTTGATCTCCTCCATATCGGAAGGCTCCACCCAACCGGGGATGATGTTGATCTTGCCGTTTTTCTTGCCGGTTGGTTCCGCCATCTCGGCCATGGATTTGACCATATTGGAAAATCCGGTGACGTGCGATCCCGCATAACTCGGGGTGGAGGCACTGATCACATATCTGCCCTCGGGGATCTTTCCTTCCGCAGCCGCCTTTTTCTTGATCTGGGGCAGATCGTCGCCGATGGTCTCGGAGAGGCAGGTGGTGTGGATGGCAATCACCTCGGGGTTATAGACGGTGAATATGTTATTGATGGCCTGCAGCATATTGGCCTGACCGCCAAAAACCGAGGCACCTTCTGTAAAAGAGCTGGTGGAAGCGGAGACCGGTTCCTTGTAATGTCGGGTTAAGGCGGAGCGATGATAGGCGCAGCAACCCTGGGAACCATGGCTGTGCGGCAGGCATCCGTGGATGCCGAGAGCCGCATACATGGCACCGATGGGCTGACAGGTCTTGGCCGGATTAATGGTCAAGGCCGTGCGCTCCGTGATCTCTGTGGGTGTATGTCGTAAGAGCATTGTCGTATCCTCTGTTACTTTTTTGAGGGGGGACAGATTTGAAATCTGTCCCCATGTCCAGAAAAACGCTGTTCAGTGCCGGAAATGCAAGAAAGAGGCCGGGGTGCTATAGTCCGCTATGCACCCCGACCGATGACGCCGCAGGTTCGGTGCTGAGCGGCGTTTTTTTATTATTCCCAGTTGTAGGAGGCTGATAGCTGTGGGTTCTTCTGCCAAGGGGCCTTCATATAGCTCCAAACCTTGGAATTCACCAACCGATCTATCTCCTGATAGAAGTTGATCGCTCCCTGAAAACCGGCATAGGGACCGCCGGAGTCATAACTGTGGAGCTGCTTCATGGGCACACCCAGTTTCTGGATGGAGTATTTCTCCTTGATGCCTGCGCAAAAAATATCCGGCTTCATCAATTCGACGAGTTTTTCTGCCTCGTACTGGTTCAGATCGTCGATAATCAGGGTGCCCTTGTCCATATCCACAGCCAGGCCGTCATACTCCTTGAACTTATAGCCTGCCTTGTCCAAGGCCTTCATTTCCTTGTCGCTTTTGCGCGGCTTGAAGCGGGTTTCGTCTGCCTCAATCACGAGCTCTTCGATGTTGCGGCTGTCTGCATCCAACTTGATGTTTGGCAGCACCTGTCTCCCTTCGTAATCGTCCTGATGACCAAACTCATAGCCGGCCG
>Ga0180009_10005023_pt1 | contig 14338 bp, 17 predicted proteins | sample OS_PC_MetaG_FD_123537 | JGI IMG/M metagenome (GOLD analysis project Ga0180009, IMG submission 123537) | Groundwater microbial communities from the Aspo Hard Rock Laboratory (HRL) deep subsurface site, Sweden - OS_PC_MetaG | ecosystem: Environmental > Aquatic > Deep subsurface > Groundwater...
TAGCACTCAAGCGCTTTATCGTGACCAACCAATCACAAAATTCTCATCATCCAAACATTTAAGTTTTGGATGGAACCTTAAAAATAATCAGAAATTAAGGTATTTAAACGTTATGCTGTCATCCTTTCAGTATATCTTTTCCAATAACCAGATTCCCAATCAGTCCCCATAAAATTATCTGGAAAAAACCATCTCATTTCCTTATGAATATTACTTTTCGCTTTTCGCCTTTCAAAATCTTCCCTTCTATCAATAATATGCTCCGTCTTAGGGCCCGTTCCAATCAATGTAATAGGAATATTCGACTCATCCTCTAATTCAAAAACATATCGCCGAGATTCTTCTGACAAATCCTCAAACTGGCTTTTGCCGTAGTCCTCATGATTGATATAATCAATAAACATCAGAGCAATTTGGTCTGGTTGGTTTACCTTCACGGCCTTTTCCAAAGATTCAGAAGATTGTTCAAAGATTCTTCTCTGTCTTCCAGTTAATGTTGTATACTCACAAATAGATTTTGGTGAGCCACTTCGTTTTGCAATCTCTTCCCAAGTCAATTCATCAGACCCAGTCGGACCGCTATTCCCCCCAACCCTTATCGGATAAGTCCTCATAACTCCAATTGTCTGGCCATGAAACTTCGGAGCGATCCCCGCATCAGCAAGAAGCGCGGAAGAAGTAACATCCCGGCTCGTGACATAAGGATAATCTCCGTGATTCAAACTAAGACCAAATCCTTGGGTTCCCTCTAACAAGATCGTATGTCCGGCCAGTATCTGATGATCAATCGCACTTTCGGTATCATTGCAAAAAAAGTATAGCTCTGGAATTTCGCTCGCATATGAATCAAATACTTTCGCTTCTCTCCAAACTTTTTCAACCTGTGCCGCACCGACTCCCTCAAGAGTAGAAGCCAACCTCTCTTTCAATTTTCTTTCTCCTTCTAACTTGACGTGCTTATCCGTCACAACCATAGCATGATTATCAATCATCAACCTATCCGGGCAAATCCCATATCTCTGAATCTCCTCATTCAAAACATCTAAATTAATTAGACTACTCGCAGATAAATAAAAGTAACAATCCGGGTTAAACACCCCGCAAGGAATTTGCCGATTAACAAATTTTTTATCTCCAACATAAAAACTATGTCCTGCCTGGGGTCCTCCTGACCGAATCATCGCATTATATTCTCTCGCAAGATAAGCCGAAATTTTTCCTTTTCCCTCAGAACCCCATTGCAATCCGACCAAACAATCAACTGAACCTTTTCTCATAAAATTCAATCCTAGAAGATATTAATAAGGATTATTGTGGTCGATTTCAGCCCAAAATAAAGAAGCTAACTCCAATTCCAATCCCACCAAATACTATTCCAAAAAATATCTTCTTCAGATCTTCTTTTAGGTAAAACAAACTAACCAAAAGAAGAACATACGCACCGACCCCGAATATAACATACATCAAATCCTGATAATATAGCGAAGTAAATGTCAAAATAATCAAACCCAATCCCGCGTAAAGATTTTGTTTAAACAAAAAGAAAAGTGCCACAAATAAGACTCCCGAAATAACAAACTGACTAAAGTATGTTGGGTTGTTCAGCATATATACTCTAACTAATACTAAAATAAAAAAAGGAATCCCGCCAATCGCAATAATGTCTCGCGCAGCAGTTTTAATCCAACTATGAGCCTCTTTTTTCATATTTTATCGACGATTCCAGGATATAAAACTCTTTCGACGCCAACCTTTATAAAACAAATTCGCGTTTACATATCATGGCCATCAAAACCCCGGATATTCTCCCTGGAGAGGAAGGATATCTTTCTAGAAAAGAAAAAACTATGAAGAAAAAAAATACTGAACGAAAGGCAAGAAAGTCTAAAGAAAAAAAAGAGATGAATCTTGGAAAAATCAAAACTGGATTTAAATGGTATCGTATAGGTAAGCCAAAAACTATGCCCAATAAAGAAAGAAAATATCCGATTTGGAGATACTCAAAAAAGATTGGAGAAATTACAATAAAAAACAAAGGCACTCCCCAAGAAGAATTAATCTTGACTTTTCAAAGATTCGGAGGAATCGGAAATTTCAAACACTTAATTCAAGATGCAGATTTCCAACTTCAATGGGCGATCCGAGAGCAAGAACTTTTAATGACTCAGGAAAAATGCAAACTTTGCGGGAAAAACATTTCAAAAACTGCAAAACCCAATCTATACCATTTTAAAATGTTCCAGAAAAGGATGGGCCTTCTGGAAAAAGCTTCAAAAGTTCCCGAAGAAGTGATTTCCGGAAAATTAACTATCGAAAAGGGATGGGAAAAATTCAATAACATTCTAGAAGAAGGGAACCGATATTATATGTCTCTGAAGGACACTGCATTAATTTGTCCCGCTTGTGCAAAAAGCAAAGGTCTAGATTTCTGATGGAAAAATCTTGGTTCGTTTACATTCTCGAATGCCAGGACGGCTCTTTCTATACTGGCGTTACAAACAACTTAGATAAACGAATGAAAGCTCACGCCGAAGGCAAGGGAAGCAAATACGTCTGCCACAAAAAATTCAAATGTCTCCTAAGATCTAAGGAATGCAAAAACAAATCCGATGCATGCAAGGCCGAGTGCCATATTAAAACATTAGAAAAATGGGATAAGTTGGATTGGTTCAAGCAACAAACCCAGATTCACTAACTTGCTGAACACCGTCCACCGTAGCAGTCCGAGTAACAACACCTTTTCTCTTTGCCAACTCACGAACTTCTACCGGTTTCAACTCTTCAATATTCTCCGGATAAACAATCTCTGTAACATTAATAGTATGGTTAATCTTAACTTCACTAAACTCCCCAACTCCGAAAAACAAATAATCAATAAGACTTCTATCTCCTGTTTTCAGAGAACAAAAATCTACAACAGGTCCCTCGTCTTTTTCCTTACCTGGTTTCCCGCTTGCCGGAGCCTTAGGTTTAATCTTCAAAACAAAATCATCACTTTTAAAAGTCAATGCAAAAAATGCCTTAGGATATTTATCCATCAATTCAAAAATCTGGGCCGGCTCAACCTCACCGTCAATCACGTGCTTCCGAACCCCCTGAAAATTACTAACCTTCTTAATATCAAATTTAATTTTATCCCTTAAGTCCAAGGTCGAAACAATTACTCCAGTGACAGCAATAGGTCCATTAACTTTTTCTAAACATTTTCTGACTAAAAGATTCGCATACTCTGCTCCTGCTTTAATCCCCCATTTCTTCACCTGCTTTTTTCCTTCAAGTAAATATTTATTCTTATATTCTCCTCGACCAAACTTCAAAAAATTAGCATGCACTTCATCATCAAAAATTCCTTCAAAGATTTTTTTTATAACCATAAATTCAAAACTTTAGTTTTTAATTTCGCAAGGACTTTGTCATTGCATAATCTAAAAACTCTTACCCCCAATAATTTTTTCATCATCCTTAAAAAATGGAAATTCTATTTATAAAACTTACCTTCTCCGAGGGAAGGTATGCCCGAAGGCAGCCCAAGAATTACACAGATTTATAAATTCTTAATCGCTATAATTGTATGGAAAAGAGCCACATCGTAAAACAAGGACTGGCAAGTTTATTCATCCTAGGAATTTTCATTTTAGCCTTCATTGTTCTAAAACCTATCCTCATCCCAATCATCTTTGGACTTTTATTCGGATACATTTTCAGCCCGGTCTATAAAAGAATAAAACACGTTCTCAGAGGAAGCAATATTTCCGCATTTATCTTACTGGGAGGATTGACTGTCTTGATTGTAGTTCCATTAATCTTTCTAATCCCGGTACTTGGACGTCAAATTTTTGAGTTATATGTGCTTCTTCAAAACACGAATTTTAGTGAGGTTCTCGGAAGATTCTTTGAAGGAGACCTTGCGACAAGTATGGCAATACAGTTAGATAATATCTTTGGTAATATCTTCCCAACATTAGTCGGAGGAGTTTCAGACTTTCTAAGGGATCTTCCAAGGTTTCTTCTTCAATTTGCAGTTTTCCTTTTTACTTTTTACTTTGTAGTAAGGGACTTAGATAAACTAACTCAATTCATTTCAGATTTATCCCCATTTTCAAAATCTACTGAAAAGAAGTTCTTAAAGGAGTTCCGGGGGATAACAAACGCGATTGTATTTGGACAGGTATTCATCGGAATCGTACAGGGTCTTACACTTGGTGCCGGATTATTTTTCTTAGGAGTTCCAAAAGCATTATTATTGACCGTTATCACTTGCATCGTCTCCATAATTCCAGTACTAGGTTCTTGGCTTGTCTGGCTACCCCTGGGGATAATTCTTCTAGCAACTGGAAAAGTATTCTCCGGAATCTTCATCCTTCTTTACGGGGCACTATTCGTATCTATAATCGATAACTTCTTGAGACCTTATTTCCTCTCACGAAACTCAAATCTCCCCATCGTCTTAAGCGTTATAGGAACTATTGGGGGCCTATTTGTCTTCGGAATCGCAGGCCTTGTTTTAGGTCCACTAATTTTAGCTTATGTATTGATTATTCTCGAATTTTACAAACAAGGTAAATTAAACGAATTATTTACACCAAGGTAATCGTTCAAAAGAGAGATGAAACTTAGAATAAAAAATCTTAATTGGTTGGCTGGAAGGCCCGTAGCAATTCTTAATGATAATACTGCAAAAAAATTAAACGTATTTGCAAATGACCGGGTTGAAATTAATAATTCCAAAAAAGTTTATGCTATTGTAGATATCTTTCCAAAGGTAATTAAAAATGGAGAAATCGGATTATCTGAGGAACTATCGAATGTTCTCCGATTAAAAAATAAATCTTATGTCAAGGTGAGAACTTCTGAACTTTCCGATGCCACACACTTAATCCAAAAGAAAGTCGCAGGAAAAAAATTATCTCAAACAGAAATAACTTATCTAATTTCAGAAATCGTCCACAATAATTTGACTGAAGCAGAGATTGCATATTTTACTGCAGCAGAAAAACTAAATGGAATGTCTATAGAAGAAACTATCGATTTAACTCGGGCAATGGTAAAAACTGGTGCTAGATTAAAGTTCAGCGGGAAGTACATCGCAGACAAACACTGCATTGGTGGAATCGCAGGGAATAGAACAACACCCTTGGTCGTTGCAATTTGCGCGGCTGCCGGATTAACTCTCCCAAAAACCTCTTCTCGTGCAATTACTTCCGCATCCGGAACAGCTGACGTGATCGAGACGATTTCTAATGTGGATCTTTCTATAAATGAAATAAAAACTATAGTAAAAAAAACTGGAGCATGTCTCGCCTGGGGAGGTTCATTAGGACTCGCTCCCTCGGACGATAAAATTATTCGTGTCGAACGACTTCTAAACCTAGATATTGAACCCCAACTCCTAGCATCAATAATCTCGAAGAAAGTTGCCGCTGGATCAAAATATATTCTGATTGATATTCCTTATGGGAAAGGCTCGAAGAGAACAACCCTAAAAAAAGCCGAAGCTCTTGGAAAAAAGTTTAAACTACTCGGAAAAAGTTTCAACCTTAAATTAAAGGTGGTCCACACAAAAGGTTCAGAACCGATTGGAAATGGATTCGGCCCAGCACTAGAAATGTTAGATGTTATCTCCGTATTACAGAATAAGTTCGATCAGCCAAAAGACTTAAGGGAGAAATCATTATTCCTCGCTTCTGAACTTATGGGTCTTTGCAAAATAAAAAACTCCAAGAAAAAAGCAGAAGAAATATTATCTTCCGGACAAGCATATGAAAAATTCAAAGAAATAATTAATGCCCAAAATGGGAAAAATAATTTTGATAAAAAAGTTAGGGATCTACATTTAGCAAAATACAAAAAAATGATCAAGGCAAATAAAACTGGAAGGATAATTGAAATTAGTAACAAGGGAATTAACTCCTTATGTAGGACTCTCGGCACCCCCGAAACAGTTTCATCAGGGGCATATCTCCACAAACATGTTGGAAAAATAAGGAAAGGAGAACCATTAATTACTATTTACAGCGAGAGTAAAACAAAACTAAAAGAAGCTGTTGAATATCTAAAGGAATTTAAACCAATTAAAATAAGATGAAAACTAAAACTTTAGTTCCACTTTTTTGGACACATCTATTCCTAATAATTTTAATTTGGACATCACCCCTTTTTATTAATTGGAAAATAATATTACTTTTCATTTTATTTTATTATTCGCAACTTCTTATATTCGGCGATTGTGTAATAACAAAAAAACAATTCAAAACGAAAAAAAGAGAAATGACATTTTACTCCTACTTATTAGAAAAAGCAGGGTATAATTTCAGTAGAAAGAAAATAAGATATTTAGCAGATTATATTTTCCCATGGATAATCTTGACTATTGCATTAGTGTGGCAGTTAGTTATCAAATAACTGTCGCCTTAATTATCTTAATTTCTTGAATTGGTTTATCTCTCGAACCCGTTGCAGCTTCACTAATACCTACTACAATTTCCATCCCCTCAACAACTTCTCCAAAAACCGGATGCTTACTATCTGGTTGTCTCATATCATCATAATCTAGCGGAGAATTATCCCTCAAATTAATAAAGAACTGACTCCCCCCACTATTCGGCCCAGAATTTGCCATTGCGATTGTCCCACGAACATTTGAATGCCCCGCAACAAACTCATCCTTAATTACATACCCGGGTCCACCCGCGCCAGTTCCTGTCGGATCGCCCCCCTGAATCATAAAATCCTTAATCACTCTATGAAAAATAATTCCATCATAAAATCCCCCCCGAACTAATTTCTCAAAATTCCCGGCGGTAACTGGCATATCCGAATACAACTCAATCACTATATCTCCTACATTCGTCTCTAATTTCACTTTCGTATTTCCGGGAAAAATATTATCTACCATTTTCATTACAAAGAATGTAAAACCAACAAGCAAGACAGCTATTATAAATATTGCGACTGCCTTATTCTTCAAAATTTTATTCAAACTCTTTTTCATTATTTATATCTCGACATAATAATTAATATCAAAATACCCGCCAATATAGTCGTAATAGCACTCCAAATATAGTTATTTGGGAACACAAATATATCCATTAAATGCCACACCCCCCTCCAAAAACCTACGATAGCAATAGATGCAATAAGTATGAACAAAACGTCAAAAAGATTCACCCTCTTCAAAATATTTTCTAACATAAAATATGTTTGTTAAACAAATTTAAAAACCTTCTTCTCCCAAGACAATTAGGCCTCTATCGTATAGTCGGAGTAAATCCTCTCGCTTTGCGAATGCAATTGGCAAGGCCCGCATCGTATAATGGTATTGCACTGGACTTGAAATCCAGGCCCTCCGGGGCATCCCAGTTCGATTCTGGGTGCGGGCGTAGGATTTCAAGTTCTTGAAAGTCAGGCTATTTCGGGGTGAGCAATTAGGTCTTCGACAATTTATCATATTCCGAAGACATGATTGTGAATAATCCCAGTTCGATTCTGGGTGCGGGCGTAGGATTTCAAGTTCTTGAAATCCAGGCTGTTTCGGGGTGAGCAATTAGGTCTTCGACAATTTATCATATTCCGAAGACATGATTGTGAATAATCCCAGTTCGATTCTGGGTGGAGGCGTAGAATTCAATGTTTCCACTTAAGATTAGCTTGGACATTAAAATTAGAAATATTATTTCTCCACCAACCCACTAAGACCAATATCCCCGCAATACCTAATCCTAATGCAAGAAGAAATATCCAAAATCCAGCCTCAAAGCCTATTAGTTCCCCGATTTCTGGAGAGAATCTGAATGTAAGTAAAGATGCTATAATAAGTAAAACTCCTGTTGCCAGAGGATGCCTTCTCGTGAAAAAACTAATCTTTAATAGTTTCGAATGATTCCGGTGGGGATTGTTGTGCCTCCGAGGTCTTCGATGACTTCTTCTTTTCATAAAACAAATAGACTGATTAACTTTAAAAACATTCCCAAAACTTCTCCCCCCAACTACCTCCATCATTCATTCCAAAGACAAAGCTACAAAGGCCTCATCCTCGTAAGCAACAAGTCTAACTAGACCTCACTGCTTCCAAATTTAGTAATCTAAATTTATCCGAACAATGAAGCCAAACCTTCAGCTGCTTCAGCCCTTGGTTCTTCTTTCTTTTCTTCTGCTACTTCTGCTACTGCTGCGCCTGCGCTAGCTGCCGGAGCTGCCGCGATAGATGCATTTGCAAGCTTGTCCGCAATATCTACGCCTTTCAAAGATGCAACCATTACCTTAACTTTCGCTTCGTCAACCTCAGCGCCAGTCGCGGAAATAACTGCCTTCAAGTTATCAGCATTGATATCCTTTCCAACCTTGTGCAACAAAAGAGCTGCATATGTGTATTCCATTTTTTGTTTTGTTTGCAAATCAAAAACATGAAAGTCTTTGACTTACTTTTTTTTATTGTGATTCAGTAACTGCCTCGTCAGCCTTTACTTCATCAGTATTTTCTACAGGGGCTTCTTTTTCCTCTGTGACTTCTTCAACTTTTTCCTCTCCGATCAAAGCATCAATTGCGTCCCCTTGAATTGCTGCTTTCCCTAAAATAAAACTAATTGTGTCCGCCGAAGGATAAGCAATCTCAACAGCAAAAGCCAATCCTCGAGCATAATCGCTCATAATCGCTTCAATCATTGCTTCTTTGTCAATCTTAATATCTGCATAAACTTTCTTCTCATCCCCATCAAAAGCAGCAACAGGATCAACTCCAACCTCGAAAGGAATAATGTCTAACTTTGCCATAATCGAAGCGTGAGCATCACTAATCTCCTGACCTTTCTTAACAATAATCTTATCTTTCATCACCGCAATTTTACCATTCTCTACCTTTGGGATTAAACCCACCGCACTCAATGCAGAAATATCTGGCCCGGGTAACAAACTTGTCGGACCCGCCTTAACTTCAATATCGCTCGGAGCAATCTGTCCAGCCTTAGCTTTTGCCGGACTTTTCTCATCCGCTAAAATCCCCGAAATCTCAAAAGCATCCCTATCAGAAAATAACATTGCAGTAGAATCCTCAACATACTTAACAAGACCATGTAGTTCTTTTATTCCACAGTGATCTAAAGCAAACTTAACTAAACTCTTCTTAACTACCTGAATTTTCGCTTTGCTTCTCAACTTTTTCTTAATATCCTGAAACTGCGCCGACGGCAAACCCTTAACTGAAATAACCATAACAGTTTTCTTTTTCATCAACTCCGCCAACTCCTTAACTTTCGCTTTCTTTGCTTCACTCACATGGGTAGTAGTATCATGTTCCGGAGCAGTATTTTCGATAACTAAATTTTTCATCTTACTTCTTTGCCCCCACTTCAGTTGGGGTACGCTTGGTAGCACTAACGACTGCAATTGGTTTGGTCATCGTGAATTTAATTAAAACTTCCCTAACATTATCATTCCCTCGTGGAAGAATCTTAGTAAGACCTTTAATAACTGCCTCGATATTCTCCTTCAAATCATCGTCGCTCATATTTTCTTTTCCGACTGGCAACTTAATCGCCATCTCTTTATTCTTAACTCGGATAGACTTCTTCATTTTTCCAATCATCATATTAATCATCTCTTCCTCTTCCTTCGGGATAATCCCTGCTTGCGGAGAAGGCATTCGATTCATCGGACCAAATACTCGGCCAAATGTTGTAGCAATTTTTCCCATCAATGGAGCAACCGCGATAAACGCATCATACTTCTTCGCTAATTTCTTGATATCCTTCGATTCCTTGTACTTAACAAAATCTTCAGGAGTAATCGTATCAATTAACTTACTTCGCTTAGTAAAAAACGCCGCCAATTTCTTCTCACTTGGATGAGGAACTGTAATAAAAGTATTAAGAGCCTCTTTTCGAACATCAAAATTCTTCAAGTTCATAACTAGGTCTACCGTCTGTACAAACTTTCGTTTCTTTTCCTTTCTTAATTCAGCCAATGCCGCTTTGATTTCCATGATATTTAAGACTGTTAGAATTAACGATTTCTCGCGCGGTATTAAACCTTCTACTAACAGTAGTAATAACCTAGTGAAAATTTGGTTTATAAAACTTGCCCTTGCTCGCAGCAGGGGTATGCCCGAAGGCGACCTTATAACAAATCACATAAAATTCGCAGCAAGTTTCAACGAGAACGAATTACTCGCGTGGCTCTGCCATAAGACTAATAAAACCATCACATAAATCATTATAAACTAAAAATATTTTCTTAAACTATGTATACCGAGCGTAGTGGACTAATTCAGCGGGAAGGTGAAGCCTTAGGAAACCGGAGGTGTCCTAGGCAATGGAATTAGTAGCATTATTATCGACCGGAAAAGGAACTTGGGGACAAGTCGCAGGCCTAATCCAAAAAGGTGAATGGGAAAAAGTAATAGTCCTCGGCCCAGCATTCGCAAAAGAATTCACAGTCCAAGGAGAAGCTTTCGACTTTATCGAATTTGACACAGATAAACCTCTTATTCCATTAAAGAAAGAACTTGAAAAAAAACTCGCAGGGAAATTCAACAACCTAGAGGTCGCACTCTCTATCGCATCTGGAAATGGAAAGGAACATATGGCTCTCCAATCTGCATTACTTTCTCTACCTGTCGGAATCAGGTTTACCGCGCTTACTAAGGACGGTGTTATATTTTTGTAAAATGAAAAACCCTAGTTCTCAATTCTATTCAAATAAAATGAAAGAGATAAAATCTGAAAGAGATAAATTAAATTCTCTACAAAGAAAACTGAAAGAACAATATGCAAATTTTCAATCCTTAATGAAAAGAATTGGAATAGAAAATGCTACCCTTGCAAGTGGGAGGAAGTATAGTGAAGGAAAAGAAACGCCCATATTGGGAGACGATGAAGAATTCAACCAAAAGATGAAAGGTATGATTTATTGTGGGTATTTTAATAATTCGACCGAAGAAATCTTTCCCATAATAAATGAATGGATAAGAAATCGGACATTAAAGGAGAGTGTTTATAATGTTATAATGGAAAATGACCCTGAGAGTATTTGTTACTTAATTGATTTTTCTGGGCATGGCAGTCGTCCTCTAAAGTCAGAAGATGTTGAGAAAATTGGAATTTAGGCTAAGTCCAAATAAATTCATTCCATCCTAAACCTTATCAATCTTCAAATCTATTCCACCTTTCCGCTTCAACATAACAACACAACATCTCTCATCTTCCGCCGCAACCTCATAATCCTCTAACTTTTTCTCAATCTTCAAAGCATATTCCTTAACCGCTTCAAACCAAGGCTGATTATCATAACCCATCCGAGGACGAGCATACCCAACAGACTTATATCCCTTAACATGAACAAAATCAGGCTCCGCCTTCCTAATCAAATCGCAATACTCTCCTACATTCTCCTCAGTCATATTCGTCATATCTTTAAATTTCCCTTCTTTTCCCTTATCAACCAAAGTCAATCTAATCACCCGCCTAACTTTGCCCTCCTCAGAGGGTATGCCCGAGGGCGCCCTTCCCAATCCTCGAATAACATCAAGCGTTTCATTAAAAACATTCCAAGCCTCTTTCTTCGTAGATCGATGCCACTTCAAAAACAATTTCTCATTCGGAGCATTTGTAGAAACAGTAATCTGTGTCGGAAGAGTAGAAAGATTTCTAATTACTTCTGGATTCAAACCATTTGTAACTAAAAAACTAACAGCGCCTCGCTTCCGAATCTCCGCAAACATCTCGCCAAGCCGGGGATAAAGCGTAGGCTCTCCAGACAAACTCAGCGTATACAACTTTGGCTCAAGTGCTTCCTCAAACTTCTTCATATCAATTCCCTCACGACCCTTAAATCCCATCAACAAATCTTTCCGAACTGCAACAATTCCATCAAGAATTTTTTTAGGGTCATCAGGATTCTCAATACTTTTATTAAATGTATACGTTAAGTCTCTCCAGCAGTGAAGACATTTGTTCTCACAATGAAATAAACTCGGCGTCATTTGACAACACCCGGCAGAGCTAATTCCATAAAACTTTTCTTTCCAACAACCCCTATCTCCACGAATTGAATGCTTAGTCCAAAGACATACTTTTACGGCACTATGATCCCCGACCATCCCATAACCTTCTTTGGTCATTTTTTCCTTAGCTAATTCTAAACCAGCTTTTTTAATTCCTGAATTACTTTTCTCCCCCATTTTTTTCAAAGTATCCTTAACTTTTTTCATATTAATTAGAAAAATCCCCGACTTTTAAATAATCCTAATGAACCAGAAATACATCAACAACACGAAGACTGCCAAGATAAAGTACTTCATCACCTTAGACGCAATTTTTCCCACTTTTTCCGAACGAGTAATTCCCCAAATTGTCAGATAGAAGAACCTCCCGCCATCAAGCATTCCAAGCGGCAACATATTAAAAATAGCAACGAGTAAGTTGATAATCATAATCCACCAAAGTAAATGGTAGAAGAAATAAACAAACTCCCCATCCCAAGTCGGCGCATAATAAGTTGAACGATCTTTGAACGACATAAAAAATATCAAAGCATTTTGGATAAATCCCTTAGGCGCGACCTGCCCATAACCTATTCCTAAATACCCAAGTCCATTTCCTAAAGGATGCTCGCCAAGCACAATATTATATTCTATTTGTTCCCCTTCGTCTTCGGTAATAACTTTAACCATATCTCCCGGTTCAGTGTTTTGCATAAATGTAACAATATCTTCTTGTTCTCGAATCTTCGCATCATTCATCTGCACAATTGCACCTTCCATCCTAATTTTTACTGCGGGCGCATCATAATAAACCGGGATTAATTCATATGAGCTAAGATTAATCTGTTCAAGCATTGCTGTATTCGCATAGAAATCTTTTCCACTCGTTGTCATTATCCTTGTAAGGTTCCCTTGAATCTCCATACCAGTTATATTCGCAGTAGGAATTGCAACATCTGCATAAGCATTAAACGCGTAACCCGATGCACTAAATGAAATAAAGAAGAATGCAACATAAAGTCCATAAAATATCAAAGCGAAAAATACATTAGCAAAAACCCCTGCACCAAGAACCGACATCTGCTCAATTTTCGTCTTCTTCTCAAAATCCTTCCGATCTTCCTCAACAAAAGCTCCTAAAATCGGGCCAAGAAAAACTAACCCTGTAGACTTAATCTTAATCTTAAACAACCTCATAAAAATTCCGTGGCTAAACTCATGAACAATCGCAACAATCGCAAGAGCTAAAATAAAATAAGTGAAATAAAACGGGGGGAAGAAACTCTGCATCCCAAATAGCTTCGGGAAATACGGAATCAATGGGGCAATCGGCGGTGCCTTAATCACTTTCGTAATCTCTGGATGCAAAATATAAATCGAAAGCGTCGTCCATAACATCCAAATCATCGTCCCCATCAGAGCAAGCCCAACAGTGATAATAACATATTTCAACGCATGAAGCATTTTTTTGAAATTATCCCCGATATATTTAATCGCTTTAACTCCTAATTGAGTTCGATACATAAAAATAATCCCTTCACGACTCAACGATTTCTTCCTAGAACGCAAAAACCAAGCCACCCAAACACTAAACAGAATCAAAAAACCAACATCATAAACCCAAAAGCTCACCATAAATTCAAAACTTTAGTTTTTAATTTCGCAAGGACTTTGCCATTGCATAATCTAAAAATTATTGCCTTCGGCATTCTGTATATCATAATAATGATTATAGAAAAGAGTTTAAAAAACTATTCAAACCCCTCGATAAAATCTCTGTCTACTTCTTCCTAACCGGCCTAAAATCTTTTCCACCACATTTTCTACATCGAGCCTTTCCTGTCAAAATCTTTAAGGGCTCAAGTTTCATCTTGTGCTTACAAACTTTACATATAAAAGAATTCTTAAACAATCTATTTTGTGCTGCCGGAATTTTTGTTGCCATATTATTTTTAGATTACATTACCTTCTTGATTAATTTATCGCCTTCAACATTCCAATATTCTACAGTAACGCCTTCGTTCAATGTTCCCCGTAGTTCTCCAGGAATTATCAAATCAAAATTCTCATAATTCTCACTATCCATAATGCTCGCAGTTTCTCCAGAAACGGACAATACTTGCGCCTGTCTCTTATCAATCATTGGAACTTCAAATTTATCATGCCCAGGAACAACTTGAACTTTTTTCTTTCCACTCACAATGTTAACTGCCTCAAATCGAACTTTCGCATGACCATGCTTACCAGTTTTAGAAGTGTCTGTCTTTTTGACTTGATGTGCAACACCATCGAGTAAAATGTATGTTCCAACACGCATCTCCGTTGCATCAATAACTTTAGATACCATGACAACAAGAAAAAAAA
>Ga0180009_10005024_pt1 | contig 14337 bp, 14 predicted proteins | sample OS_PC_MetaG_FD_123537 | JGI IMG/M metagenome (GOLD analysis project Ga0180009, IMG submission 123537) | Groundwater microbial communities from the Aspo Hard Rock Laboratory (HRL) deep subsurface site, Sweden - OS_PC_MetaG | ecosystem: Environmental > Aquatic > Deep subsurface > Groundwater...
CTTACTCAAGTTATTTTGGAGTGCGCTGTCCAGCAGCCAGGGAAAAGATTGGCATTCAGCCTTATGGAGATGTTGTTTCTTGCCCTTTAATTCAAATCGTTTATGGAAATGTTAAAAATGAGGGACTTAAAAAAATAAGAGAAAAAATGTTAAAAAACCCATATTATCATGTGGTCTCTAGAGAAGGTTGTTTGCCTAGTTTTAATAAGGATTTCATAGATAAGCATATGTTAGATAAATAATAAGATGAAATGTTTGAATTGCCAATCAATTAGTCAAAAAATTTTATTCCCGAATTGTATTGATTGGGAATATAATGAAGGGGACCAACATAATGTCTTTAGATGCTCTAATTGTGGTTTAATTTATCTTTATCCTGTGCCTACTATAAAAAAACTTTTATCTTTTTACCCTCCTAACTATCACGGATATAAAGAGTCTTCTTCTAAATTAACTAATTTTTTAATAAATTTAAATATTAAAAGCAGAGTAAGGTTATATAGGAAATTAATTGGTAAAGAAGGTAGGATTTTGGAGATAGGAGTAGCTGATGGATCTCATTTCTTTCTTTTAAAGCAATACGAAAATTGGGATTTTTGGGGAATAGAATTTAATAATGATATTGCTGAAAAAGGAAGGAAAAAAGGATTGAATATAATAATAGGAACTCTAGAAGAATATGATTTTGGTAATACTAAATTTGATTTGATTATTATGAATAATTTGATTGAGCATGTTATTGACCCTGTAAAAACCTTAGAAAAAGCAAAGAAAATCTTGAAATCAAATGGCTTGATTGTTGGAGAAACGCCAAACACTCATTCATTGGATTTTTACATTTTTGGTAGATATTGGGGCGGACTTCATATTCCTAGACACACTTTCCTTTTTAATCAGTATAATTTGAAATCGCTTGGGAATAGTGTTGGGTTCTCAGTAGAAATTGATCAAAAAATTGATACAAATCACTGGGCTGGTTCATTACAGAATTTTTTTCAAAGCAAAAGATTTTTAAAAACAAAATTGAGGAACGGTAGAACATGGTATTACCCTTTCCTTTTATTGTTTTTTATTCCTTTAAATTTCTTTCAAAAGATTTTTGGCTTAGCTGGAGTAATAAGATTTAAAATGCGTAAGAGAAATTAAAATGAATATTAATAATAAAAATTTTGAGTCGTGGAATGAAGAAATGGCCAGAAAGTATAATCCTGAAAAATACCACAAAAGTTCTAATTTTATTATTAGATTTATTGAAAATAAAAGGGTTGTTGAAATTATTGATTTTTTAGACCCTCAAAAGAGCGATAAAATTATTGAATTAGGTTGTGGAGCAGGAGATATTATGAAAAGTATAAAACATGCCCAAGAATTATGGGGTATTGATTTGTCGGATTTTATGCTTGGATTGGCTCGGCAGAAGGGATATAAGGTACCGGTTAAATTTATTAAGGCTAATATCGAAGAATTTTCAAAAAAGATTATTGATTCGAAATTTGATAAAATTTATTGCAGTGAAGTTTTGGAACATGTCGAAAACCCGAATATAGTTTTAAAACAAATAAAAAAAATAGCCAAAAAAGATAGTATTATTGTAATTTCTATTCCTAATGAGAAGTTGATAAATAAGATTAAAATGATTTTGCAAAAATTAAGATTATTTACTTTATTTTTCCCAAATATTTCAAAAAAGATGGATGATGAATGGCATCTTCATTCTTTTGATTTGAGTAAATTAAAAGAAATAGTTAATCAAGATTATATTATCGAAAAAATTAAAGGAATTCCTTATGGATTTTTGCCTTTAAGATACGTAGTAAGATTAAGAATAAAAAATGATTGATAAAAAAGTACTTGATAATTTAATATGCGTTAAATGCTTTGGTAGAGTAAGATTTATTAAAAAAATCTTGACTTGCGATACTTGTAAAAAAGAATATCCAATTATTAAAGACAAATTTTATACAATAAAGCCAGTTAAAGATTCTAAAGAATTGGTTGGTGATTTTATGGTTAATAGATTAAAAACATTCTTTAGGAAGTTCCCAAAAATTTATAATATTCTTTATTATCTTTTTGGCGCCTTATTTGTAGGCAAGAGCCCGCAAGATGTCATTAAAAATATTGGTCCAGATAAACTTATAATTAATTTGGGTTCTGCTTCTAAAAAGATAAGAGAGGATGTAATAAATGTAGATTTTTATCCTTTTACTAATGTTCATATTGTTGCTGATATTGCTAATTTGCCGTTTAAAGACAATTCGGTTGATGTAATTATAAATGAAGCCGTTTTAGAACATGTTAAAAATCCTCAAGCGCTTGTTAAGGAAATGTATCGGATTTTAAAACCAGGTGGATTAATTTATATTACCACAGTTTTTGTTGCTAGTTTTCACTCTTCGCCTAATGATTATTATCGTTGGTCGAAACAAGGATTAAGAGAATTGTTGAGTGATTTTAAAGAACAAGAAGTTGATATTATTTGTGGTCCAACTTCGGCCATGTTTTCAATTCTTAATGAATGGTTGGCTATCGTTTTAAGTTTTGGTTTAAGACATCTCCATCAAGTTTTATTAATAATATTTACAATTATAACCAGCCCCCTTAAGATTATTGATTATTTAATATATAAATTTCCTAGTTCTCAGAATATTGCTTACGGATTTTATTATATTGGTAAAAAGAAATAAATATGAATATAGCATTATTAACTCCACCATATGATATCATGAAGAAAGGATATGGCTCTAAGAGAAGCGTACGAGGCGGGCTGTTTCCACCATTGGGTTTGGCTTATTTAGCTAGCCCATTAATTAAAGATGGTCATAATGTAAAAATTATTGATGCCTCCTCTTTAAAATATACCAATAAAGACATAGGTGACATCTTGTCAAAGTTTAAAACAGATATAATTGGAATATCTTCTGTAACTTCATCGGCGGATGAGTCGTATTCTTTAGCTAATTATTTAAAATTGAGATTTAAAAAAATTCCTATTATATATGGAGGTCCGCATACTAGTTGTTTTCCAGAAATGATATTTGATAATATAAAAAATTTAGATTTATTAGTTTATGGCGAAGGAGAAGTTGTATTTAAAGAGATTGTAGATTTTTATGAAAAAAACAATAAATTACCTAAAGAACTTCCAGGAACTTGGAGCAAAAATAATGGTGAGTGGATGAAGAATAAACTCTCTAAACCGGTATTAAATTTAGATGAGTTATTGCTTCCCGCCTACGAATTATTTGATTATAAGACAGCATATAGGCCCCTACCTCTCCAATACAAAAAACTACCAGTGGCTAACATGATAACCTCACGAGGTTGTCCTTATGGAAAATGTACTTTTTGTTATCAGGCCGGACGGACATCGCAATTGTATCGTCGACATAGTCCGGAAAGAGTAGTAAAAGAAATTAAATTTTTAATAAACAAATTGGGAGTTCAAGAAATCGCCTTTTGGGATGATAATTTTTTAATTAGTGAAAATTGGATTTTTAAATTTTGTGATTTACTAGATAAAGAGAAGTTAAAAATACCTTGGAGTGTAGTAGCTAGAGTGGACACAATTAGTAAAGAAATACTTAAAAGATCAGTTGAGTCAGGTTTATGGAATATATTTTTTGGAATTGAAACTGGGAATCAGGATTTATTAGATAGAATAAAAAAGAACATAACATTGGATCAGGTTCGGCAGGCCGTTAAATGGTCAAACGAATTGGAAATCGACACTCGTGGTTCTTTTATGCTGGCTTTGCCTGGCGAAACTCCAGAGAAAGCAATGAAAACAATCAAATTTGCCTGTGATATTGATCTAACTTATGCTCAATTTCTGCCAACGCATCCTGATTGGGGAACAGAACTATATGATGATGCTACTGTCTCTGGACGAGTAGTGCCCCTTTATCAAGGAAGAACTTCTATAACTTATGTACCTGATGGTTATAAGAATGCTGAAGAGATAAGGGAAATGCAGAAAAAAGCTTATAGAAAATTTTATTTTAGACCAAGTTATATTTGGAAACACTTTAAACGATTAAGAGATATTAGTAAAATAAAGCAATATTTTGATGCTTTTAAATATATATTAGGTATAATCAGTTAAATAGATGAAATAAATAAAAATGCTTATGTTAAAAGAGTTAAAACAATCATTGCTTTTTATTTTATGTGGTGGTATCGCCTTTATTGTTTTAGTTGTAATAACTTATATATTAACTGAAATTGTTGGATTATGGTATTTGGCTTCATATGGGATTAGTATTTTTATTTCATGGACAGTTAGTTTTTATTTAAACTATAAATTTACGTTTAGTTATAAAGGTAGTAATGTTTTTTCTGTTTATAAGAAATTTATTCTTTTGTATATACTGACTGGCGGATTAAATTTTGGCCTGGTTTATCTTTTGACTGATTATTTCGGTTTATATTATTTGGTTTCAATAATTATTATTGCTTTTTTTATCGTTATCTCAACTTTTTATATTAATAAAAACATAATTTTTAAAATCGATTAAATATATGGGCATAGTGTTAATATTATTTAAATCAATTGTTTTTTGGGGAATTCTATTTTCCTTTGGTTATCAATTGAGTAAGTACTTATTTAAAAAGAGTCATATCGAAGTATCGATTGCTCTATCAGGTTTAATAGGATTAGGTCTTTATGTTTTTTTAATTAATGCGATCGGTCATTTCATTGCCATAGAAATAACTTTATATTTAGTTTTGTTAGTATTTATTATTGTTTATGTTGTTTTATATTTTATAAATAGATCGAAAAATTTAAAGTGGGGAATTGATAAAAAATGGAGAAAAATTTTATTGATCACAGTTTTATTATTGATTGCAAGCACTTTTATAGTTGATAATAGAGTTCCCTTTGCTGATGATCAGACATCATTATCTTGTGTTCCTAGTGCCGCTACTATAGCGGAAGGAAATTTTCCTCCTATGGCAATTTGGATGCCAGAGTATCCATTTAGATACCATTACGGCTCCCATCTTTTTGCCGCTGCAATTCATAAAACAACAGATATTCCCTTATATATGTCCTATGATGTTCAAGTATCAATTTTAATGGGCATTCTTTTTTTATTAGGTTTTATCTTGATAAAAAAAATTACTGAAAACAATAAAAAAGCATTAATAGTCTCTTTTTTAATGCTTTGCGCTGGGAGCCTGTATTTTTTGAAAGGAATTAAAGGTATATTTATTCTTTATAATAAATATATTCTCTATCAAGATATATTTGCTCCTTTTAAATTTGTTCTTGAAATGATTACTCCTTCATTTTCTAGGCCTCCTTTTGTTTGGATGATTATTTTTCCTACTAATGCCCTAAGTTTTGTTTTGATAATTGGAATAATTTATTTATACTTCAGTTCACAAAAGGAAAATAATAAAAAAATTATTTTATTAAATTCCTTGCTCTTGGCTACCTTAGCTTTGTTTTCCGAGACATTTTTTGCAGTTTTTTGTTTTTTAATAATTATCTATCCTTTTGTTCTTGGGTTAATAAAAAAAGATTGGTTAAGAGCTAAAATTTTTTTAACAATTTCTTTATTGATGTTGGTGATTGCCGTACCAATAGCCTTTATTCAAGGAGGGGTATTAACACATTATTTAGGTAGAGACGGTCATGACTTAGAAGTTCATCAGACTTATGGTTATATAGATATCGAGCTTATAGAGCAAGGATTTGAAATCAATAAAGAACCTTGGGTTTTAATAGCTCGGTTAGGCGAAAACAATAGACTCCTAATATATGGTTTAGAATTTTTATTACAATGGGGATTATTATTAATTTTAACTTTGATTTCTGTTGTTTACTTTTGGAAAAAGAAATCTAAATATATTATTTTTTTAGAATTATCTTTTTTTGTATTTTTCTTAATTCCATTTTTTATTATTTTTCCTTTAGAATTGGGTTCTATGAAACGTTTCTTTTATCCGGCTAATTTGTTTGGAGGGATAATAATAGGATTATTTCTATTTGATTTATATTTTAAGAAAAGAAATTTAGGACACAAATTATTTAAAAAAATTATACTTTTTATAGTTGTAGTATTAATAGCTCAATGGATGGTTTTTCAATTAATATTTTTAACAATCGGATACCCACCTGCTAAATGGAATAATGCTGATAAACTTTTTGTAAAAAAAGATTCATTCGAAGCGGAATCTTATCAATGGGTTAGAGAAAATACTAAAATTAATGATTATTTTTTAATTTTCAAGCCTCATGATTATTATATAAAGGAACCAAATTTAAAATTTATACTTAATACAGGCAGAATTGCTCCTGTATACACATATCGGACAATGGAAGATGATCCCATTGATATTCCTGAATCACATGCTTTTAAGGAACTTCAAAAAAATTGTGATAAAAAACTAATAAAATATTTGGATTATAAATATCTTTATATTGACGAAAATTGGCCAGAAGAATTGAAAGACAAATGTCTAATAAATAATAATTTAGAATTAAAATTCGAAACCATTGAAGGAGATAGGTTTATCAGAATATATAAAATTTTATGAAAATTTTATTTATCATTCCTGAAATTGGTTCGCAGGCAAAGTGGTTGGTTGGGGTATCTTTTCTTTCAGCTGTTTTAAAAAAGGCTGGGCATCAGGTTGAATTGCTAGAAATAGAAGATAAAAAAGAAATTAATCAGATCAATTCTTTCATTAAGTCGTATCAGCCGGAAGTAATTGGTTTATCGGCAAATTCTCATCAATATGTTTACGCAGTCGAAATAGCTAAAAGGATCAAATCAGAGTTTGATATTGCAATATTTTTAGGAGGAGTTCATGCTACTATTAGACCAGAAGAAGTGATTAAGGAAGAAAGCTTTGACGGTGTCTGTATTGGTGAGGCAGAAGATTCTCTTTTAGAATTAGTTGGACGAATTGAACGAAAGCAGGATTATACCGATGTTAGTAATTTTTGGTTTAAACGGCAGGGTAAAGTTATTAAGAATAAGATCGGTTCTTTGTTAATTGATTTAGATCAATTACCTTTTCCGGATTATTCGATTTTTAAATATTTTAAAGATGTCGGTCAAAAAAAAATTACTCCCCGTTTTATATTTTCCCGTGGCTGTCCTTTTAATTGTACTTATTGTTGTAATCACGTTTTTAAGAAAATTTATTCCGGACAGGGTCAGTATTTAAGATTTATGAGCGTTGATTGGGCAATTGAGCAAATTAGGGATTTTAAAAATAAATACAATTTTAGACATTTTAAAATTGATGATGATACTTTTTCTTTGAACAAGAATTGGGTTTTAGAATTTTGTCATAAATATTCAAAAGAGTTTAATATGAGTTTTGAATGTAATGTTAGAATTGGCGCAGTTGACAGGGAAACTTTAATAGTTTTAAAAGAAGCAGGTTGCAATTTAATCAAAATTGGTTTAGAAACAGGCAATGAAAAATTAAGAAAGAAGATTTTAGGAAGAAATATTTCTAATAATCAAGTTACTGAATTGTTTAATTTAGCCAAAGAGATTGATATTTTAACTTTTTCCTTTAATATGATTGGCATTCCTGGAGAAACTAAAAAAACCATTCAAGAAACAATTAATCTAAATGCCAAGATTAAACCTGATTTTATGCAGGTAACTGCTTTTTATCCTTACCCAGAAACATTATTGGGTCAAAAATGCATTGAACAGGGATTAATCGCTAAAGACCATATTGATTCTTATATGGATGAATCAGTTTTAGAACTGCCTGGTTTAAGTTCTAATCAAATAAAAAAGGCAGTCAGGAATTTTGCTTATAATGTCTATAAGCAGTATAATTTTAAAAAAGCAGTTAAAGAGAAGATAGAGCAAATAAAAGAGTTTATTATTTCAACGCCTTTACTTTATAAAACAGGACGGCCAATTTATCGGTTAATCAAAAAAATATGAAAATTTGTTTTTTAGTTAATCAATTATCCTCTAAGGATGGATGGGGGAGTTACGCGGTTAATTTAATCGAGTATTTATCAAAGCAGGGTGTTGATTGTCTGGTTTTGTCATCAGTGCAAAGTCGGCAAAATGATTTATCTTCAATTAAAGATTATAAAATTTTACCTCCATTATTTGTTAGTCGCTGGATAAAAATATATTTTTGATTAAGAATTTTTTTCAAATTAGAAAATTTATTAAACAATCAGATGTAGTACATGTTTTAGTAGAACCTTATAGTTTAATAGCTTATTGGGTGTATAAAAAATGTCCAATATTTATTACTTTTCATGGGACCTATGCAGTTAATGCTTTAAATAAGTGGTATTTAAGAGGATTGTATAAAAGAGTTTATAAAAATGTTAAAAAAATAATTTGTGTTAGTGGATTTACTCAACAGACATTTTTAAAAAGAATTCAATCTGATAATACTATAGTTATTAATAATGGGATTAATTATGAAAAGTTTCAAACATATCAAGCAGAGAAAAAAATAAAACAAAATAGCAAAAAAATTATTAGCGTTGGAGCATTGGTTTTTCGCAAAGGATATCATATTGCTATTTCAGCTGTTGGAAGAGTTGTTGAAAAATACCCAAATTTAAAATATTATATTATTGGCAATCAGAATAATAAGAAATATTTTTTTCAACTTAAAGATTTAATTAAAAAATATAATTTAGAAGATAATGTAGTTTTTCTACAAAATATTTCAGAACAAGAATTATTAAAACTTTATTATCAAGCAGATTTGTTTCTACTTACGCCCGTGAATATTGATAATAATTTTGAAGGATTTGGTTTGGTTTATTTAGAAGCCAATGCCTGTGGCAAACCAGTTATCGGTACTTATAGTTGTGGCGCTGAAGATGCTATTATAGATGGATTTAATGGATTATTGGTTCCCCAAAATGATATAGAAAAAACTAGCCAAGCTATTTTAGGGATTTTAGATAATTCAAGATTAGCTGAAGAATTAAGTCAAAATGGACTAAAACAAGCTCAAAAAATGGATTGGTCTAATATAGTTAAACAATATATTAAAGTTTATGATTCCAAGATTTAAAGATTTTATTAAAATATCATTTGTTCATGATGTTAGTATTTTGGGAGTTGGGAAGGTCTTTTCTGTTTTTTTAGGTGCAATTAGTTCTATTATTTTGGCTCGTTTATTGCAACCAGAATTATATGGAGTTTATGGATTGATTTTTGCTTTTATTGGATTAGTTGGGGTTTTTATGAATTGGGGTGGAAGTTTTGCCAGCTTAACTCTTTTGTCTGAAGCTTATGCTAAAAAAAATAAGCAAGAAGTTAAAAATATTTTAACCTATTTTGTAAAAGTTACTTTTTTGGCTATTTGTATTGTAGGTATTTTGAGTATTTTTTTAGCTCCTTTTTTAACAGATCTACTTTATAATAATAGCCAAATAGGTAATTGGGCGAGAATAGTTTTATTTGCTGGTTTTTTAACTATTATTTATAATTTACTCATAATTGTTTTACAAGCTACGCGTAAAATTAAAGAATTAACTTCTTTAGAGGTTTTTAATAAATTTATTTATGCTTTATTTCCAATTATTTTTGTTTTATTAGGATTTAGTTTGACTGGAATAGTTTGGGGATATTTTATATCCGCTTTTATCTTTTTAGTCTTAGCTATTTTTCTTTATTCTTTTTTAATTAAAAAAGATGAATTTTTGCCTAGTTTAAGTCAAATATTTTTAAATTTTAGAAAAATAAAGTTTAAAAAATATTTTAATTTTGGTTTTTTAATTGCTATTGATAAAAACTTAGGCAGTTTTATCTCTCTTTTACCGATTATATTTTTAGGAATTTTTGCCATTCCTCAAGAAGTGGCTTATTTTAAAATTGCCTTCGCTTATATTACTATTCCTTCTATGATTTTGGGGCCTATTTCTCGACTTTTGAATGTTCAATTACCTAAATCCAAAACCTATGGTTCAGGCGTTTTTAAAAATCATTTCTATAAAACCGCTTTTTATTCTGGCTTCATTTCTTTTTTATTAGTCATTCCTTTTGTTGTTTTAGCTCCTTATTTAATTAAATTTTTTTATGGCGAGGAATATATTCAAAGTATTCGGTTAGTTTATTACTTGGCTATTTTTACTGCTTTTTCTGGTTTCGGAGTTGGTTTAGGTCCTTTTTATCGAACAGTTAATAAAATAAAGATTTCAATTATAACTAATATTTGTTATATAACATTAATGACTTCATTGATATTTATTTTTATTAGAATCTATAATTCTTCAATAGTTACTATTCTATCAATGACCATTTGTTCTATTATCTTTTTATTTTTACATTTTTATATTATTAGAAATATTTTTAAAAAAATGTAAAAATGGAATTAGTTATAAGTTATTTTTTTAAATGAAAATTTTATTTTTACAAGATGATTTTCCGCCTTATAGCTTTGGTGGTGCAGGTATAGTTGCTTTTGATTTAGCTAAGGCTTTACAGAAAAAAGGGCATAAGGTTTTTGTTATAACAACTACTCAAATAAAGAATCAAGAAGTAGAAAAAGAATATTTTGATTTGAAAATTTATCAAATTTATTCAGATTATCACGAACGATGGCGTGCTTATTTTTCTCTTTATAATCCTCAAACAGTTAAATCAGTTGAGGAAATTATTAGAAAAATAAAACCAGATGTTATTCATGCTCATAATATTCATTATTATCTTTCTTATTATTGTTTAAAAATTGCTAAAAAATACAGTAAAGCTGTTTTTTTAACAGCTCATGATATTATGTCAATTCATTATGGTAAATGGTTGCCTAAAAATTCTCAAGATTTAAAAATATCTTTTTTTGATAAAATTAAATTAGCCAAAAAGAGATATAATCCTTTTCGTGATATTGTTATTAAGTATTATTTAAAATATGTTGATAAAATTTTTACAGTAAGTGATTTTTTGAAAAATATTTTAGATGTAAATGGAATTAAAAATACAACAACAATCTATAATGGTATAGATGTTGATAATTGGCGAGAAAATCCTGAAGTAGTAAAAAAATTTAGAGAAACACACAATCTTTTTAATAGAAGAATTATTTTTTTTATTGGTCGGTTAAGTGAGTTAAAAGGGGGAAGAGTAATTATTAAAGCAATGAAATATATTATTAAAGAAATCCCATCAGCGGTTTTGTTAATAGCGGGTAAAAAAGAAGTTTATGCTCAAAAAATGATAAAATTAGCTCAAAAATTAGGTATAGAAAATAATATAATTTTTACAGGATGGATAGAAAGAGAAGAAATAAAGATAGTTTACTCTTGTGTTGATGTGGTTGTTACTCCTTCTATTTATTCTGATCCTTTTAATTTAATAAATATTGAAGCTATGGCTCTTAAAAAGCCAGTGGTTGGAACTTGTTTTGGGGGAACACGAGAAATTATTTTAGATGGAGAAACTGGTTATATTGTTAATCCAAATAAGATAAAAATTATGGCTCAAAAAATTATTGATTTACTTAATAATTCGAATAGAGCAGAAAAATTTGGTCAAGCAGGGTATAAACGAGTGAAAGAAAAATTTTCTTCAGAAAAACAAATAGTTAAAATATTAAAATGGTACAGAAGGTATATAGGTTTTTAATTATTAGAATATTAAATAGTGATAAGAATATAATTATAATAAGAAAAATATGAACGATTTTCAACAAACTAGAGAAGTAGTTAAATACTGTTTAAAATATATTTCAGGGAAAACTCTTGATTTAGGTGCTGGTTCAGCTAAATATAGAAGCATTATAAAAGAGAAGACATCTGAATACATAGCTTTTGATATGGTTAAAAAAGAAGGTGTTGATGTTGTTGGTGATGTTTTAGATTTGTCATTTGAAAATGAAAGCTTTAATACGGTTATTTCTACTCAAGTTTTAGAACATGTAGAAAAGCCATGGATAATGGTAAAGGAAATACAACGTGTTCTAAAAAAAGATGGCATCTGTTTTTTAACAGCTCCGTTTTTAGTTCCTTATCATGCTGATCCGTGCGATTATTTTAGGTATACTATAAATGGAATGAAATCTTTATTTAAAAATGAAAATTTTGAAATAATAGAATGTGATGGTTATGGAAGAATATTTTCGGTTTTGTCTGAATTTTTTCATTTTTCTTTTTTTAATCCATATAAAAAATCTAAAATAGGTAATCGTAGAATTGTTTGTTTTGTAGAGAGAATAGCTAAATTTTTAGATAAATTTAGCAGAAATAAAATAATTTACACTAACGTTTTTATTGTTGCTAAAAAGAAATAAAAAAGTTATGAAGATTTTGCTTATTAATCCGCCAGTTTGGAATGATATAGGTATTGTGTTGGCTTCTACCCCTCCTTTAGGTTTGCTTTTTTTAGCCGGTTATTTAGAAAAAAATAATTATTCAAACATTAAGGTTATTGATGCTGATGCACTTAAAATGACCTGGCAGAATTTAGAAGATTGGTTAAAAAAAGAACAGCCGGATATTATTGGTGTAACTGGTCCTTCTTTTGTTTTACCATCTTTATTTAAGGTTGTTGAATTGACTAGAAAAACATTACCTAAGGCAAAAATCATAACTGGTGGATATGGTTCAACTGTTGAACCGGAAAAAGTTCTTAAACATAAAAATGGCCTAATCGATTTTATTGTTATGGGTGAAGGAGAGATAACTTTTCTTGAATTAGTTAAAGCAATTGAAGTTAATCAAAAGGATTTTAGTAAAATTAATGGCTTGGCTTATTTAGAAAACAATAAAGTTATTTTTACTCAAAAGCGAGATTTTATTAAAGATTTAGATTTAATTCCATGGCCTGCTTATCACTTTTTAACGCCTAACTTACTTGAATATGAAGGTGTACATGCTGATTATGAGGAGATGCCAAGACCACATGGGGTTTTATTTGCTTCGCGTGGTTGTCCTCATCGTTGTGCTTTTTGCAGTTTGGGTAGGAAAATGTATCGAGCGCGTAGTCCTAAAGATATAGTTGATGAAATTGAATTTTACAAGAATAAGTTTGGTATTAGATCAATTCAGGTTTATGACGATGAATTAGTTGGTATGAGTTCTCAGCAAAATCAATGGATTACAGAAATTTGTGATGAGATTATTAATCGGGGATTAAATCAAGAGATGACTTTTTTAGGACAAGGACGTTGTAGTGAATATGTTGAGTTGAATATATTAAAGAAAATGAAACAGGCCGGATTTGTTTGGATGTGGTGGGGTGTGGAATCTGGTTCACAAAAGATTTTGGATTTTATTACTAAAGACATTAAGATTGAAAATGTTTATCGGACCTTTAACTTAGCTAAGAAAGCAGGTCTTAAATCAATGATGTTTATTATGGTCGGTTTTCCTAAAGAAACCTCAAAAGACATTAAATTAACTGCTAAAATAATTAAAGAAGTTAAGCCAGATCAGGTGCGTATTCATATTCTTAGTCCTTATCCTGGTTCTGAATTAAGAAAATATTTTGAAGAACATGATTTATTGGAAACGGAGGATTATTATAAATTTGATTCAAGAAGAAATGTTATTCATCATACTAAAGAAATGACTGCTGAAGAAATTAAAAACAATTTTAGATTATTGGTTTTTCGATTTGAAAATGGCTATTGGTACTTTATTAAGTTTTTTGTTAGATCATTATTAAGTTTGGATGGTTGGAAAAAACTAGGTAAAAGGATACGTATTTCTGTGGAATATTTTAATGGTTGGCTTAAAATTAATTCAAATAAATAATTATCATAATAAAGAGAACTATTTAGCAAGTGCTCGTGCCCATATTCCTCTTTATGAAAATCTGTCTCACGAAAAAGTTTTACCTCATTTAATTACAGAGTCACTTTTTTGTCATGATCATTATTTAAGCAGAACATTAATCAGGGATCATATAAAAACGATTAGAAAAGAAAGTTTACTAATTCGACTTAAAGAAATACGATTAGTTATTAAGGGGATATTAAAATATTTTTTTCAAAAAAGAGAGGAAGATTTTTATAGTAAGCTTAATTTTTTTAAAAAAGTAATAATTGTAAAAGAAAAAAAAGTTTGATAACAATTAAAAAAATACTACTAATTTAAGTAATATATCTTTAAAGGGTATATTTTATTTTTTTTACCTTCCGCCTCCCATTAAAACAATTTTGATAGTTCTTAGGAGAACGCTTAAATCTAAAACAAATGATCGGTGTTTGATATAGTAGAGTTCATATTGAAGTTTTTCGATACTGTCTTGAATTGAAGCGCCATAACGGAAATTAACTTGAGCCCAGCCAGTTAATCCGGGTTTAACAATATGGCGAATTTGGTAATAAGGAATTTCTTTTTCTAATTGTTGAACAAATTCAATTCTTTCCGGCCGTGGA
>Ga0180009_10005025_pt1 | contig 14335 bp, 12 predicted proteins | sample OS_PC_MetaG_FD_123537 | JGI IMG/M metagenome (GOLD analysis project Ga0180009, IMG submission 123537) | Groundwater microbial communities from the Aspo Hard Rock Laboratory (HRL) deep subsurface site, Sweden - OS_PC_MetaG | ecosystem: Environmental > Aquatic > Deep subsurface > Groundwater...
GTTCTGCTCCATAGGCTCTCCTCTGTTTTTTGTTGGTTTTGCCACTTACAAAATAACAGATTTCAAGAGCTATGGGGCATTTTTATTAGATTATTTTTCGCACTTACGATTACAATCTACTTAAACTTTTTTAATTACATATTAAGAGATTTTTGCATTAAAATAAATACTAAAAAAAACCTTTTACAATACAATATGTTGTGGTATACTGATTATGGTAAATAGTAAAGGAGGGGGTGAAGATGAGATCGAGTGAGTTTATAGAGAAGAGAAAGTTTGAAAGATTAAACATGTCTCTCCCTATAACGCTGAAACATGTTTCAGACGATGGAAAAACTAAGCTTATGGACGGCGTTACTAGCGATGTAAGTTATAATGGCGCGTTTGTAAGAGATGCAGCTTCCAAGAATCTGAAGCCCAATGATGACTTGCATGTGTCTCTTGTTATCCCCAGGGATAATACAAGAGATTTTCCATTCTCCCGCCTTACAGGAAAGGCAAGGATAGCAAGGATCGAAGAAACTGGGATCGCGCTTGAATTTAACGAGCGCATGTCACGGCTTTTTGTAGCTGCCTAAGATTTTATCCTTAAAACTGCCTTTTCAATAAAATCCTTCAGAAGTTTTGTCTCCAGAATATCATCCAAATATAACGTTTCTATATCAATTGTGATAAAAAAGTGCAATGTAAATTTTACTATTGTAAAATTTGGGTTGAATAGGCATGTAACTTAAGCTATAATCAGCTTAAGCTAAAATGAAAAATAAACCTATAGGCATATTTGATTCTGGTGTAGGGGGACTTACTGTAGTTAAGCAGATATTCAAGAGGCTGCCCGATGAAGAGATTGTGTATCTAGGGGATACTGCAAGGGTTCCGTATGGCACAAAATCCCCTGAGACAATAAAAAGATTCGCAGTTGAAAATGCGGATTTCCTGATGAGATTTAAGGTTAAGCTTATCGTTGTTGCCTGTAATACTGTTTCAAGCACAAGCCTGGATATTCTCAGAGAAAAATTCAGTATTCCGATAGTTGGCGTTATCAAGCCAGGGGCTGAAAAGGCTGTCCAGATAACAAGAAATAATAAAGTAGGTGTTATAGGCACATATGCTACAGTAAGGAGCAAGGCATATGAAAAAGAAATAAAGCATTTCTCAAAAGATGTAGAGGTGGCGTCAAAGGCGTGCCCTTTATTTGTGCCTCTTGTGGAAGAAGGCTGGTTAAAGGAAGAGATTACATTTAGTATTGTTAAAAAATATCTCAAACCGCTTATGGCTAAGAAAATAGATACGCTGATATTAGGATGCACTCATTATCCGCTTTTGAAATCTGTAATTTCAAAGGCCGCAGGCAAAGAGGTAAAGATAGTTGATTCCGCAAGTTCAGTAGCAGACGAGGTTCATAATATTCTGATGAGTTTTGGCGCATTGCGCAAAAGCGCCAAAACTCCGCGCCACAGATTTTTTGCAACAGACGCAGTGGAGCATTTTGCGAGGGTTGGAGAAAAGTTTTTAGGCGCAAAGATCAGCAAAGCTAAAAGGGCAAATTATGTATGAAATTTTAATAAAAGGAGATTTTTCGAGCGCCCATAACCTTATAGGGTATAAAGGTAAATGCGAGGGGTTGCATGGCCACAGCTGGAAGGTGGAGGCAAGATTCCAGAAAGATAGCCTGAATGATATAGGGATATCAGTTGATTTTACTTTGCTTAAAGCTAAATTAAAAACAATCCTTAAAAAATTAGACCATGTTTACCTTAATAAGTTGGATATCTTTAAAAAACAAAATCCCTCAGCAGAAAATATAGCAGGTTTTATCTACGCTAAGCTCAAGAGTTCCATCGAAGAAAAAGGCCTGATTCTAAAGTCAGTATCTGTGTGGGAGTCAGACACCTCCTGCGCGACTTATTACGAGTGAGAAAGACCTGGTCTTTAGATTAGTAAGCTTACATGGTTAAGACCAGGTCTTTAATTAGAGATGAGAATTCTGTATAATCTAGTATTTTTTCTATTGGGTATATTTTATCTGCCATATTTTGTGGTTACAAGGCGTTACAGATATGGCATGAAGGATAGATTTGGGTTACTGCCTGAAAAGATAAAATCTGTTTGTTCGAAAAGTAAAATTATCTGGGTGCATGCTGTAAGCGTAGGAGAGATTAAGGCAGCTGGTATCTTAGCACCTTTTTTAAGAAAGGCGTTTCCATCGCATACACTTCTTTTTTCAACAGTTACCCATACTGGAAACAAGGTCGCTAAAACCATAATTAGTGGAAATGAAAGCGTGTTTTTTCTTCCGTTTGATATAAGTTTTATAGTAGATAGAGTTGTGAGAACGGTTAGGCCGGAGATATTTATTTCTATGGAAACAGAACTATGGCCGAATCTGATACTTTCGCTTTACAAGGCAGGTTCAAGGCTTATATTAGCGAACGGAAGGATTTCAAACAGGTCTTATTCAAGATATAAAAAAGGTAAATTTTTTATATCAGCTCTTCTGAAGAAATTTTCTCTTATATTAATGCAGTCAGATAGGGACGCAAATAGGATTATCGCTCTCGGCGCGCAAAAAGAAAAGGTCTTTGTAACAGGCAATTTGAAATTTGATATCCCTCTCTTAGATTTTGATACTAAAAGAACAGAGCTCAGGAAAAGATTAAACCTAAAGGACGAGGAAGTATTGCTTGTCGCAGGAAGTACGCATAGAGGAGAAGAAGGGGATATTATTCATGGTTTCTCAAGGTTAAAAAAAGAATACAAAGATCTCAGGCTGCTTATTGCGCCCAGGCATATCGAGCGCGCTGAAGAGATAGAAAAACTTTTAATTAAAACAGGTTTTAAATCTATGAAGATTTCTTTTCTTAGCATAGGGCATAGCGCAAAGGACATAGAACCAGTATTTATTCTTGATACTATCGGCGAATTAAGATCCATGTATTCTGCTTCAGATATAGTGTTTATTGGGGGCAGCCTTATTAAAAAAGGCGGGCAGAATCCAATAGAGCCAGCTAGCCTTGGTAAACCGATAATATTCGGTAAGTATACTTTTAATTTTCATGATGTGATAAAGATATTTCTGGAGAACGATTCAGGCCTGGAAGTGAAGGATAAAGAAGGGCTTTATTCAGCCATAAGATTCCTATTGAATAACCCGGAAGATAGAAAAAGGCTTGGCATAAATGCCAAAGATACCATTAATAAAAATTCAGGCTCCAGCCAAAGAACAATAAATCTTATCCTTTCAAATTAATAGACAATTCCTTGTAAATATACTATCATATACCAAATATAGCTTAAATATTTAACATATAAGGCAGAATCATGATTTTTAGAAAAATCCTTTTTTTATTTAGCGTACCCTTTTCTTTTTTATATTTTTTTATAATAACTCTGCGTAATATTTTCTATGCCTTTAATATCTTCCGAAAACATAAAATTAACGCAAAGGTTATAAGCGTTGGGAATATTACGTGGGGAGGGACAGGGAAGACGCCTGTGGTTGCATTTATTGCAGATATCCTTGCCAAGAAAAATCACAAAGTAAGCATTTTGATAAGAGGATACGGGAATGATGAATCGGAGCTTCTCCCAAAATTAACTTCAAAAGTATCTGTGCTTATTGGAAAAGACAGGGTTGCAAGAGGCTTGGAAGCCATAGAGAAAAATCTTTCGGATACTATTTTATTGGATGACGGGTTTCAGTACATCCGGTTGAAAAGAGATTTGGATATAGTATGCGTAGACGCTACAAAACCTTTTGGGAATGGCTGGGTGATACCAGCAGGGACATTACGCGAAGGCCTTAATTCGCTTAGAAGGGCAGATATGTTTTTAATCACAAAGGCGGATTTAGTTTCCAGCAAAGATAAATTGGAAAAGCTGGAAAGAAAATTAAAGGCCATAAATCCAGGAGCTATTATTGCAAAAGCCATACACAGGCCTTTGTATTTTTATAAACTTTCAAATATTTTAGGGAATGGTTTTAACCCGCTCCCTATAAATGATGAAAAGGTGAATATAGGCGAGTTGCAGAATAGAGAGTTTGCGCTGGTTTCAGCAATCGGCAGCCCAGGATGTTTTGAAAAGACAGTCCTGCGCCTGGGATTAAAAATTAATAAACATTTTGTTTTCAGGGATCATCATGGATATACAAGAGAAGATATTGCTCATATAGAAGATTATTGCAAAAAGAATAACTTGGATAGAATAATTGTTACGGAGAAAGACGCGGTGAAGCTGCAAAGAGTGGAGGGCATAGGGCATAGGGCAGAGGGCAAAGGACAAAGGATAGAATATTTGGTTTTAAAAGTGAGGCTAGAGATAATTGAAAATGAAGGCGGATTTTATAGTAGACTTTTTGGGATTTATAGCAGTTAAATCCTTCAGTATTTTTTTATGGTGTATCCCGCTGAGGCCTGCATTGTGGATGGGAAGGCGCATAGGGGATAGTGTATATCACGCCAATTTGAAACGGAGGATGATTGCGTACGCTAATTTAAAAGCAGCGTTTCCTGAGAAATCTTCCAGGGACCTCAAAAGAATAAACAAGGCCCATTTCGAAAATTTAGGCATGAATGTAATAGAATTATTGAAACTGCCTTTTATGGCCAAGGATTATCTGAGGTGCCATGTAAAACTTGAAAACGTAGATTCTGTTAAATCCAGCCTGGAACAAGGAAAAGGCGTAATAGTTCTTACTGCTCATTTCGGGAACTGGGAGATAGCATCTCTCGTTGCAAGTTTGAGTGGTTATACCATGTCCGTATTTGCGCGCGAGCAGAAATATGAAAGATTGAATAATCTCCTGAACCAATTCAGGCAGTCAACAGGTTGTAAAGTTATAACAAAGGGCTTTTCAATAAAAGACATAATCAAAACTCTGAATAATAACGGCATAATTGCCATGCTCTCTGATCAGGATGCAGGCGCAAACGGCGTATTTGTAAATTTCTTCAACAGGCCTGCTTCAACTGCCCGGGGCATAATAACTTTTGGTTCAAGAACAGGCGCGAAGATTCTTCCTTCGTTTATCTGGAGAGTTGGGGTCGATAAACATATAGCCAGGGCTGGGGATCCGTTCAAGTTTGTAAATACAGGAGATAAAGAAAAGGATGTAAAAGTTAATCTTCAAAGGATAACAGATATCCTGGAAGATTATATAAGGAAATTTCCTGAACAATGGCTATGGGCTCATAAGAGATGGAAAAGCACGCCTCAGCGAAACGTATTGGTTCTGGCAGACGGGAAAGCAGGCCATCTTAATCAGGCAATAGGAGTGGCAGAAATGGTTGAGGATGCACTAGGTTCAAGGCTTAAGGCTCGGGCCATAGAGGAAAAACCTATTGTTAAAATCCAAGCTATAGATATAAAATTTAAAAATAAATTCATGAAGATGGTTTTAAGCATTTCCAGCGTTTTTGCCTCCAGAAGATGCCAGGGGTGTTTGAGATGCCTTAAATTCTGCCTGACAAAAGAATCTTTCGAGGCTGTAAAAAATAAATATGCGGATATTATTATTTCTTGCGGGGCTTCTGCTGTCCCGGTGAATATATTTTTAAAATATGAGAACAACGCAAATAACGTTGTAATAATGAAGCCAGGACTGGGGAGAAGCAGGAAATTTAATTTAATTGTTTTACCTCATCATGATTGTACTCGTACCAGGTCTAATATACTAGTAACTGAAGGGGCTCCGAATAGAATCCGAGTTGCGAACAATGAGCAACGAGCGACGAACAATGGGATAGGCTTGCTCATAGGCGGCGATGCGAAAGGATTTCAACTGAATAAAGGATGGGTTGAAAAAGTAGTAGATGCGCTTATAAAAATTAGCGAAGAGAAAGATCTTGATATATTTGTTTCTACATCCAGAAGGACTTCGCCTGAAGTAGATAGATTGTTAAAAGAAAAATTAAGCGATAATAAGCGTTGCAAATTACTTATTATCGCAAATGAGAAAAATATAGACGGCGCTGTAGCTAATATATTTGGGTTGAGCGATATTGTAATAACCTCGCCGGAGAGTATGTCTATGATCTCAGAAGCTGCGAGTTCAGGGAAACATGTTATAGTGTTCAGGGAACGCCAGAGCGCCAGAATGCCAAAATGTCAGACTAAGTATGAAAAGCTTGTTGCTAATTTTGAAAAAAAAGGTTATATAAAAACGGCAAAACCTTGCGAGATTTATGATAAGATAAAAGAGATTTTGGAAACAAGGCCTGAGGTTAAGAGACTTGATGATAGAGAGAAAGTAATAGAAAGGCTAAAAGGGTTAATCTAGGTCTGGGCAAACTAAAAAATACTATGAACATTCTTCAGATTCTTCCAAAGCTTGATGTGGGAGGGGTAGAGACAGGCACGATTGATTTGTCTAAAGAATTGATTAAGAGAGGGCATAAGGTTATTGTTGTATCCGGAGGAGGGCAGCTTGTAAAGAATTTAATAGAAATAAAAGTTAAGCATATAAAGCTGCCTGTTCATAAAAAATCCCCGTTTACAATAATAAGCTCTATTAAAAAATTGGAAGCTATTATAAAAGATGAGCGCGTGGATGTTGTGCATAGCCGCTCCAGAGTTCCGAACATCATCGCATTTTTTGCAGCCCGGCATGCAGGCGCCAAGTTTATCACAACGGCTCATGGCTATTATTCAAATCATTTTATAAGCCGCGTAACAGGATGGGCAAGGTTTGTGATTGTGGCAAGCTCTGTTATAGGCCGGCATATGATAGAGCATTTTAAGGTGCCTCATGAAAGGGTAAGGCTGATCCCTAGAGGCGTGGATCTTGATAAATTCAAATTCAAAATGCCTAGCACTTCTCCAAAGTCAGAGTATAAGATAGGAATTATAGGCAGAATTACCCCTATAAAAGGCCATATATTTTTTCTGCAGGCAGTAGCAAGGGTGATAAGGCTGTTTCCTAAGGTTAAAGTTTTAATCGTAGGAGATGCACCGAAAGATAAACCTGGATATATGGAAAAATTAAAGTTTCTTACAAAGCAGCTTCAGATAGAAAAGTTCGTAGAATTCCTTGGGTCTCAATATGATATACCAAAGATTATGGCTGAACTTGACCTATTGGTGCTTCCCTCAGTAGGCCAGGAGGCATTCGGCAGGGTAATTATTGAAGCAGGCGCGAGCGGCGTGCCTGTTATAGCCACACGCATAGGCGGCGCAATAGAAATTATAGAGCATGAATACACTGGGATACTGATGAGGCCGGGCGATATATTTGAAATGGTGAATTCGGTAATAAGAGTATTAAAAGATAGGGAATTATCTAAAAATCTAGCCACAGAAGCGAGAAAAAAGATAGAACGGGAATACAGTCTCATAAAGATGGCAGAGGATACTATTAAAGTCTATGAAGAGGCCTGTAAAAAGAAGAATATACTTATTATAAAGCTTGGGGCAATAGGCGATGTGATACTTATAGTCCCGAGTTTAAGGGTCTTGAGAAACAATTTTCCAGACGCTCGCATAAGCGTTCTGATAGGGTCTGAGTCCAAGCACATACTTAAAAACTGCCCTTATATAGATGAGTTGATCCTATATGACAAGAAGGGCCGCGACAAAGGTTTAAAAGGGTTATTAAAGATATCAGGTATTTTAAGGCGCAAAAATTTTGATATGTCTATAGATTTTCAGAACAATAAAACGAGCCATATAATTTCATGGCTTGGCGCCATTCCGGAAAGATTTGGTTACGACAATGCTAGGTTAAGTTTTTTTGTAAACAACAGAATAAAATACCTTAAGATAAAGGCAACGCCTCTTGCGGAACAATTTAGGCTGCTTAAAAGCATAAAGATAGACACTGTGAATGCCGCCAGATATCTTGAGATATGGCCTTCCAAGGAAGACTTTTTGTATATAGACAAATTATTGAAGAATGCGTGGGTTAGCAACAGTCAGATACTGGTTGGAATCAATATCGGTTCCAGTACTAGATGGGAAACAAAGAGATGGCCTTTGAAAAATTTTGCAAGGCTTTCTGATATGCTAGCTGAAAAGGATATAAGGGTGGTTATTACAGGCTCAAAAGATGTTATGGATAACGTGAAATATTTTATGAAGATAGCTAGTATAAAACCCGTGAATGCAGTTGGCCTGACATCCATAACGCAGCTTGGAGCTTTGATAAAGAGGTGCAGGGTTTTTTTGACAGGCGACAGCGCTCCTATGCATGTTGCTTCTAGCATGGGAGTTAATTTTATAGCGTTGTTTGGCCCGACTGATCCTGCCAGGCATTTTGAGCCGACCGAAAAAGGGATTGTTATAAGAAAAGATTTAAAATGCAGCCCATGCTATAAGTCTAAATGCAAGCGAAACATATGCATGGAGCGCATTAGCGTTGAGGAAGTGTATAAATTGATAATGAAGAAAATAGAAAAGACGTAAAATTCCTGTGCTCAAGACCAGGTCTTGAGCACAGGAATTACCGTGGTCAAGACCAGGTCTTGAGCTTATGCGTATATTATTATTAACCACTCATCTAAATATCGGCGGGATCAGCACGTATACTATTTCGCTTGCCAAGGCATTGAAGTTAAAAGGCCATGAAGTTTTTGTTGGATCTAATGGCGGCATGCTCGCGCCTGAACTGACACATTCCGGCATTTCTCATATAAGGATAAACATTCTTACGAAATCTGAGTTAAGCCCGAAGGTTTTCAGGGGTATCTTTGAAATTTCAAAAATAGTAAAAAGGCTTGGTATAGATATTGTGCATAGCCAGACAAGGATTACGCAGGTGGTAGGTTTTTTTGTATCAAAATTATGCGGAATTCCGCTGGTTACCACGTGCCATGGATTTTTTCATAAGAATATAGGGAGAGCAATATTACCCTCATGGGGAGAAAAGGTTATTGCAATAAGCGATGCGGTAAATGAAAACCTTATAAATTATTTTGGGGTGGATAAAAATAGAGTTTCTTTAATATATAATGGTATAGAGATAAAAAAGTTTCTTAGAGATTTCTCAGAAGAAGAAAAATATAAACTTAAAGACAGGTTTGGGGTAAAAAGAGACTATAGCGTAATAGGTATGATAGCCAGGTTTACTCCTGACAAAGGTCACGACGTGCTTTTATATGCGCTTTATGAGATACTAAAAAAGAAGCCTGATGTGCAGCTTGTGTTTGTAGGCGATGGAGATAAAAAACAGGATATAGTGAAACTTAGCCAAAGGCTTAATTTAACAGAAAATGTGGTATTTGTTAAACCGCAGATAAACACTGTAAATGCGCTGGCTATAATGGATATTTTTATGTTTACGCCTAAAAGGCGCGAAGGCCTGGGCCTGGTGCTTTTAGAAGCGCTTGCTTCAGGGAAGCCGGTAGTGGCAACAGATGTGGGAGGCGTATCAAGCATTGTTGAGAATAACGTAAACGGGTTTCTTGTAGAATCGTCTAAACCAGTGCTTTTGGCAGAATCTGTTTTGAGATTATTAAAAGATAAGGCGCTTTACACAAAGATGGTGCATTCAGGAAGAGGGATAGTTGTTAAAAATTTTTCTATAAATGGGATGGCGGATAAGACGGAAGAATTATATAAAGAGGTTACGAAAAGTTACGGAAGGTTACAAAAGGTTGCTTATGATAAAAGTTAACAGGCGTTTTATAATTTTAACAGCAAGTTTAGTTTTGGTAGTTATAGGTGTTTTATGTGTTAGGGCGCAGTATGTCGTGCCGATTATTATGTATCATAATATCGATGAGAATAGCGCGACTTCAAGGCTGAGCGTTTCACCGGAGAGTTTCAAAGGGCAGATGAATTTTTTAAAAAGCCATAAGTACAATATTGTTAAACTTGAAAATCTCGCAGGAATGCTAAAGAAAAATAAGGTGCCTTCAAAGACAATTGCCATTACCTTTGATGATGGATATGAAAATAATTATACAAGCGCGTATCCTGTTCTAAAGAAGCTTGGTTTACAAGCCACGATTTTTATAATCCCTGCAATGATAGGTACTGATGGTTATCTGACATGGGACCAGGTTATAGAGATGTCTGAAAGCGGATTTATTACAATAGGAAGTCATACCATGACTCATCCCTGGCTCCCTACTCAGCCAGCCCAGAAGCAGGATTCTGAAATAAGGGATTCTAAATTTGCAATAAAGAGCCATTTAAATAAAGAGGTAGGCGCTTTTAGCTATCCTTTGGGCGCGTTTAATAAAGAGGTTAGGGAAAAAGTTATAAATGCAGGATATAAGATCGCAGTTGCTACAAATCCTGGCAAAAGATATCCAAAACACGATTTATTTGCTATGAAACGGCTCAGGATATCCAGTACTTCGGACAATTTATTCGTATTCTGGTTTGAGATAACAGGGTTTTACACCTGGATCAAGGAACATAGAGACAAAGATTAAAACAACTTTACACTTCAGACAATGTCTCAAGTGTAAAGTTGTTGCGACTTAGGGTTTATATGAAACGCATACTTATTGTAAATGTTAACTGGCTTGGAGATACGCTTTTTGCCACGCCTCTTATAAGAGCGGTACGAGAGAAATATCCAAACTCATATGTCGCCATTCTTACACATCCCAGATGCTATGAGATATTGGAGGGAAACCCAAATATAAATGAAATAATAATCTATGACGAAAAAAAGCAACACAAAAACATTTTGAGAAGATTTTCAATAATAGCCTATCTCAGGTCAAAAAATTTTGATACAGCTTTTATACTGAAAAAATCTTTAAGCAGAACTCTTTTATTGCTGTTTTCAAAAATACCTGTGAGGGTGGGGTACAAGTCCAAGAGAGCGGGGTTTTTATTGACTAAAAAGGTAGATGTCCCGTTAAAAGAATTGCATAAGGTGGAATATTTTTTAAACCTTGCAAGATCAGCTGGCGTAGAAACTAAAAATGAAAATTACGAAATCTTCATTTCCGACAAAGATATAGAAAAAGGAGAGAAGATTTTAAAAGATGCGGGAATAAAAGATAAAGGATTTGTGGCGCTTAACGCAGGAGGCAACTGGGATCCTAAAAAATGGCCTGCTGAGAATTTTGCAAAATTAGGAGATAAAATATTTGAAAAATTACGCATGAGCGTTGTCCTGACAGGCGCAAAAAAGGATATTATCCTGGCTAAAGCTATAGCAGGTTTAATGAAACACAAACCTTTTATACTGTGCGGGAAAACTGATTTAAAAACGCTGGGAGCTGTTTTTAAGAAGGCAATATGCGTTATTTCAAATGATTCAGGCCCGATGCATCTTGCAGCTAGTGTCAAGGCGAATGTAGTAGCAATCTTTGGGCCTACATCGTCTGGATTAACAGGCCCATACGGCGGTGGAAAATATAAAATCCTGCATAAAGATATAGGCTGTAAGATACCGTGCTATGATTCTAAATGCAAAGATAATAGGTGTATGAAAGCGGTAACAGTAGAAGATGTATTAGGAGCGCTTAATGAAATTATCAAATGTCCGTAAAATTCTTTTTATCACACTTTCCAATATAGGCGATGCGATTTTAACATTGCCTGTTTTGCGCGCGCTAAAAGATAATTTTCCAGGTGCAATTATAGATGTTGTGGTAGGGCCAAGGCCTGAGCAGGTTTTTAAAAAAGACCCCAGGGTTAGCAGTGTTTTTGTTTACGATAAACATGCCAGGTTAAAAGATAAAATGACGTTTGTAAAAAAGCTTAAGGCTGAAAAATATGACCTGGCAATTGATATGAAGACAAGCCTTCTGCCAGTACTTATCGGGGCGAAAAACAGGTCGAGTTTATTTTCCGGAAATAGGTCAACTATAAAACATAAAAGATCCATACATTTGGACAGCTTAAGGCCTTTTGGAATAATATACAGAGAACAAAAAAATATCTACATAGACGAGGACTCTAGAGACAAGATAGAAAAGATCCTGCAAGATAGCGGGGTCAGACATGCGGATATTCTTATAGGAGTGAGCCCTGGAAGCAGAAGCCATTTGAAGCAGTGGAAAAAAGAAGGGTTTATAGATGTTATAAGTAAAATGCTAGAAAACCCACAGCATAAAGTTATTTTAATAGGCGATATAAGTGAGACAGGATTGTCAAAAGAAATAGCGGGTGCAGTAAAACATCCTGGCCTTATTGATTTAACAGGGAAGACTAGCCTAAATGAGCTTTTCGCGCTTATAGAAAAATTCAGCTTACTCTTGACATGCGATAGCGCTGGTATGCACATAGCTTCTGACCTTGGAGTAAAGGTTGTGGCGATATTCGGGCCGACTGATCCCAGTGAATACGGCCCGGCAGGCGATAAAGATATAGTAATACGCAAAAACATCAAATGTTCTCCGTGCAAAAAAGCTCAGTGTAAATTTGAAATGCACGAATGTATGACAACTATTAGCGTAGAAGAAGTTTTAGCGGCGGTAAATAAAATATTGTAAGTAGGCTTTCTGTCCAGGCTAGCAGTTTTAGAGGCCTTTTTGTCCCGAGCGGGCACGGTGTCTGCTGAGCCAGGCTGGAACCATTCGGCACTGAAATAATTTTGCCGTCCGCTACGGTTTACAGCTCGTTTCTCTGTCAACTATCGTTTTGTCACCCGACCGAAACTCGCTGTAATTCCTTGCGGACATTTGCCAAAATTTTTCTAATGTGCCTCAGATTCCAGCCTGGCTCAGCAGGCGAGCGAGGGAGAAAACGGAGCAAAATTTCCACGCTGGGGAAATTTTGCGTCCTCGAAAACTGCTAGCCTGGACAGAAAATATTTGATAACTATATGAATAAGGCTAATATGAAGCGAATACTTATTACACGAACAGACAGGATAGGCGATGTGGTGCTGTCTTTGCCTGCGATAAAGGCTGCAAGGGTAGCTTTCCCTGACGCTTATATTGCTGTTATGGTTCAGTCAAGAATGGATGATATATTAAAAGGCAATCCGCATATTGACGAAGTGATAGTGTATGATAAAAATAAAAAACATAAAGGAATTTTAAAGAATCTTAGTTTTATAAAATGGCTTAGGGGAAAAAAATTTGATGTAGCTTTAATATTCCATTCAACTAAAAGGATAAATCTTCTTTGTTTTTTAGCAGGTATTCCTAGAAGGATAGGATACGCAAGAGGCAAGGCTGATTTTTTACTCACAGATAAAATAGAATACACAAAAAAGTTAGGCGAAAAACATGAAGCTGAGTATTCGCTGGATATACTGCGCCACATAAGGATAGATCCTGAATTTTCTAACCCTTTTATATATGTCCAAAATAAAGATGACGAGAAAGCAGAAGAAATGCTTAAGGCCTTTGGCATAAACAATGGGGAAAAATTTATAATCCTTCATCCCGGAGCGAGTTGTGCGTCCAAGATGTGGTCTTTAGAAAATTTTGCAAAATTAGGAGATATGTTTATAGAGAATTTAAAAATAAAAGTCATGATTAATTTAGCGCCTGATCAGGCAGAACTGGGAGAAAAAGCAAGAGGCATGATGAGAAATAAACCGATTTTTTTCTGTGGAAAGACCACGCTTGGAGAATTAGCCGCATTATTTAAGAAGGCAAGTTTAGTTATATCAAATGATTCAGGCCCTGCGCATATTGCAGCAGGGGTAGAGACCCCTGTTATTTCTATATTCGGAAGAAGTCAGTTAGGCCTTAGCCCTGTTAGATGGAAGCCTATTGGAAAAAAAGCTATAGCTATTCATAAAGATGTTGGTTGCGTTGAATGCCTTGCGCATGACTGTAAAAAAGATTTTTTATGCCTTAAGGCAATAAAGGTAGAAGAGGTTTTTGAAAAAGCCAAAAGCCTTCTATAAGAAAACGGAGGAAATTATGACATCAAGGCCAGCCTTATTTATTATTATTCTGGCATTTTTTATTTCTGGCTGCGGGATTACCTCAAGCTATAAGATTAAAGAAAAAAAACCGGAGGAGATTAAGATAGAAGCCCCTAAGCCTCGGCTGCGAGTTGGGGAAAAATTGACATATAAAGCAGAGTGGATGGGCATGGATGTGGGATTTGCTACACTTACGGTAAAAGAGATTACGGAGATTAACGGCCGTGAGGTGTATCATATAGCTGCAAAAGCAGAGACAATTTCTTTTGCGGCAAAACTTTTTCCGGTAGAGGATAATATATCTACGTACCTAGACACAAAAGAGCTTTATCCTGTAAGGTTTGATAAAAAACAGAAAGAGGGCAAGAAACAGAAAGATGAATATTTAGATTTTGATCAAAAAAATGGAAAGGCAACCTGTTTTTCAAGGATTACGAACCAAAAAAAGGAATTCAATGTGCCGAAGGGTGTACAGGATCCTGTGAGTTGTATTTATTATTTTAGGCTAAGTAATGTAAATCCAGGCGAAGCGCTTTTTGCAAATGTGCA
>Ga0180009_10005026_pt1 | contig 14327 bp, 11 predicted proteins | sample OS_PC_MetaG_FD_123537 | JGI IMG/M metagenome (GOLD analysis project Ga0180009, IMG submission 123537) | Groundwater microbial communities from the Aspo Hard Rock Laboratory (HRL) deep subsurface site, Sweden - OS_PC_MetaG | ecosystem: Environmental > Aquatic > Deep subsurface > Groundwater...
CGGCAATCCCGGATGTTATCCCACCAGCGTGCTTTTGCCGCTGATACCGCTATTAAAAGATCAATTATTAGACCTTGGGTCCATCATTGCGGATTCAAAATCCGGGGTCAGCGGCGCCGGGCGGTCATTGGCGCTGACAACGCATTTTTGCGAAGTCAACGAATCCTTCAAGGCCTACAAGGTTGCCGTTCACCGTCATAACTCGGAAATGGAAGCGGTATTATTCGGCGTGCTCGGCAAGCCGGTCAAGCTGACGTTTGTGCCCCATCTTGTTCCCATGACCCGCGGAATCCTGACAACCATCTATGCGACTCCGGCCGGAGCGCTCAGCCCTGAGAAGGTCCGGGATTGCCTTACTTCGTATTATTCCGGATGCAGTTTTGTGCGCATCTGTCCTGACAAACGGCTGCCCGATACGCTGCATGTCAAAGGGACCAACTATTGCGACATCGGGTTTACGTTCGATCAGCGCAACAACCGCTTGATCCTGATATCTGCCATCGACAACATGGGCAAAGGGGCTGCCGGCCAGGCGATTCAGAACATGAACATCATGCTGGGGCTTGATGAGACCGCCGGTCTGATGACGGCTCCTTTTCCATTTTAACCTAAGTTGAGCGATTACAATTTTAAACGCTCAATTTAGATTTAATGCATGAGGCCGGGTAAAAACAGGGCGATCTGGGGGAAGATTAAAAGGATCAGATTGCAAACGAGCAGGGCCAGCAGCATGGGAAACACCCCCCTGAAGATATCTTCCAGGGGCACGTCCTGGGCCACTCCGTGGACAACATAGACATTGACGCCTACCGGCGGTGTGATCACACCCATCTCCGTGACCAGCACAATCACGACACCGAACCAGATGGGGTCGAATCCCAGGGACTTTACGAGCGGGAAAAATATCGGGATGGTCAGCATGATCATGGCCAGGGCATCCATGAAACAGCCCCCGAAAAGGTATATCAAAATAATTACTCCTATGATGGCGTGGGGAGGGAGAGGAAGGGAACCGGCCCAGTCGGCCAGTTCATAAGGAAGCCTGGTAATGGCCAGGAAATGACCGAAGACCACGGCGCCGGTAATAATCACCATGATCATACAACTGATTCTGGTCGTATCGGACAGGGCTTGAGCAAAGCCCTGCCAGGAAAGCTGTCTTCTGATAAGCGCGACGAGCAGGGTCAGAAAGGCGCCGGTTGCCGCCGCTTCAGTGGGTGTAAAGATGCCGAAAAACATTCCTCCCATGACCAGGGCAAACAGTATCAGAGTTTCCACTACCCCGGTGAAAGATTCCAGTTTCTGCTTAAAACTGGTTTTAGGGCCTGGCGGGGCCAGGGAGGGATTTCGCATGACCTGAAGGTGAATGGTCAACATGAAAAGAGCGCACAGGAGAATGCCCGGAAGGATGCCGGCTGCAAAGAGCTTTCCAATGGATTGTTCGGTCATAATACCATAGACAATAAAAATCACACTGGGCGGGATAAGGATGCCCAAGCTTCCGGCCGCGGCCACCGTGCCTGTGGCCAGACGCATATCATAGCCGTATCGTTTCATCTCGGGAAGGGTGACGATCGCCATGGTTGCCGCTGTGGCGTTGGTCGAGCCGCATATGGCCGAAAACATTGCACAGGCGCCGACCGTGGTCATGGCCAGCCCGCCGCGCCGGTGGCCCAACACCACATAGGCAGAATCATAAAGCCGGCGACTGATGCCGGCATGAAAGGCGATTTGGCCCATCAATACAAAAAGGGGAATCACGGTTAAATTATAGGAAGAAAAGATGTCCCAGACATCCCGGACCAACAGACTGACGCCCGCGTTGAAAGTCACGACATAACTGAATCCAAGCAGACCCAGAAAGCCCATGGCAAAGCCGACCGGCATCTTGGAATACAAAAGAACGATCAGGGCGATAATACCGATCAAACCTATGGTTGTCAGACTCATTTGCTGAACACTCTTACCAGGCTGCCGACCAGATCGGCAAGCAATATGAGGCAGACCACTGCTGCCGAAAAGCCGACGCCATATACAAAGGGATAAAAGGGTAATTCCAGGGTCAGGGAGACCTCGCCCGTGACACGAAGATCGTTGGCGTACTGTACCGAATACCAAGCTATCAAGGCAAAAAGAACAATGCCGAAACTGCCGGTGATCGTGTCGATAAGGTACTGGATCTTTTTCGGGAAATAACGAACCACAAGGCTTACAGCCACATGGCCCCGCTCAACAGAAGTATGGGCCATGGCAAAAGCGACGGATACAGCTCCCAAAAAGCAAACCAGTTCATAGGTTCCGGGGATTGGGCTTCGAAAATAGCGCAAGATAACATCCGTGCAGGTAAGGAGCATCATGGCAATGATCGCAGCACCGGCAACCCAGTACATTCTCCTTGCCAGGTCTTTGGCTATGTTGGAAAAAAAAATCATAAGGGGAAAGACAAAAAAATCGGGGTTGCCCTATTGACGAACAACAAATACCTAATAGGGTAACCCCATATCAATTTCATACTACTTGGAATGCTTTTTCATCAGTTCTTTTATTTTATCGACATACATTTTGCCATCGGGAGTGTTTTTAATATAATCGTCAATTACGGGTTCAACGGCCTTACGCCATTTGGCGTTTTCCTCATCCGAAATCGAAATAATTTCATTGCCCAGACTCTGGGTGTATTTCCGGCCTTCAATATCGGTGCTGTCCCATATTTTTCCGTGAACATCGACATATTTTTCACTGACCTCTTCGAAGACTTTTTTGACATCGTCCGGAAGGGCGTTCCATTTGTCCAGATTCATCACAACAAAAAAAGTGGTGGTGTAACCCACACCGTAACATTCGGTGGTGTATTTTATTACTTCGGCCTGCTTCCAGCCTTTGAGGACCTCCATGGGTCCGAAGGTTCCTTCCACAACCCCTTTTTGTAAGGCCTCATAGGTCCCGCCCTGATCCATGGCTACGGGGACTGCGCCCAGAGCTTCAACCACTTTGGCACTGAGGCCGGTGGCCCTGATTTTCATACCCTTGAGGTCTTCCAGTTTTCTGACCGGTTTTTTGGTGTGCAACAGTCCCGGGCCGTGGGCGTGAAGGTAAAGCACTTTTACATCCTGAAGCTCTTTGGGGTTGTAAGTTAAGGCAAATTCATCAGCCACCCGACTGGCCACCATTCCGTTGGAATAGCCCATGGGCAGGTCAACAGCGGCCATAACCGGGAAGCGTCCACGTGTGTAGGCAAACAGGCTGAATCCCAAATCTGAAATTCCCTCAACAACACCGCTGTAACACTGAGGCGCTTTTGTGAGGGTCCCGCCTGGAAAAACGGTGATCTGAACCCTCCCACCGGTTCGTTTTTCAATCTCTTTGGCCCATTCCATGGCAGCTTGCGTCTGCCCGTGGGTAGGTGGGAAAAAGATACTATAGGTCAGCTTGATTGGAGCCGCTTCAGCGCTAAAGGCGCCCGTTGATGTGAAAGCCACACCTGCGGCCACAATCAGAAAAACTAAAAAGATGTTTTTTTTCATAGAGGCAGTCTCCTTGCTTGAATATTGGAATTAGAACCTATCCAGTGAAATAGTTAAGGCCATATCAGAACTATCCTCAAACCAAAAGCAGTGTTACAGCCGATTTTCACCCCCTCCCTTAAATCACTTAATGTATCCGGAATTCCAAGATTGATATAACAAAATGAATGATATGACAATAAAAAATTGAGATCCTTTTCTAAACATATTCTTGATCGTAATCTGAAAAATTCGGTAGTGTTAACCGATTGCAAGGATCGATTAAGATTGGGATCACTTGATATGCGTTTTGTTTGTTCCCCAGCTCAGTTGGCGGCTAACCAGGTACGACTTTTCTTGACATTGAAACCTTAATGGTCTAAACAAAAATGGTTTTTATGATCATGGGAGTCCAATAAGATTTTGTTATAATCCACAACCATTTATGAAAGGAGATTGAAGATGGCTGCAAAAATCATCAAGGGGACCGAAATCCGGGACCAAATCCTGAAAGAGCTTAAAGTCGAAGTTGATGAAATCAAAGCAAAACATGGTGTCGTTCCCGGCCTTGTAACCATTCTGGTCGGTTCAGACCCGGCGTCCATTTCCTATGTCACCGCGAAAATCAAAACCGCCCAAGATCTGGGTTTCCATGAGATCCAGGACAGTCAGTCGCCGGATCTTTCCGAGAAGGCTCTGTTGGCTCTTGTTGACAAATACAACAAGGACGATTCCATTCACGGCATCCTGGTCCAGTTGCCCTTGCCCAAACATATTGACGATAAAAAAGTATTGAACGCCATCGATCCTGACAAGGATGTGGATGGATTTCACCCTGTCAATGTGGGACGCCTGATGATCGGCGGTGCTGAGGTCAAGTTTCCTCCCTGTACGCCGGCAGGCATTCAGGAACTGATCGTTCGTTCCGGTTTTGAGACCAGCGGGGCCGAGGTTGTGGTCGTCGGACGCTCCAATATCGTCGGTAAGCCCATTGCCAATATGCTGCTTCAAAAAGGTCCGGGAGCCAATTCAACCGTTACCGTCGTTCATACCCGAACCAAAGATCTGGCCGCGCATTGCAAGCGGGCCGACATCTTGATCGTGGCAGCCGGTGTTCCGGGACTGGTAAAACCCGAGTGGATCAAGCCGGGTGCCTGCGTAATTGACGTCGGTGTCAACCGGATCGGCGAAAAAATCAGTGAAAAGACCGGCAAGAAGATTGCGATCTTAAGCGGAGATGTTGATTTTGATGCTGCCAAGGAAATTGCCGGCGCCATTACGCCGGTGCCGGGCGGAGTCGGTCCCATGACCATCACCATGCTGATGAAAAACACCTTAAAGTCCCTTAAATTGCATCTGGGGATTGCCTAATTCTGAAATTGTTCCAAATAACGGGGGAAACCTGAATGTTCCCCCGTTAAAAATAACTAAAATCATTGACAGTTCCATCTAATTCATGATAGTGATTATACTGTATTTTATCCCGACTTTCACGTAACTATCTGATATTAAAAGTTATTTTAAACAATCCCGCCTGTAGTGAAGTTAGAAAGAAAGGTAGCTTGAGCACGAAACAGAACTTTTGATAAAGTTTATTGATTATGCACAAGAAAATTTCCTTTTTTATTCTAAGCAATAGCGGCTCTCCAATAAAGCAAATAACCCTTTCCAGGGCCATGCTCCGCTTTTTAGGTATTTCATTTTCGGTTTTCCTGGTCTTATTAACCTATGTAATTTACGATTATTGCCACCTTCAGAAAACTCTGCCTGACCGCCAGAAACTGCAAATCATACTTGCCAATCAATCGGAGGATATTGCCGGCCAGCGCGGGCAGATTCAAAGGTTTGCAGATGAGATTACGGCTTTGAAATCCAAACTCGTTGCCCTGAACGATTTTGAAAAAAAGATACGAATTATTGCAAACATTGAAAAAACGGCTGATCAGGAAAGCCTTTTTGGTGTCGGCGGTTCAATCCCCGATGATCTTGATACAAAAGTTCCGCTGACTGAAAAACATAACAGCCTGATTCGTGAAATGCATGAGCAGACCAAACAGATCGATCTGGCATCCACCATGCAGAAAAAAGGATTTGAATCTCTTTTCAATTTTCTGCAAGAACAGCGGGATATTTTATCCTCTACACCGGCAATTCGTCCGCTAAAAGGATGGGTCACTTCCGGGTTCGGCTACCGTATATCACCCTTTACCGGGCTGCGAGAATTTCATAAGGGGTTGGATCTTGCCACCCGCATGGGGACACCGATTATCGTTACGGCTGATGGAATTGTCAGCTTTATCGGTATCAAGGGATTGCTGGGAAGGGTAATATCAATCGATCACGGCCATGGGATCATCACCCAATACGGGCATATTGAAAAGACATTAAAAAAAGTTGGTGACGCTGTTAAGCGAGGAGAGATTATTGCGCATGTTGGTGTGACAGGTCGAAGCACCGGACCACATGTCCATTATGAGGTTCTTTTGAACGGAATTCCGGTAAACCCTGAAAAATACATTTTGAACTAAAACTTTCAGAAACATCAGGCTTTTTACATTTTCTATCCATCAACACCCACAACCGTTTTGACGCCTCGTAAACATTCCCTCAAATTCAAACATCTCGTTAATTATGCAATTGGTTGAAAGGCCTTAGCCCTGTTCTTTTATTTGCGAGTTCTTGCCGATCTGAACGGAATTCTCCTGCGGCTGAAAGTGAATGTTATTTTGAGAAAGCCTATAACTTGCTTCTTTTTTATTTATTGATATACTTAGGTTGCAGAATATTAAAAGCGATTTTATTTTTTAAAATTAAACGCTCAAAACATCCCATTTCATCCCGGTTAAACCGCAAAAGTGGGTTAAAGTTTGAAGTGAGCTAAAATTTTGGAATTCTGTAGTTTCCAAAAAAAGGAATATATTTTTAATGCTCTCTTTTTTAACAAAAGTGTTTGGAAGTAAAAACGAACGGGAATTAACAAAGATCGAACCTCTGGTTGCAAGGATTAATGCCCTGGAACCCGAGATTCAAGCCATGAGTGATGAAACGCTCAAAGCCCAGACAGTGTTACTTAAAAAACGGCTGCAAAGCGGTGAGTCTTTAGATGATATCCTTCCGGAAGCCTTTGCCACGGCCAGGGAAGCCTCGGTTCGCACGCTTAAAATGCGACATTTTGATGTCCAGTTGATCGGCGGTATTGCTTTGCATCAGGGGAAAATTGCCGAAATGAAGACCGGCGAAGGCAAGACGCTGGCCGCCACCCTTCCAGCCTACCTGAATGCCTTAAGCGGCCAAGGCGTGCATATTGTGACCGTAAACGATTATCTGGCCAGGCGCGATACGGAATGGATGGGACATATTTATCATTTTTTAGGTCTTTCGGTCGGCACAATATTACATGGCTTGAATGACAAGGAGCGCAAGGCGGAATACGGTGCGGATATTACCTACGGGACCAATAATGAGTTCGGCTTCGACTATTTAAGAGATAATATGAAATTTATCAGGGATGACCTTGTCCAGGGCGAGCTTAACTTTGCCATCGTGGATGAAGTAGACAGCATCCTGATCGACGAGGCCAGAACCCCTTTGATCATTTCCGGTCTGGCCGAAAAATCGACAGACCTTTATCTTCGTGTCAACAACATCATTCCCCACCTGGTTATAGACCGCGACTATACGCTGGATGAAAAGGCCCGAACCGCCATCATGACCGAGGAAGGGATTGCAAAATCAGAAAAGATGCTAAAGGTCGAAAATCTCTACGACCCCAGAAATATTGAAATTCTGCATCATGTTAATCAGGCGCTCAAGGCCCATACCCTTTTCAAACGTGATGTCGACTATATTGTCAAAAACGGAGAAGTCATCATCGTCGATGAATTTACCGGCCGTCTGATGCCCGGGCGTCGATACAGCGAAGGGTTACACCAGGCACTTGAAGCCAAAGAGAACGTCAAAATTGAAAATGAGAACCAGACCCTGGCTACGGTTACCTTTCAGAACTACTTTCGAATGTACAACAAGCTTGCCGGAATGACCGGCACGGCCGATACCGAAGCCGCCGAATTTAAAAAGATATACGACCTTGACGTACTGATTATTCCTACCAACCAGGACATGATCCGAATCGATAATCCGGACGTGATCTACAAAACCCGGAGAGAGAAATTTAACGCGGCCATGGATGAAATCGTAGAGCTTCATAAAAAAGGGCAGCCGACTCTGGTCGGCACCATCTCCATTGACGTTTCGGAAAGTTTATCCGGGGATTTGAAAAAAAAAGGCATCAAACATTCGGTGTTGAATGCTAAAAACCATGAAAAGGAAGCCGAGATCATTGCCATGGCCGGCCAGAGAGGTACTGTCACGATTTCAACCAATATGGCCGGCCGGGGAACCGACATCGTACTGGGTGACGGTGTGACCGCACTCGGAGGGCTGCATATCATCGGAACCGAACGGCATGAGAGCAGACGGATCGATAATCAGCTCAGGGGCCGGGCCGGAAGACAGGGCGATCCCGGTTCATCACGGTTCTACCTCTCCCTCGAAGATGATCTCTTGCGGATATTCGGAGGAGATCGTATCACCGGGATTATGGAAAAACTGGGTTTAGACGAAGGCGAGCCCATCGAGCACAACCTGATCAGCAGGGCCATTGAAAGTGCCCAAGGCAAGGTTGAGGCCCATAATTTCGAAATTCGGAAACAGCTTTTGGAATATGACGACGTCATGAATCAACAGCGTGAAGTTATCTACAGGCAACGACGCGAGGCCCTGAATGGAAAAAGCCTGAAACCCGCCATTGAAGACATGATCGTCGAAAAAGCCGAGGAGATTGCAGATAATTTCGCCGATGAAAGGGCCCCGGCTGAAGAATGGGACTGGAAAGGGATTAAAGAAGCCGTGTTCAAGCAATTTAATTACCGCCTGGACACTATTGACGCGGATACTTTGAACGGACTGACCCGGGAAGGACTGGCGGAACTGTTTGCTGATTTTAGTATCCGGAAATACAATCAAAAAGAAGCTGCAGTTGGATCTGAAGATTTCAGAAATCTGGAGCGTGTCATCATGTTGCAGACCGTGGACAATCTCTGGAAGGACCATCTTTTAAGCATGGATCACTTAAAAGAGGGCATCGGTCTGCGGGGCTACGGCCAGCAGAACCCGCTGATTGTATACAAAAAGGAAGGGTTTGAATTATTCCAGGAAATGATTTCCAGGATCAAGGAAGAAACCGTGGGGATCCTGTTTAGAATCCAGATATCCGAACCTGAAAGAATAGCTGATTTGAGGCAGCCAAAAGAGCAGAAACTTATATTTTCCGGTGGCGACGGCCCTGAAAAAAAGACTCCGATCCGGCGTAACGAAAAAAAAGTTGGCAGAAACGAACCATGTCCCTGCGGAAGCGGAAAAAAATACAAGAAGTGTTGTGGTCGCTAGCGGCACATTTTTTGATAGTTGCATATACTTAACCACTTTAACCCGGACAGGCCCTGAAAACGGGATAGGCCGGCAAGCAAATTCGACAATGTGCCAAAAATCAAGTTAACTCGACTTGACCTCTTTACAAGATCGGTTATTAATTGTTATAATTATGTGATAAATCGCAAAACAAACACCGGGGTTGATCATATCTTCGACCCTCGCCATTCTTGCGAAAGCAGGAATCCAGTTAATTCAGTCTGTTATGCACTCCAGCTCCCTGTTCAGGTCGAGGACTAGCTTCGCGGGAGTGACGCGATTTGCGACTTTTTACGAGGTTATCAAATCTAGCGGGAAGGATCTGATGAGCGAATACAGCCCTGAAATTGAGGAGGAAGTGGATTCTCAAACCAGGGACGAGGTCCACGAACCCCCGATGTATAAGGTATTGCTTTACAATGATAACTATACCACAATGGATTTTGTTGTTGAAATCCTGATCATTGTTTTCAACAAATCGCCCGAGGAAGCCGTGGAAATCATGCTGAACGTTCACCGTAAAGGAATCGGTGTTTGTGGTGTTTACAGTTATGAGATATCGGAAACCAAAGTGGAAACCGTGCACACTTTAGCCCGAGAATATGGTTTTCCTCTGAAATGTACCATGGAGAAAGAATAAGCCATGATCAGCAAACAACTTAGTGAAACCCTTGGCCTTGCGGTCAGAGAAGCCAAAAAAAGGCGCCATGAATATGTCTGTATTGAACATTTGCTATTTGCCATCCTATTCGACAGCGACGGTGTTGAAATTATCGAGAGCTGCGGAGGCAGCACCGAGAGCCTTAAAAATTCCCTGGAGACATTTTTCAATGAACGGATGGAGAGTATCCCCGAGGCGAATGAATATGTCCTTCAACAGACCGTCGGCTTTCAACGCGTCATTCAAAGGGCCGTAAATCATGTTCGTTCGGCTGAAAAGCAGGAGGTTGCGGTTAACGACATCCTGGCATCGATTTTTTTGGAAAAGGATTCCCATGCCGAATATTTTTTAACTGCCGAAGGCATCACCCGTCTTGATGTGTTAAAGTACATTTCCCATAACGTTTCCAAGGTACCTTTCAGAGAAGATTCGGATGAGTCTATCGGTACCGACAAGGACGTCAAGAAAAAGAAAGCCGACCCTCTCGAGCTTTTTACCATCGATCTTGTCGAACAGGCTGCCCAAGGAAAACTGGATCCTCTGATCGGCCGTGAACTTGAAATCGAGCGGACGATTCAGGTGCTGTGCCGGCGCCGCAAAAACAATCCGGTCTTTGTCGGCGATCCCGGTGTGGGCAAAACCGCCATGGCCGAAGGCCTGGCACAAAAAATAAACGCGGGGGCCATTCCTGACTTGCTGAAAGATGTTCGCATCTACTCCCTTGACCTTGGGGGAATGTTGGCCGGCACGAAGTTTCGTGGCGACTTTGAGCAGCGCTTGAAAGGGGTGCTGGCTGCCTTGAAAAAGAGAAAACATGCCATTTTATTTATTGACGAGATTCACACAATCGTCGGGGCCGGAGCAACCAGCAGGGGGTCCATGGATGCCTCCAACATCCTGAAGCCCGCCCTGCATACCGGTGAGCTGCGCTGTATTGGTTCAACCACTTTTGAGGAATACAAGAATTTCTTTGAAAAAGATCGAGCATTGTCGCGGCGTTTTGAAAAGATTGAAATTACCGAACCTCCGATTTCCGAGACCATTCAAATCTTAAAAGGACTCAAATCCCGTTACGAGGAACATCACGGCATTGTGTATACCGAGCAGGCTCTAAAAGCCGCGGCTGAACTGTCCGCCAAATACCTTAACGACCGTTATTTGCCGGATAAGGCTATCGATGTGATCGACGAAGCCGGGGCCTACATTCGGCTTTCGGGCGGTTCCCATCGAAAGAAAATCAATCCCAAAGATATTGAAATCATTGTGGCCAAAATGGCCAGAATACCGGCCATCAGCGTATCAACACCCGACAAAACAAAACTGGAAACGCTTGAAGATCAGCTCAAGGAAGTGGTTTTCGGACAGGATGAAGCCATCAAATCCTTGGTTACTTCCATCCAACGCGCCCGCGCCGGCCTGGGAACCCCCGGCAAACCCGTAGGATCATTCTTGTTCACCGGCCCCACCGGGGTCGGCAAAACCGAAGTGTCCCGGCAGGTGGCCAGAATTCTCGGTGTCCAATTTTTGCGATTCGATATGAGTGAATACATGGAAAAACACGCCGTGGCCCGTCTGATCGGTGCACCGCCGGGGTATATCGGCTTCGATCAAGGCGGCCTTTTGACCGACGGTATCCGCAAGCATCCATATAGCGTGCTGCTGATGGATGAAATCGAGAAGGCGCATCCGGATATGTTTAACATTCTGTTGCAGGTTCTGGATCATGCCACCCTGACGGACAACAACGGCAAGAAGGCCGATTTTAGAAATGTCATGATTATGATGACTTCCAATGTCGGATCCCGGGAAATGAGCACCCAGACCATCGGCTTTGGTGATGCAAAATATGATACGGAAAGCAAAGGGAAAACCGCGGTTGAAAAGTTTTTCACGCCCGAGTTCAGAAACCGTCTGGATGCCATCATTCACTTCAATGCTCTGGATCCGGAAACTATGAAAATGGTGGTGGACAAGTTTATGAAAGAGCTCAAGGAGCAGCTTTCCGCCAAAAAGGTTTTCCTGAGCTATTCCGATAAGGCGCGAACGTGGCTGGCCCAAAAAGGCCATGATCCCCGCTTCGGTGCCCGGCCCCTGGACCGCTTGATACAAAAGGAAATTAAAGATACCCTCTCCAACGAGATTCTGTTCGGGCGGCTTGAGAAAGGAGGCGACGTTTTTATCGATCTTGAAGATGACAAGCTGACCTTTGATTTTGCTTGATCCCTGACACGGGCAAAACCCTCAACGCACAAAGCATCCGCCAAATCCATGCCGGTTTTTCTGTTGTCCGAAAACATATCGTTTCCCCCGCCCCATTTTGCCTCCAAGGAAGGTTTGCTGGCTGTAGGCGGCGACTTGAGTCAGCAACGCCTTTTGCTGGCCTATCGTATGGGAATTTTTCCATGGTTTTCAGATGATGAACCGATCCTATGGTGGTCACCGCACCCCCGTCTGGTTTTGTATCCGGAGGAAATCCGGGTTTCAAAGACCTTAAAGAAAATCATTCGAAAAAATACGTTCCATATAACTATGGATTCAGCCTTTGAACAGGTGATCCAATCGTGTGCAAAAATTCGAATCGAAAAGAATGAAGGCACCTGGATCGTTCAAAAGATGATCGATGCCTACTGCAAGCTCCACGGTTCCGGTTTTGCGCATTCAGTGGAGGCCTGGTATCAAGGGGAACTGGCAGGCGGGATCTACGGGATTTCGCTAGGCAAGTGTTTTTTCGGCGAATCGATGTTCAGCCGTATCAGCAATGCGTCTAATGTGACTTTAGTCAAACTGGTAGAATATCTGAAAGCGCTGTCCTTTGACATGCTGGACTGCCAGATTACCACTGCGCATTTGCTCCGCTTCGGAGCCAGGGAAATACCGCGGGCTGTTTTTTTAAAGCAGCTCAAAAAATCGCTGACAGCGCCGACCTTGCAGGGCCGATGGTCTTATTAGTGTCCATCAATAAATGGCATCTTTCCCGATAGGGAACTCGGGATGTTCCATCGGCTCAGGACGGCGTTCTCGCGTTTTTGCAATCCTCAACGTAGCATGTGCTACGCCTCCGGTTGCAAAAACGCTGCGGCCTTGTCCTGAACAAAAATCTACCATTTCTGGATGGACACTAATTGATGCGATTTGTTTAACTAATTATAGCAGTTCTAAATGAAATTATCCGGCGCCTGAAGCGGAATGTTATTTTGAGAGAGGCTATTACAGGCGCTAGCCCGTTATTATAGAAGATAAGTTTGCTGAAAAAATTTCATGAAATATTCGGGATAGATAAGGATGTACTGAGATGGGAAGGGACTGTACTTTTTGTAAAATTCTAAGCGGTGAGATTCCGACCGAATATTTGTTCGAAAACGATATTGCGGTCGTCTTTAAGGATATCAACCCGGTCGCGCCGGTTCACATTCTGATTGTTCCCCAAAAGCATATCCGCAGTGTGAACGATTTAACGGACGATGACGGCAAGATCGTAGCTGAAATGATTACCATAGCCAAAGACATGGCCAAGAAACTGTCGCTGGCGGCATCCGGTTATAAGCTTTTTTTCAACGTTGAAAGGGGAGGGGGGCAGGTCATCTTCCATTTGCACCTGCACCTGATCGGCGGCTGGCACCGGCCATCTAAATAACCCCCATCCAGCATCCAGCATCGCAAAGCTTCGGATTCGAAGCCGTTTCAAAACCTCAGATTATGAAACGGCTTCTAGATTCTGTTGATGATCGAGGCCATATACCCGGCACCGAATCCGTTGTCGATATTTACCACGGCAACATTCGAGCTGCAGCTGTTCAACATGGCAAACAGGGCGGTAAGGCCCCCCAGACTGACACCGTAGCCAATGCTGGTGGGTACAGCGATGACCGGCCGGCTGACCATCCCGGCGACCACGCTGGGTAATGCTCCTTCCATCCCGGCAACGACGATCAAGACCGAGGCCTGATCAATCAGTTGTTTATGATCAAACAGCCGGTGAATGCCGGCCACGCCGACGTCAAACACCGATGCGACCGGGTTGCCCATGACTGCTGCTGTCAGATACGCTTCTTTTGCAATCGGAATGTCGGATGTGCCGGCCGAGAGCACCAGGATGGTTCCTTTGCCCTGTATCGGCAGCTTCTTTTTTTGCCAGACAACCATGCGTGCGTCCTGGTGATAGACCGCATCCGGAAAGCGCGCAAGCACTTTGCCGGCCTGTTGTTGATCGATACGCGTCACCAGGACGATATTTTCCTGAGGCAGCATTTTTTCCATGATTCCTATGATCTGTTCCGCGGTCTTGCCCTGGCCGAAGATCACTTCAGGAAACCCCTTGCGCAAGCTGCGATGATGGTCTATATGGGCATAGTCGATGTCCTCGAACGAAAGATGCTTCAATGTTCCGGCAGCTTCTTCGACGGATGTTTTGCCGGCGGCGACATTGCCAAGGACCTGAAGTAACGTTTCATTATCCATTGAACAGATTTCCTTTATGCTGATGTGAAAAATTAATCATAATACCCTAACTAGTGTTCGTCCATAAATCAATGTTGGATAGGTGAAAGTTTCCAATCCAGAAATGAGAATTTTTGTCCAATGTCAAGGAAATCAAGGAATTGCGCGGAGGCGTACTCTTGTACGCCGCACAAGAAATTCCGCAGATTGACACAGAGATTGGGCAAAAAGGCCATTTATGGATGGAAACTAACTAA
>Ga0180009_10005027_pt1 | contig 14326 bp, 8 predicted proteins | sample OS_PC_MetaG_FD_123537 | JGI IMG/M metagenome (GOLD analysis project Ga0180009, IMG submission 123537) | Groundwater microbial communities from the Aspo Hard Rock Laboratory (HRL) deep subsurface site, Sweden - OS_PC_MetaG | ecosystem: Environmental > Aquatic > Deep subsurface > Groundwater...
TATTTCTTTCAAGATACTGAATGCCAGTATTTTAAATCGTATTTTACGAATTAGTTATCAAAAAGTTATTAACATATTTAGTTGATATTCAATTGGTTATATTTTTTGTCATGTACTAAACTCCTAGTGACTTTAGTTTGAGACCGCTGATTTTTTCAAAATCTTTGGTGTTGTTGGTCAGGAGGCAGCAATCATGTACAATGCAGCTGGCTGCAATGATTGCATCAGGTAGTTTTGTGTTGAATTGTTGTCTGATTTTGATCGTCTCAACAACCACTGCTTCATCAAGATTAAGTGTTGTAGCATTATTCACAAATGCTTCGAGTGCTTTGTATTGTTCAGAACTGATTTTATCGAAACCCAGGAGTTCAATGCGGTTTATAACAGAGATGTGGTAGCTGTTTCTGAACAGTGCCTCGATAAACGAGGTGGCTTCTTCAGTTAGAAGCAACCCAAAATAATAGATTGCTATATTGGTATCGATTAAATAGTTCTTTGGTTCTATTCATTTCGTGATTCAATTATCTTGCCAGCCAATCCCTTTGCTTCTTCAGGTGAGAATACACCTTTAAGCTTGGTTAGGTCTTTAGGCGTACTTTTTTTTTGCCTGATCAACCTAATCATGAAGGCCCTTTCCATTCCCCTGAGAATCGCCATGGCGTTTTTGTTTTTTATTTCTAACTGAATGACTTCCATTGCTTTATTTTTTACAAAAATAAGGGATTTTTTGATTTAAAGATTAAGGGGTGAATGAAAAATGAAAAATGAAAAATGAAAAATGAAAAATTGTCGAAAGTCGAAGGTCAGAAAGTCGAAGGTCAAAAGTCAAATGTCTCATTATCATCTGGGATAGCTGAAAAATAAGGTTGATCAAGCAACATCCTAAAGTTTTTTTGACCATAAGTAACAGTTAAATAATACGTTGCGGGTTGACCCCTTTTAGGGGAGCAGGGGTGTGCGTGGGGATGGGTTTATGGGTTTACGGGTTTATGGGTTCACGGGTTTACGGGTTTACGGGTTTATGGGTTTACGAGTCAAAGAGTTGGTTTGATTAGTAGGTCAGAAAGTCGAATGTCAGAAATGAAAAATGAAGGCTTACGGTTATCAAATTCTAAAATAGCTTGACCGTTTTTATTATAAAAGATTAGATTCAAAACCACGCGAGAGGAGTATTTTCGGTGAGAAAAGGTCGGGCGGTAGTGGCGATTTGGAAGTTGGGCAATAGGTCAGGTGTCAGATAGCAGTGGCCCATTCGTGGAATGGAATGAGTTGTATTTCGATTTCATCTACTGTTAGTAATTGTTTTTGGTCAAAGGTGACAAGCTGAGCTTTTTGAAGATTTAAGATTTGGCAAACTTCCAGCAAAGCACGGATTTCTCTGTTTTTAGTGTTTTGATTATCAACTTCCCAGGATACTTGTATCGCCTGAAGTTTGTTTTCTTTACGTGTTATAAAATCACACTCGTATTTTCCTTTGTGATAGTAGGTTTCATAACCTGCTTTTGTTAATTCTGTGAGAACGGCGTTTTCAAGCATTTTCCCTCTATTTTCTGACACAGAAAATTCAACAGATGCAAGCAAACCTGTGTCGATAGCATACAGTTTCTTGTCTGATTTTGCCTGTTTTATTTCAGAAAAGTCAAATTTTGGAACGGCAATACTTAAAAAGACCGCATAGCAGTATTGTTCAAATTCATAGAGGTAATTATTACTAACTTTATACCCCATTGAGCGCAGGTCGTTGTATATTTTATTGATTGAAAGTGGTTTACCTATATTCGCGAACAGTTTTTTAATGAAAAATTTAAGCAGATGAACGTCATTAATTTTATACCTTTCTACTATATCTCTGAATATCATGGCATTGAAATATCCCTGAAGCACTTTGATCTGTTCTTTTTTTTCAAATTGAATAAGTTCGGGGAAGCCACCCTGATAGATGAATTGTAAGGTCTGATTAATTACTTTGGCTTTTTTTCGCGGAACCGTCACATCATAGGCTATCCCCTTAAACCTCAAATACTCATCGAAACTGAGCGGATAGACCGTATAGGTAATTGTTCTGCCCCTCAAAGCATCGGCTATCTCGGTGCTCAGTAATTTGGCATTTGAGCCTGTTATAAAAATATGTTTGCTATAATTGTCAAATATCCGCCTGACAAATTTTTCCCATCCGTTTATATTTTGGATTTCATCAAAAAAGAAATAGCAGTCACTTAAAGACATATCCGGATAGATTTCGGCATATGCCTGAAGAATTAAGTCCAGCTCATTGGTATTCAGTGTTAAACGCTCGTCTTCAAAGTTCAGGAAAATGATGTTTTCAGGTGCGACACCCTTATCAATCAAATCGGTTATTGCCTGATACAGCATGAAGGTTTTTCCGCTGCGGCGGGCTCCAATCAATGTAATGATGATGGGCAAATCGGTTTTAACCTTTAAATTCCTTTCTAGCAGCGTGGGTAGCTCCCGTTGCTGGAATTCAAGTATTATTGATTTTAGTAAATCCTTCATTTTGATATCAGATAGTTAGGTACAAAAGTAAAAATATTCGTAATAATAGCGAAGGATAAATTAATTTCTTTAGTAAAATACACGAAAATATTAATGAATATTGATCTGGATTCAAGGGTTTACGGGTTTACGGGTTCACGGGTTCATGGGTTTATGAGTTGAAGGGTTAAAGGGTTTACGGGTTTATGGGTTCATGGGTTTATGAGTTTAAGAGTTAAAGGGTTGAAGATTGGGTAGTTATAGTAGGTTTGGAGGTGATCGAGCGGAGCGATGCATCGAGCGAAGAGTCGAGATGTCGAGAGCACCGAATTATTTAAGAGATTCAAAGATTCAAGTCGAAGGTCTGAAAGTCGAAGGTCAGAAGGTCGAAGGTCTGAAAGTCGAAGGTCAGAAAGTCGAAGGTCAGAAAGTCGAAGGTCAGAAGGTCAAAGGTCAGAAGGTCAGAAGGTCGAAGGTCAGAAGGTCGAAGGTCAGAAGGTCAAAGGTCAGAAGGTCAGAAGGTCGAAGGTCTGAAGGTCAATAATTGTTATAAAAACCAGGGGAAGATTATTTTTTCTTTAGTTTCGGGGGTGTTTGAGATGATGTAGTGGTGTTGGATTTGTAGTTTATTGGCGAGTTTTTCGAGTTTAAACAGGTCTTGTTTGATGGCTTTTTGTTTTACTTCCAAGGCGATGTTATTGTTGAGGATGAAGTCTATTTCGGCAGTATTGCGGAGGTTGTAATACGCCAGTTTGCCATAATGCATTAATTGATTGGCAACAGTAGTTTCGAGCAGTTGACCCGGGCTGGTTTTGGTAATGAGATTCAGGATACCTGTATCAGAAAAATATACTTTTTTGCCTCCGGCGACACTTCGGTCGATATTTGCAGTGTGTTTTGGGATGAGGGACAGGAAGAAAATGCCTTCGAGGAATTCGAGGTAATTGTATATTTTCATGCGGTTGATGCCTAATTCGGAAGACAATCGGGTTATATCGAGGATATTACCATTTCGTGGTCCAAGGAGCAAGATCAGATCGCGCAGCTCTTTGATGTCTTTTAGTTGGCTGAAGACCTTGATGTCTTTTTCGAAGAAGGAGGCAAAGATATTTTTGAGAATTAGTGTTTTTGTTTCCTGGTCGGGGGTTAGTACGACCTCCGGGAAGCCGCCGTAGTTCATATATTGCTCATAGAGCTCCATGCGTTTCACCTGGCTGTATTTGCTGTGTTGCTGAATCACCTCATCAAAGTTGGGCTGGATATCAGAAACAGGGAGTTGTTCATTAAAGTAAAGGAATTCTCTAAAGCTCAATGGTTTTAGGATAAAAAGAAATTTTCTGCCGCTGAGTGATTCGGGGAAAAGATTTCGGAGGTAGTAATTGGAGGAGCCTGTAACGATGAATTTTAACTGGTAATGATCGATAAGGTATTTGATGATTGTGGTGATTTCGGGGAAATTTTGAATTTCGTCGATACAGACCAGAAATCTTTCTCCTGGATCAGCACCCGTGGAATCGCGGAGGTCGTTATAAATTTTTTTATAATCCTGATTTTCGAAGAGCAAATGATCCAGGGGATTATCAAAGTCGAACCAGATTTGCTTTCCCTTCCAAACCTCTGCCAATTGCTTCATAAGGGTTGTTTTGCCTACCTGCCTCATTCCGGTGATGACGATAGCATTTTTGTGGGTAAGTTGTTTTTCTATAGTATAGAAGAGTGCGCGTTTTAACATTTTGTAAAAATTTATTTACAAAAATACGCAAAAATGTAAAATACTTTAAACAAAAATTGATTTAGGAGGATTCTAGTTAGAAGGTCTGAAGGTCTGAAGGTCAGAAAGTCAGAAAGTCGAAGGTCAGAAAGTCGAAGGTCAAATGTCAGTTAGTTATTTAGTAGGATTAGAGGTGATCGAGCGGAGTCGAGAGTACCGGATTATTTAAGAGATTCAAAGATTTAAAGATTTAAAATTCAAGTCGAAGGTATGAAAGTCGAAGGTCTGAAGTCAAATGTCAGCAAGTTATTTAGTAGGATTAGAGGTGATCGAGCGAAGCCGAGAGTACCGGGAGTTTATGGTAGAAAGAGCCAAGGCAAAAGTAAAAAGAGCCAAGTAGGATCATTTAAAGATTCAAAGATTTAAGAGATTCAAAGATTCAAAACCTACCTCCTTGATGTCGGTAGGCGGGTTCAAAGATTCAAGAGACAAGTGGGGGGTGTTTGACAATTGTATGTTTCATTTCGTTTATTGGTTTGTGTAGGGTAGTGCGGTGGGGCTCCCCTCCCGTACGTACGGGATGGGGGCTGGGGGGCAAATGGGGCGGGGTTTCATGGGTTCACGGGTTCATGGGTTGAAGATTTGGTAGTGTCAAATCCTAAAATAGGTTGACCGTTTTTTGATGCGAAAAGTGAGCGCTGCATTATATACGACGAAGTTACATACTTCGCCGAGCGAGGATATGTTTATTGGTTGTAGCAGAAGAGGCAGGGCTGAAACCCATAGAGTTTGCGGTGGTATGAGGACCCCGGCCTGAAGGCCGGAGTTAATGAAGAAGTAGGGCTCGAAGGAAGTGAGCAGTTGTACAATCCTAAAATAGGTTAAGCTTTTAGATTTGTCAAGCGAGTGCTGTAGGATATTCGACGAAGTTACATACTTCGCCGAGCGCGGTGATTTGTGTAATGGACTTTAAGATTTGTCATTCAGGATGAGCAGGGCTTTTTGGAGTACGTCATCGATCTCCTGGTATATGGGATAGAAGCCTTCTTCGTCAAAGATGTTGCGGGCGACATAGGCTTTGAATAATACAGCGGTTTTGTGACGTGCCTGCTGCTTTTCTTTGGCTGTGCCTTTCACTCCTTTGTCTTCGGCGTAGGCCTGGAGTTCCTTATACATCGCATCAGTGAGGCTGAATGACTGCCTGAATTTTTCTGCTGAGCCATAGGCTGTAAGCTCGGGCCGGTGACGATCGGCATAGTCAAATGCAAACTGAAACAATAGTCCGCTGTTGGCTAGCCTGTTATAGTACACCAGGCTAGAATCTGCTTCGATGGCCACATACACATCGGGCATGATGCCTCCGCCTCCGTACACTGTTTTCCCGCCGGGGGTGGTATATTTCAGCGAGTCGGCAAAATGGATACTGTCAGGGTGCATCACTTCGCCATTGGTATAGCGTTCGATGGTTTCGTGGTGGTATTTTGTGATGTCGTCATCGTAAGGCTTCTGGATGGAGCGCCCTGTTGGCGTATAATAGCGCGCAACGGTAAGGCGCACCGCCGAGCCATCGGGCATGGGAAGCTGTTCCTGCACAAGGCCTTTGCCGAAGGAGCGCCTGCCCACGATGGTGCCCCTGTCGTTGTCCTGCATGGCGCCTGCCACGATTTCGCTGGCACTGGCCGAGCCCTCGTCGATGAGCACCACAACAGGCAGCTGCTCAAGCTTGCCCGTTTTGGTAGCAAAAGCAAAGCTGCGTGGCCGGTTTTTCCCTTCGGTATAAACGATCAGCTTGCCATCGGGAAGAAACTCATCTGTAAGCTGTGTTGCAGCCCGCAGGTAGCCGCCTGTGTTGCCGCGCAGATCCAGGATAAGGCGCTGCATTCCTTGATTGAGCAGTACTTCGGCGGCATCGATAAACTCTTCATAGGTGGTGGCAGAAAACTTGTTAAGGCGGATAAAACCCGTCCCGGGCTCTACCATATAGGCGATGTCGAGGCTATAGGTAGGTATCACATCACGGGTGATGGTGAAATCGATCAGCCCTTCCACGCCGCGGCGCAGCACTTGCACGCGTACCTTTGTGCCTTTGTCGCCTTTAAGCTTGCGCATGGCATCGCGGTTGGTGACCTCCACACCTGCTACCAGCGAGTCTTCGATAGTGATGATGCGGTCGCCGGCCATGATGCCCACCTTTTCTGATGGCCCGCCTTTGACGGGGCTGATAACTGTAATGGTATCCTTTTCGATACGGAAGGACACGCCAATGCCTTCGAAGCTGCCCAGCAGCGGGTCGTTCATCTCATGAAACTCTTCTACGGTGATATACTGGCTATGGGGATCGAGTGTTTCGATCATCGCCTTAATGGCTTTGTCTTCGAGCTCCTTGCGGTCGATCTCATCAACATAATCCTGTTCGATATAGCTCAAAATATTACCCAGCCGGGTGTCGCTGTGACCGGGCACCCTGAAAACGGATTGTTGCTGCATGCCCGGAGTGGCAAGATGCATACCCAGGTATATGCCGCCAGCCAGCAGCAATGAAAAAATCAGTGGAAGATAAATTATACGTCGTTTCATTCGATCCTTTTTTTAATGCATTAAGGAAATAAAAAATTGGGATAAGCAGCGGCTAATGAGCCCGGAAATGACAGCTTGCTTTCCCGGACAGCAAAAGTAGCGTTATTTGTGCAAACAGCCGGAAGGGAATTGCAGGGCTTTCTTCTGCGGTAGGGAGCTACTGGCTTGCGCAGTGGGGAGCAGGGTTGAGAAGTTGTGTTGTGTGTGTTTAAGAGGTCGGCCCGGCATTCGCGTCTACCTGGCAGCAGATCTACCTAGCAGTAGACAGGCAGGCAGAACTGCGCACCCATCGCGGTGTAATGTGGGGCATAAAACTTGAGCGGTAGCGTGAAAGTGCTGTATATTAACAATGATAAAGTTTAATCATACTGCTTTTCTCTTGTACTTTTCCTTGATGAAAAGTACACAAAAATCAATCGCGAACGATGCTTCCGCGCGCCCTGAAAAAGCAATGGAAATCCAGGCAAAGGGTGCAGGCCTACAATGCCTTTCAGCTTTTACAAAGCCATTCGATTCTGCCAGGCATTGTGCCCTGCAAACATCCCCGCCTTTAGGGGCGGGTCTGCTTTACCGGATTTCCAATTGCTTTTTCATTCACCCTGCCGCCGGCCCGCCGTTCGCGTCTACCTGGCAGTAGATCTACCTAGCAGTAGACAGGCAGGCAGGCCTGCGCACCCATCCCGGTGTAATGCAGGGCCTGAAACTTTAGCGGTGGCATGAGGGTACTGTATATTAACAATGATCAAGATTGATCATACTGCTTTTAAATAAACTTAAAAGCTGTGTTCGTTGTTTACATATAGCTTTTCTCTTGTACTTTTCCTTGATGAAAAGTACACAAAAATCAATCGCGAACGATGCTTCCGCGCGCCCTGAAAAAACAACGCAAATCCAGGCAAAGGGTGCAGGCCTGCGCACCCATCCCGGGCATAATGAAGGGTATGAATGTAAAGCGGTGGCGTGAAAATGTCCTGTATCAGGTTGGATTTCAACTAAATCTTCCCGGATTTATGGGTTTATTTATGTACTTTCTTGATGAAGGCTTCAACTTCGGGGACGCCTCCCTGATAGACCAGGTAGCCGTTGTAGGGTTCACGGTCTGTGATTTCATCATTGATTGGTGTGAGCATAAGCCGCTTCACTTCTTCCGGGTCGTCCGATTGGCCCAATGCCCATCCCAGCTTGATAAATGCTACCTCGGGTAACATATTTCCTGCCGGGATAATGCCTTTTGCCATCATATCGCGTCCTGTGTCGTAAACAAACATATGCACATAGCCCCAAATGGTTTGTAAGGTCATATACATATGCACTCCTTTGGCCTGTGCGCGTTCGATGGCCGGATAAAGCTCCTTATTTACATGACCCAGCCCGGTGCCCACAAACACGATCCCTTTGTAGCCGGCATCAACCAATGCATCCAGCGTGTCGGGCTTCATGCCGGGATAATAGTACAGCATGGTAACGGCATCATTGAAATAGGGTTTGATAACCACATTATTGTCGTTGCGCCTTTTGTTGTACTTCGTTTTGATGGGGGTGATTTCCTTGCGGCTGATCATGGCCAGGGGCGTATCACCAATCGTACGAAAGGTAGAGCGGTAGCTGGAATGCATTTTACGCACACGTGTGCCTTTGTGCAAGAGGCCATATTCATCGGAGGTTGGGCCAAACATGCATACCATCACTTCGGCGATATCCGACTGTCCGGCAGCTTTCATGGCATGCATCAGGTTGAGTGCTGCATCGGAGCTGGGGCGGTCGCTTGAGCGCTGCGAACCTACAAGCACCACAGGCACAGGCAGATTCTGGCACATAAAGGTAAGGGCAGCACCAGTATGATGCAGGGTGTCGGTGCCGTGGCCGATCACGATGCCGTCGGTACCATTTTCAATCTCTTTGCCAATGGCTTTGGCCAGTGCCACATATTGTTTGGGACCCATATTCTCGCTGAAAACGGCAAAAATCTTTTCCGTCTCCAGGTTGCAGATGTCGGCCAGCTCGGGCACAGCACCATAGAGCTCACCGGGTGAGAAGGCCGGTATCACGGCGCCGGTGCGGTAGTCGAGACGAGAAGCGATGGTGCCTCCTGTACCAAACAGCTTGACCTTGGGCAGGCCGGGCGTCATGGGGAATTCCTTTTCGGGAATCTTGTAGTTGGCCTTTTTGTAGCCGGTCTCCTCCATAGAGAGCACTGTGTTTACGGAGATTCCGATATTGTATCCGGTGATGATCTTCATCACGATATGCTGGTCGTCATCATTTTCTGAACGCGGCAATACCGTGCCCTCAAAAGTTCCTCTGCTGGTTTTTACAGATGCCTGACCCCAGACACGCGTATTGTATTTCTTCAACAATGCCAGTGCGGCTCCCTGATAGCCCTGAAATATATCTTCGCTCATGCTTTAAATGATTTTACGGTATGTGCCAATGTGCTTAAATCGATGTTGCCGATAGCGGTTTTGCGCAGTTGTCCCATTATCCAGTTGTGCTGATCCCGTGGGAGCTCGCTGTCTTTTTTGGCTTGAAACTTCTTGAAAAGGTAGGGGATTTTTCCGGTGATTTCTGCTTCGGTGACTTTCCTGAAACGGATGCTGGTAAGCACCGATTCAAAGTCCATGCGCGGATGATCAACCAGTTCGCCAATCATATCCCAGGCCAGCTGTTCGTTTAGCTTTTGTTCCTTTAGGTAAGCAAAAAGGTGATAGATGGTGCGCATCTTAAACCCTTTTGTCTTGCTTTTGCCCAACACATTTTTTATTTTGTGCCCAACAAAAGTTCCCACGATGCGCGGAGGAACGCCCAGCTTCTGCACGATTTCTTCGATCAGCGGGAAAAGATTTTTCGAGAAGATATAGGTATAGGCATCTTCGGGTATTCCCCAGTTTTTCAGCTGTTGATAGCGCGAGATTACTTCATGCGGCATCTCGGCACGCAGTTTTTCGATATAGCTGTCGTCGAGCGGGATAGGTGCCGAATCGGTATCGGGATACATGCGGTTGGCACCCGGCAGTACGCGTTCGAAAATGGTGGTGCCATCGGGTAGCGATTTCCTTGTTTCGGGTGGGATGCCATCGAGTGCCATCTTGCAGCGCTCTTCGATGGTTTCCAGTGCGACAGGCATATCGGCTTCGGGGCCCCAGATGAGCAGGAGAGCGTCGTTGGCGTTAGCGTTTACCACTGCTGCCAGCGACTCCCAATGGGAATGCTGCAGCACGGGATCGGTCATTTCGCTATGCAGCAAATGGGGTTTTTCGATGCAGGCAATCACCTTGAGGCGCTGGCTGATCTCGTCCACGAAGGACTGTCGGGGTTGGGTAAAATGCGACAAGGCGCCTTTAAATTCAGGCAGACAAACCAGCTGAAACCAATTGCCTGCATCGGCGGCCTGCGCCAGCACTGTTGGCAGTGCGGGAAGCTGTTCGGTTGAGAGGCTTTTGGATCTGATCGTCCATGCTTGCGGTTTGCTGATTTGCGCAAGCAGTTTGTCGCGCAGCAGCAGCAGTGACCACTGCCTGAAGGCTTCGTTATGGGTGAGTTCGGGTATCCAGCGTGTGTGTGCCACGCCCTTTATTTCGACGCGGGTGCCGCCTTTGCAGCTCACGTTCACATCCTGTCGTCCTGCCCCTATGCCGGTGCGTACCTTGCCGGTGCTGCGGTTCAGGAAGCGGATGTAGTCGCAGGCCTCGCGCACCTCATCGGGATTTACAAAGTCGGGATAGGTCACTGTTTCAATGAGGGGCATGCCCAGCCGATCGGTTTTATAGATGCGGGTGTGGCCGATATCGGAAATCTCGCGGCACGAGTCTTCTTCGATGCTGAGCTGTATCAGGCGGATATTTTTGTGTGGCAGGGCTATCTCGCCCTCCACGCCAATGATGGCTGTGCGCTGAAAGCCTGTGGGGATGCTGCCGTCGAGGTATTGCTTGCGCGTGATATGCACCTCTCCCACGATATTGAGTTTGGAAAGCAGCGATATTTCGAGCGCAATGCCAAGGGCTTCGCGGTTGATGGGAAAAGGAGGGGTGTCGTCCACCTCATAGGTGCAGGCTGTCTGGTTTTTGATGCGGTAAAGGATCTCTTTACGGGTCTTAAACTCCATCAGGGCTGTGCCGTCGTATTCTCCCAGCTCGCTGAGCGTGGGACGCATATGACGAATAATTTCTGCATCGTAGTCGGCACTTTCGTTATAGAGGCCTGCCGGACAGTGGCAAAAAAGCTTTTCTTTGGTGAGCAGCTGCTGGTGCACCTCCAGGCCCGACATAAAGCCGATATGGTCGTAGGTTTCCTGGGTTGCCAAGCGGCGGGTTACGTATCCTGCCTGGGTTTTGGTTTTTTCGTAATTGGTGCGGGCATCAAATGATTTGTCCATATACAGGTAGATTAGCTGAATAGGTTTTGAAACGCGTAAAAGTAGGGCATTTTTTTCAAAGCCCCAGCCAAAATGCTTGTAAATATTGAGAAAAATATCATTCTTGAAAGATACTATTATAGTGGCCGGTTAAAATCATCTGCGAATCCAACTTCGCCTAGTCGTTATGCTATATTGTTACCTGAGTATGACAAGCTGGAAATCAATATTACCCGCACTGCTTCTTCTCTGCCTGACTGCCAAATAAAACATATTATCAAGGGGCATCCTGACTTTTTTTGGAAAAGCCACGAAAAAAAAGAGGCCCATCATCACGATGAGCCTCCGTACCAACCAATTCATCCATCAGGATTATTCCCGAACGATAAAGGCTTTATTTTCAACACCGCTATCGGTGATGATCCGCAGCAGGTAAGTGCCGGGTTTCAGGTCAGTGACATCAAGGGTGTAGTAGCTTTTGGCTTCTGGTGAGGTATAAACCTTGGCCACTTCGCCCAGCATGTTCACCACCATCATTTGTTTGATGCTAACCCTGGTCTGGCCAAAACTCACATGCAACTGGTGACGGGTGGGGTTGGGGTAGAGGTTCACCTTGGTCAGGGCGTTCTGCTCTGCAAGGCCTGTGCATACATCAACAAATACGGTGAATTGCGCCTGCTGAGTGCATCCAAATGGAGTGGAGTAGGTGTAGGTGAGTTCGTGTTCGCCTGCGCCGGCCAGTTCGGGGTAGAACATATTGTTTTCAACACCGTCGCCGCTGTAGGTTCCGCCTGCGGGCTCACCGCCTGTCAATGCTACCGGTGCCCAGAAGATGCACATGGTGCTGGGTTCAAAGTTATCCCAGCTGACTAAAGGTATCTCACCAACGGCCATGGTTATGCTGTTGGAGGTGACAGGGTTGTTCGATACGCATTGTTCACTCGAGAAGAGCTTCATATGTACTTCGTCGCCGTCCTGGGGCACATAGCTGTAGGTCGGCTGACTGTTGCCCTGTGATTGGTTGTTAACAAACCATACATAAATTGGTGCTGCTCCGCCATTGGCAGTGTTGGCCGTGAAGTGGGCCATATCGCCTTCGCAGACTGTGGCATCATCAACGGTGATGAATGCTGAGGCTTCGATGCTCTGGGTCACGTGCATGGTGATGCTGTTGGAGCTGACCATGCTATTCTCAACACAGATCGCGTTAGAAGTCAAAGTAAGCTGAACCTCATCCAGGTCCATGGGTACATAACTAAAGTCAGGGCTGTTGCTGCCAACAGGATTTCCATTTACGGTCCACTGGTATTGTGGGTTGTCGCCACCATTTTCAATTGTTGAGCTGAAGCTGGCCGAACTGCCCGAACACAGACTGGTATTTTTGGTAGCTATGCTGACTGTGGCTTCAAGGGTTGGATTCACCTGCAGCTGGATACTGTTTGAAAGGGCTGTGGCGCCTTCGTTGCAGCCAATATTGCTGGTAAGTTCTACCCATACCTGATCATTATCCGTAGCTACATAACTAAAACTGTCGTTGTTAGTTCCTGCGGTGTTGCCGTTCACATACCATTGATAGGCAGGACTACTGCCACCATTAAGGGCTGTAGCGGTGAAGTTGACTGCTGTTCCGGCACAGACGACTGTTTGATCTGAGCTGATACTCACGCTAACTTCAGGTATGGGGTTTACCATTAGGCTGATGGTGTTCGACAGGGCAGATGCATCGGCTACGCAATAGAGCGAACTGCTGAGCTGTAGCTGTACCACATCACCGTTTGCCGGTGCATAGCTAAAGCTGCTGTTGCTACCTTGAACGCTACCATTGACCATCCATTGGTAGCTCGGGTTATCCCCTGCATTGGTAGTCTGCGCAGTGAAGCTGACTAACGTACCGTCACATACGGTTGTTTCGCTGGCTGTGATACTTACATCCACTATTTGCAAAGGATTTATAGTCAAAATCATCAGATCACTGTCGGGCGTATCACATGGAGCCATGCTTCCTGCTGTGAGTGTCAGATTTACAAAGCCAGCACTGATATCGGCTTCACTTGGCGTGTAGGTCGGATGGAGGGCTGTGGCATCATCAAAGCTGCCGCTGCCGCTTGTGCTCCACAGCAGACTGCTGTAATGGTTAGCGGTAGCGCTGCTGAGCTGGTAGCTGTCCAATGCACAGATGGTGGCATTGGAGCCTGCGTTGGCATTGGGCAGTTTCTGGATGTCGATGATCACCATATCGGAGATAAAGTTATCACAGGGTGCAATGGCATTGGCGCGCAGGTAAAGTGACACTGCTCCATAGCTGATATCGCCATTGCCGGGGTGATAAGTGGCTTGTAAGATCGATGGGTCATCGAAGTAGCCATCACCGTCTGTCGTCCAGATCAGACTGCTGTAGTTGGACGCTGTCGCATTGCTCAGTGTATAGATATCTGAAGCACACATCAGGTCATTGGGGCCGGCAAAGGCTCTGGGTTTGAGTTGTACTTCCCAGCTCACCATCGTGTAGGCTGAAGGCTCGCATTGGTCGGCCATCCTGCGTGTTCTGATCTCGACGGCTGTCTGATTGGTGGTCGGGATATCCTGACCACTGGTATAGGGCTGCCATGCTGACCAGCTCTGGTTAAACCTGCGGTATTCCAGCTCGTCAATGCCGTTGCCTCCTGCGCCGAGGGTAAACACTGCTGCCAGCAGGGTGTTCTCACAAACGGGTGAGTCATCAGGGATACGTTGTAGTGTGCCGGCTACAGGGGTTGCTTCCACATTCCAGCTCACCGTGAAATACGCTGCCGGATCGCACTGATCGGCCATTCTTCTGGTTCTGATTTCAACTGTGGTAAGTCCAGCAGTGCTGATGTTGCTACCGCTGTTATAAGTCAGCCAGCTGCTCCAGCCTCCGTCATTGGTGCGGTATTCGAGTTCATCGATGCCATTGCCGCCTGTACCGGGGGCAAGGACGGCGTTTACAAAGTCGTTCTCGCAAACCTGTGTCACATCGGGGGTCTTGGCCAGACTGCCGGTGACAGGGGTAGGTTCTACGTTCCAGCTGACCGTAGCGTAGATATCCGGGCTGCACTGATCGGCTATTCTTCTGGTTCTGATCTCAACTGTGGTAAGTCCAGCAGTGCTAAGTTCACTCCCGCTGTTGTAGGTCAGCCAGCTGCTCCAGCTGCCGTCATAGGTGCGGTATTCGA
>Ga0180009_10005028_pt1 | contig 14326 bp, 11 predicted proteins | sample OS_PC_MetaG_FD_123537 | JGI IMG/M metagenome (GOLD analysis project Ga0180009, IMG submission 123537) | Groundwater microbial communities from the Aspo Hard Rock Laboratory (HRL) deep subsurface site, Sweden - OS_PC_MetaG | ecosystem: Environmental > Aquatic > Deep subsurface > Groundwater...
CTTTCAACAACTGAAGAAAGCAAGATTAATCTAAAAAAGGATTTTGAAGAAAAAGAAAATGATTATAATGGGGAGATTGCAAATCTCAAAGAAGATTTTGCAAAATTAAATTCTAAACATTCTGCCCTAAACAATGATTATTTCAACCTTATAGAAAAACATGGAAAATTAAAAATAACTTATGATAAGATGAAGGTGGTCATGGGACTAGATAATCCTACAGAAAAAAGGGATTCTGACAGGAAATAAGAATGGAAAGGATAAACAAAAATAATGTTAAGCAGATCTATAATGGTCTTTTTAATCCGAATACTGAGAGCAAGATAATTGTTTTTTCTGGAAGAGCCGGAGACGGAAAAACAACTCTTTCTAGAGAACTTGCCATAGGGATGGCTCTGGAGCAATCCAAAATTGCAGATGTTCTAAAAAGCGAATATAATTACAAATTCAAAAGTAAGAAAAAAGGAGTTTTGCATATAGATGCAGACCTTAGAAAAGCAACATTAAGATCACTGGTTTCAAGAGTAATCTCTCCCGAAGCTAAATCAGCAAGCCTATTTGATTATGCCGCGGAAAAAAAGCCATTCAAAGATCTTATAATTCACACAAATGTTGATAGATATAAAATAATTGGTGGAGAACAAAGCTTCAGATTTGAAAGTTACCTTGACAACCATCCAGAATTTGTGGAGAATATGGTTGGTGATATTTCAAGGCTTGTCAAATCAAAAGAGTATAACCCGATCATAATCGACGTTGCAGGATCTAATAATACTAAGGAGATCATCCCTTTCATAAATATGGCTGATTACAAGTTCCTGGTAACCCAGGATGAAATAGTTTCTCTAGGGGTTGGTCGTAAAATAATCCTTCATGAACTGTTATATTCTATAAATAAAAAGATAAAGGACAAGGTAACAAATGGTCTTTCAAATGATGATGTAAAAAAGAAACTTACAGAGATAATTGAGTCAAATAGGGATAATTTGGATGATTTGTATAATTCTCTAAACAAAAATATAAGCAAGGGGAAAGTTAAGGGAGAAGTATTAGGTCTTTACAAAAATGCAATAAATAATATGGCCTATGGCCTTATATTCTCAAAGGTTAGTAGCATGGGAAAATTTTTGCATTGCCAAAATGTATTCAGAGATGCGGTCCATAATCTAACAAGCATAGATGGAACTGAAGAGGGATTAAAGATACATAATTTGAATGGACATGGCCTAGTTTTTGATGAAGAGATTGTTGAAAAATCAACAAATCTTGGAGCATCCCTTATTCTGGCAAAATATGATCCAAGATTGCATAATTGCCATAATGAAGAAGCTATGACGAAATTCTTTAAGGAAACAAAGAAATCAGATGCAGTAAACCAATATGATGGCATGGCAAAGTTCATCGCATATAATCTTTTAACCAAAACTCACGATGAGTTCAATGATGGTCCCGAAGAATGGAGGGGCATTGAAGGAATAATCGGAAGAGATAAGATTGAGAATAATATGCTTGAATCATACGATAATGGAGAAGAAAATGGTAAGTAATAATCAAGAAAAACATGAAGAGTCCTGTGGAGATGGACTCACAAATGGCGGTTTAGAGAGAATAAACTCCTATTGTCAAAACGATGCAGAGAATGCCAGAGATCTGGCAGCCGATCTGAAAAAGAATGATGGTGCTCTGCAGAAGGTATTTGATGACAAGAAAAGAAAGAAAAGAATATGGATAACGGGATCGTCAGGATGCGCAGCAGCTGCAATGATATTTGCAGGATCATGCATGCACTATTCTAATAAATCAAGTATTTACTCTCAAAACTTAGAAACAGCGAATACTACAATTTCAAGTTCCACAATAAAGATGCGACTTGTAGAAAAGGAAAAAGACGCCCTTGCAGAGAAAGCAAGTTCCCTTGAACAAGAAGTTATAGAAGCCAACAGACAGGTTGAGAGTACTAAAAGAGAATTTTTAGAAAAACAAAAGACATCCTTGAGTGCAGAAGAGCTTGTAGGATATTCCAGCAATGTAGAATATAAGGTAGAATTCAAGAAAGGGGCCCATCCTTACTTCAAAGTTTCAAGCGAGATAAGGGACAAGAAAGTTAGCAATCCTGAGAATATGTTGCATTATGTTTTCAAAGTGCTTGCAAGGAAGAAGTTGAAGGAGGCCCTGGGAGCAAATTTCAGCGAAGAAAAATACAATTCAAATACACTGGACATAATAATCGGAGACCTGGAAAGACCCTCTGCAAAAATTAAATATGTAAATAAGGGAACAGATGGATCATATGAAGAAAAAGAAGATGTTTTCACCCCTGAACAAGAGAAGATAATCATTGATTATTTGAACACAGTCAAATAAATGATACTACTAGCCCGTTAATACGGGCGAAAGGTTTAAATACAAGTTAACATTCAAAAAACAAACGAGAAAAAATGAATAAAAAATTGATAAACATTTTGGCAGGAGCATTTTTAGGTGCAAACTTAAATCTAGCAAATGCTGCTCCAACCCAGGGCGATCAATATTCTACAAACAAAAGTTCTGACACTGCAACTGTTAACATTATAAAAAAGAAGACTGCCGCAAAATCTACAAAGGTGGAGAAAAAGTCAGAATTATCAATCACTAGCTATAGCCCTTCTTCAAATATTCTTTCAGGAAGTTTTTTCAATGTAGATCTTACATCAAATTCTCAAGATATCAAAGAAAGAATCTTCCCCAGAGTTAATGAACAGATTACGAACCATGGACTAAGTTTAGATGAATCTAAATTTAAGAGATTCATAAATGATGAATCTCTGAAAAATGGCAAATACTACCTAACTCATTTTGATTACAAAATTGATCTGAACAATGGAGAATTTTTCATAGACAATTTCTGTAAGGAAACCAAGAAAAGTTTTGGCACCCTAACTGGAATAGGTATCGATCTCGAATTGCTTGACAACAAGGATAATTATTGTAATAAATTTGCATTAAGCAAACCCGGAGAAGCTGCTAAAAATAATTTTGTATCTTTAGAAAAACCTTTAATTTTGTCAGCATCAACATCAACCACTCTTCCTAGCAATTACGGACAGTTTACAAAAGAATCTTTCCCAAGCGTTAATATTTTGAAATCGGGCCCTACAGTGGTTGAAGAATTCAAAGCCCCTGAAGTTTCAGAGAAAATTGTTCCAAAGAAAAAGGAAACTGTAACTATTTATGGATGGGAAGCAGGAATTGGGCTTATGGGCATAAGAGATAAAGTAAGAGGAAGATTACATTATGCTCCTTCATTGAACATCAGTGTTCCAATGAAAGACAGAAAAGGAAAATGGTCTTTGGAAGGCCGTGTTGCAATGACTGGAGACAATTACACATCTAACAAATTCTACAATTCTGGAACAACTTCAAGAGGAATTTCATACACTAATCAAACAGAAACAGACAATGAATTCAAAGCATATGCTGCTCAAATCGGTGCAAAAATGAAACTTAACAGCTATTTGAGTGCACATGGTGGAATGGGTAGCACATGGACAAATAACACTGGAGAGGTTCATGGAAGAGAAAGCCAAACTTATGGCGGTGTAACAATAACCAACCCTATTGACCGAGATTTATATGATAATTCTAAACAAAATGGATATATTGAAGCAGGACTCAATCTAAATATTTATAATGGCACCAACATTGAAGCCGGAATAATGGTTAGTAGAAAAGGAGTTGCCAATTATACTTTTAGAATAAGCGTCCCAATAGGCGAATCTGAAGAAATTCCAAAAAGATATTCAAAGGATAAAAAATGATAAGTAAATTCTTCAAAATGCCCACCCTTGCAATCTTGGGTTTGATTCTTATAAGTTCATTTGCCCTGGCTACAATTATAGGCTTTCCTTCATGGCAAAATGGTCTTTCATCTATAACTATAGACAAAGGAGAATCTGTATATTTTGATATGACTTTAACTTCTGCAAATCCTTCTATATCTTATACTGTAACACTTCATAATGCTGCTACACAGGCATTGATAAGCACTGTTGAAACCGGAGCAATAAGCAATGATGCAGCAGATATACAAGTAATAATTACTCCTTCAGATTACAATGATGTTGGGGGAATATATACTGTAAGAATAATTGCCTCAGATAGTATAGGACATAGTGTAATGGACACAAGCCTCAGTCTAACTGTAACAAATCTCGCCCCAATAATCTCCAATATTCCCGACTTCACAATTGAAGAAGGAACAAGCCATATTATTAATCTAAACAATTATGTCACTGATGCAGATGATGCCATCCCTAGCCTTATTTGGACAGTAACTGGAAATTCCAATATATTAGTAAGCATAGATTCAAGCAACATTGCAACAATCACTTCTTCACTTGGATGGACAGGCTCAGAAACCCTAACTTTCACAGTAACAGATCTTTCAAGTGATTCTGACTCAGACACAGTTTCAGCAACAGTTGTTCCTATCGGATCCTTGGATGCCGATGAAACAGAAACCACAATAAATGTTAAAGATTTGAGCGTAGAATCATTCGGAGATGGAATGTTGATGATAAGAAATAATGGTAATGAAATGGAAGATGTAAAAGTAGAAGTAAATATTGAAGCCCCAAATGCTCCAACAAACATATTCAGATTTGACATAACTTCAAACACTGTAAAATACTTTGATTTGAATACTGAAGGATTGAGTGGAGATTATCTTGCAAGAGTCAAGATGAGCTCAGAAGATTCAAGCGCCTCAGGATATATGATACTGTCAGTCTAATAAAAATATATAAAAAACATAATTTCACCGAAAGGTTTAAATAACAAATTAACTACTTTAAAATGACAAAAACAATGAAAACCCTTAATGTTCATCCAAAAATGAAAAAGCTATTAACCGCAATGTTTGTATTGCTTATTTTAGCAGTACCCACAGCGTTAGCAGAAATGTCCGTAACAGTGGATGACGTATCAGTATGGGAAACATCCCTCAGTGTAGAAGCTGGAGATACCCTGCCTGTGCAAGTCATGTACGTGTTGGACGAAAATGCTAGCGATGTAGTTGTGGAAGTAGAGCTTTCCTACGGCCATGGAAAGAAAACTGAGGTGTCTACAAACCCTGTAGACGCTTTGAGTGGTGTTGTGTACAAGAAGAACTTGAAACTTAAGCTTGCTGATGATGTGGAAACATCTGCATCAGGCGAAGAGTACAGCCTTTTAGTCCAAATTAAGGACGGAAAAGGACATGTTCTTGAAAGTGCAGAATACGATCTGACAGTTCAGAGAAAGAATGACCTTCTGGAAATCCAGAGAGTCATAGTGCCTTCTGTTTTGGAAGCTGGTAAAACAGCAAAGATGACCGTTGTCATAAAAAACATCGGATCTGACAAACAGGAAGACGTTTATCTGAAAATCAGTTCAACCGAACTTGGCCTCTATGAGGAAGAATATGCTGGCGATATAAAAGCCATGGATGAGGATAGCAACGAAGATGTCACTACAATTGATGTACCTTTGAGAATATCAAAGGATGCATTGAAAGGAACCTACACCTTAACGGTAGAGGTCCATAATGACAACCTCGATGTAAAGACAACCAAGACCGTTACAGTTAACGGTATACAGAAGGCTGCCGATTCAACCGATGTAGTCGCTGTTGAAAAGTCTCTTGACTTGAAACAGGGATCCACAGGAGTTTATCAGCTGCACCTTTTGAACCTTGGAAATGCTGCGCAGACCTATTCAGTCTCCATTAGGGGATTGGACGGATGGGCATCATATGACGTCAATCCTCTGAGCGTAAAGCTCAATCCTGACTCAAGTCAGCTTGTTGACCTCGCCTTGACAGTTTCTGACAAGGCAATGGCAGGAGAGCATACATTCACAGTAGCAGTAGAGAGCGATGGAAAGACCGTCAAAGAATTGACTTTGACAACAAATATCGAGAAAAGCACATGGAAGGTCGACACAATGTTGATCTCCGTTGTTGTACTCGCGATAGTGCTTGTTGCCTTAGTTGCAGTTCTTGTTAAATCAAGAAAATCTGAAGACGAGACTGAAGTCGAAGAAAGCTACTACTAGAATCGTGCAAACATGGAGACGCCAAGGCAGAGTTTTATTTAATTTTTATTTTTTTAAAATCCTGAAATCTTATGATTTCAGACATGCTCAGGAATTGTTAAACATGCTCAAAAGCTTTGCTTTTGGACACGCAAAAAATCTCAAAGGATTTTTTACCTATTCCTGGACATTCTTTTTTTCTTTTTATTTGATTGCATTGACTCTCTTTTCTAAATATCCGATGCCATAGTTATTATTCTCGACGCTTAGAAATCTTTGATTTCTGGCGCAGGAAAATTTTAAGAATTTTCGGCGTCCGGGAATTGTCTTCAATTCCCGTGCGTTCTCAAAAGATAGATGGAAAAATCTCTTTTCAAGAACGATAAAGCTTTTAAGCGTTCTTGACCCACTCATGAACATATAATTACGGTGAAAATGGCAAAAATATCCAATATTTTTTCAGCATTATTCCTAATATTGCTCATGGCTGGAACCGTTTCAGCATTTTCAATATCTTCAGATTCACAGAGCGCATCCATATGCATAGGAAGCACAAAGATGCTATCTTCCCTTGTTGAAGGCGGCGGCACATTCACAGTCTCTCAAGAAGGGACTGCCTCAACATTCTCAACCACCGTTCCAAATTCGTTTTCAACAGAAGGAAGCCAGAACATATATTCTTACATTACTCCCTCAAGCAAGATAAGTCCTGGAGATTACACTCTCAGGATAAAGTTAAGTGACGGTTCTGAGCAAAAAGAACATGATTATTCCATAACTGTAAAAGATTGTCAGAAAACAGAATTCAGCGCAGAAAGCAAGAAAGTAACTTGCCCTTGCCAAAAGACCGAGTTTGTTCTGAATATAGTGAACAATGCAGATTATTCAGAGAATTTCACATTGAGTGCTGAAGGAACCCTTAAAGGATGGATCGAATTTTCAGAACAGTCATTCAGAGCATCATCTGGAGAAGAAAAGGAAATAATCGCATTTGTCCATGCTCCTTGCAATATAAACGGGCAATACGATATAACATTCAAACTTAAGCCATCACGTTATTTTTCGTCCTTATCTGCAAAGTCTGAGATGGATATCCAGCCATGCTATGACTACTCATTGAACTTTGAAAATAGGGTATATTTTGCATGTGAAAATGAACAGTTGATTGTTCCCCTAACCCTTTCAAATGAGGGCAGTTCTGACAACTCATTTAGCATAGATATTGATGGCCCAGATTGGATCACCTATGAAAAAAGTGCGGATGTGGATTCTGGAGAAAGCAACATCATCAATTTAATAATGAATCCTCCCAGAGATTCTGCAGGAAACTTCACAATAAAAGTCAATGCATTGTCTGAATATGGCAATGTAAACAAAAAGGCAGAGACAGTTATGAGTGTGGAAAATTGCCATGAACTTTCAATGAACTTCGAAAATGATAAAGAGACCATATGCAATATGGATAAAGAATATTCCTACCTATTGTCCATAAGGAATTCTGGAAAGCTTCATGAAGACATTGACCTTAGCATAGAAGGCCCCTCATGGGCATCATTAAGTGAAGATTCTATGTTTGTAGAGCGCAATGAAAGCAAAGAAGTGTATGTAGATATAAAATTCCCCTCAGATATGGAAGCAGGAGAATATGAAATAAAAGTAATTGCTTCTGGAGCCACACGGTCGGAAAGCACTTTTATAATAAATACCAAATATCCTGAAGACTGCTTCTCCTCAGATATTTCTTCTGAAAAAGACTCAATTGAAGTGTCCCTTGAGGGAGCAAGCATAATTGCCATAGAAGTTAAAAATGATGGATTGGAAGAATCAACTTTCATAATAGGTTTGGATGGAGATGCATCCTTATTTTCAATGATCAATCCAGAGATCATCACTCTATCTCCCGAAAAATCTGAAACCATCTATGTTTATATTTCCCCCCCATCATTTACCGAGCTTAGAGATTATGATCTAAGCATATATTCAAGGGTAAAAGATACTAACTTAGTATCCTCTGAAGATATTAAAATAACTGTTGTAAATGAGAGAATGTCTTCTGAACCTGTAGATGAAGAATCACAAAAGGGATTCTTTTCAAAGATGTTCTCCAAGATAGGATCATTCTTTAGAACAGTTTGGACTCAAACTGCAAGCATATTTTCATTAAATTCCCAGGAAGAATCAAATGTGGAAGATTCCAATTTTGAAAACACTGGCAGTGAGAATTTTTCAATGGAAACAATAGTTTCTGAATTTGAGAACAATGTAACCGGGGTTTCTGAAGAAGTAGAAGAAGAAATAATTGAAGATGTAATTAAGGTTGAAGAAGCAACCATCGAATTAAATGAGGCAGATGAAATAATGTTAAATGAAACTGTTGAAACAGCTGAGACTGTTGAAAAGGTTGGATTCTTCTCAAGAATATTTGGTTTGGGAAAAACCGAGGTATTGAATGAAACAATCACACTAGAAGAAGTAACAATTGAAGATGTTGAAGAAACTTCCAATGCGGAAGAAGCAACTGAAGAAATTGAAGACATAACTGAAAATGTCGAAGAATCAGGGGGCGTTGATTCCAACATTACACAATTTAATTTGGATAATGCCAAAAAATCCTTATTGAATTTCTCAGCCTACAAAGATTATCTAATTGGGATGATTTCACTACTAATATTGATAATAATCTTCGCAACAGGATTCTGGAAGAAGATAATAGATTTCTTCGATGAAGATACTGTAAAAAAATCTCCTAGAAAAAAATAATTAATTATTTTTTATTTCTAAACTCTCAGGCTAAGAACCCTTGAAACCCCGTCCTGCATTGTAACTCCGAAAAGTATTGGAGAATCTGAAATAAGATGATCATTATGTGTAATCACTATATACTGTGCATTCTTGATATAAGTTTTCAAAAGATCTGAAAGCCTTTCAGTATTCTTCTTATCCAATGCGGCATCTATCTCATCAAAGATATAGAAATAATAAGGCTTAAGCTCTTGTATTGCAAATATAAGGCTAAGTGCAACAAGTGTTCTTTCTCCCCCAGACAAAGAGTTTACATCAAGGTATTTTCCCTTTGCCAGCTTTACATCAATATTTATTCCCCCCTCAAATGGATTTTCCCTGTTTTCAAGAGATAGGAATGCTTCTCTTGCTCCGAGCCTTAGGAAATTATTTGAGAAAATCCCATTTATGCTGTCAAATGTTTTCATAAAAGTTGTTTTCTTCTTTCTATCTATCTCTGCAATGATGTTAAGAATATCTTGCTTTTCCTGTTCAAGCCTCAACACCCTTTCATTTATTTTCTCATACTCTTCCTTAACCTTCTCATAAACCTCTAGAGCCTTGAGATTAACAGTCCCTATCTTGATCATTTCAGTTTCATTCCTCTTTATTCTGGCTTCTATTTCATTTTTAGACTGCTTAAGCTTCAAAGATTCAATATCTAGATGCTTATACTGCTCGAATTCATTAGTTGATGTTTCCAACTCCGCAGAGGTCTTTGCCTTAGCAATCCTCAGTATGTTAACTTCTTCCTCAACTCCTCTGAGCTTGAGCTTGTTTTCCATATTCTTATGTTCCAATTCCCTAAGCTGATTTTGAAGAGTTGATCTTTTCTTGAAAAGTTTATCAAATGTCTCATACATTGCCTTTTCCTTTGCTTCTTTGTCTTCCATCACACCTTGCTTCTCTTTCAACTGATGCGTAAATTCTTTTATAGTATTCCCAAGAGATTTCTTATCTGCAGGGAATTTTTTGATTATTTCTTTTATCCTTTCAATTTCCTGTTCCAAAGACATCAACTTCAACTCAACCTGGGATCTTGACTCGCTTTTCTTAGTCAATTCCTTAAACTCTTCTCTCATTTGAGTATATGTTTTTTCAAAATCTCCGAATTTCTTTATCTCTATCTCAAGGCTTGCTGCTTTCTTCTCAAGAGCATTGATGTTAGATTCCAGAGCCCTGACCTCATCCTCTATTATCTCCTTCTCCATTCGCTTATCATTAAGATTTTCTTCATTCACCTTAAACACCTTCAATCTTCCAGAAGTCTCATTTAACATCTCAAGATTTTTCTTCAACATAATTATTTTTTCTTCAGCGTCCAAATGGGATTTTATAGAATTCTCAAGCTTTTTTTGAAGATTCTTTATATCAGAATCAGATTTTGAATGAACCTCTCCAATATGTTCAGAGGTCACCTTTCTTTTACAAACCGGGCAAACATCCAAGTCCCTTATGTCCTTTTTTATCTTCTCTATCAGGAATATTTCTTTTCTGAATTCTGCAGCATTATTTGAAAGAAGCTGTCTGCTTTTCTCAAGAGAATCTAGCTCAGTCAGGGATTTTTTGATTTTATCCAGGATTGATTCAAGCTTTGCAAATTCTTTTGGAGTGTTTCTTTCCAATTCCAATATTTTCTCGTTCAGCTGGCTTCCCTTTTGCACAAGGTATGAAAAATTATTTCTATTGTGGTGAAGATCGCTTGTAACTTTTATTAATTCTGTTCTAAACTTGTCAAGTCTCTCTTTCTTTTCTTCAAGAGAAGATAATGAGGCATTCTTTGACTGGAGTAGCTTCTTCAGATCATCCTTTGGAAATGTGGCCTTCAGAGTTTCAATTTCATCAAGACTTCTTGTCAATTCTTTTTCCAATTGCTCTCTTCTTTTTTCCAATTCAGTCAATTGCTGTTGGTGATTCTCAAGTCTAACAGACAATACTGCAACCTCTGCCTTCTGCTGAGCAACTTCCTCATGAAGTTTTTCTTGCTCAACTCCTGTTGCTTGTTCAATGTGCTTGTTTATCTTATCTATCTCCCCGTTCATAAAAGAGATTTTTGATTCCATTCCGGAGATTGTTTCTTTGGCCCTTGCAATATGGTTGCCTTTATCAGATAGGCTTTTTTCAATGTCCCCATTCTCTTTTTTCTTGTCTTCCAAATGCCTGAACAATAATGCTGCCTTGTCTCTCTCAATTCCCCTCCTCAAACTTTCATAATTCAGGGCCTGGCTTCTTTCCTTGTCAAGATTTCTCAGATATGCTGTTCTTTCATTTAATATCGTTCTTACCTCTTTCAATTTTTCATCAGTCCTGTTCATTTCATTCATGCTCTTGTTCTTCCTATCTTCATAGATTGAAATTCCTGCGACCTCTTCCATGACTCCTCTTCTTTCCTCAGGATGCATTTCTATGAATTTGGCTATTTCCTGCTGAAGGATTATATTGAAACCATTTGGATCTATTCCCCCCTGGGCAAGAAGCTCAAGAATTTCCTGCCTTGTCTTTACTTCATTGTTAACCCTATAAGTGCTTATCCCATTCTTTCTTACTGTTCTGGAAATGCTTACCTCGGGCTTGTCAATTGCAAATGTATTATTTGAATTATCAAGAAGAAGCTCTACAAATGCTTCCGGAGAAGGAGAATGGCTCTTTCCCCCGTTATAGATCAAATTCGAGGCCTTGGCCGCCCTCATGCTCTTGGCACTCAATCTTCCAAGTACAAAACATATAGAATCAGTGATGTTGCTTTTTCCCGCGCCATTTGGACCTAATATTATGTTAAGCTTTGTATCAAAAGGAATCTCAACTTTCTTTGCAAAGCTCTTAAATCCCTGCATGGTAAGTTTTTTTATAAAAGTCATGCTGTCTCTCTTTTTATTATGCTTGGAAGGCCATGCTTCCCGGCATGACGGAAGCATTTTATGCTTCTTATCATAGGCTAGGAAAATAGAAATAGGTATATAAAATTAGTGGTTCTTTCCCTCAATGATTTCAGCATTTATCGACGTAAATTGGATATTAAAATCAATTTTCTAGAATAATTTTTTCTGTCCGTTTTTCTCAACAATGGCCTTCCAAGTTCCCCATGACTTTCTTATTATTCCAGAATTTTCAAATTTTCTGCCATGTTTGATTAAAAATTCTTTAACCTTTGGATCGGCAGGGTATCCGGATCCAAAATTGATCTTTATTTTCTTCCTTATGTCTTCAACATTCCCTTCCCTTGCCACCTTTGCAAGGATTGATGCAGCAGAAACTGAAATATGGTTCGCATCGGCCTTATGCTCGCACTTAATGCTTAAACCTTCAGTGTTCTTCACAAAGCCCACCAATTTTTCTGTCCAAGCAGAAATGTTTATTGAAGGACAATCAACAACAACTTCTATCTTATTCTTTCCCCCTGCTTTCTTTTTTAAAAAATCAATGACCTCTGCCATCTTCATAGCTTCCAAGGTATTCAAACTATTTGTTTCAACATAATGGTCAATTTCCTCAGGAGTTGCACTAACAACTTTATGGGCTATTGAATTCTTTTCTATTATCTTTGAAAGCCTTACTCTTGTTGGATGGGATAAAAGCTTTGAATCCTTAACATTCTGTTCCTTGAGAAAAGCCTCCTGTTCGGAATCAATTAAAACGCCCCCTAGAAACATGTTTCCAATAACTGGTCCTCTTCCGGCATCATCTACTCCTAAAAGAAGATTCATTTCATCATCTCCAATAATTCTTTTAGAACAACCGGAATTTGTTTAGTCACGTTTTCTATATAATGCCCTTTTTTCTTTTCAAAGATTACTTTTGAGCCAAGTTCCCTTTGAAATATCTTGGAGTCTCTAATAGGGACATATGGATCATTATCTGAGAATATTGCCACGGATTTTTTTATTATTTTCTTGACATTATTTAAATTTATTGAAGTTTTGAGCCAAGGTTCTGCAATTTCATTCTCCTCCTCACTTTCAAGCCCTTTCAATGAAAACCATCCAGCCACAAATATTACTCCTCCAATTTTGGCAGAATTCAAAGTGCCAAGATATCTCATTATCGCCTGGCATCCTATGCTATGACCAACAAAGTAGGTATCCTCATCAGGATTTTTAACATTAAGTTTCAAAAAATTTATCCACTCGCCCATTTTAGGTTCTTCTTTATTGGGCATCTCAAGAGAATGAACTTCAAATCCTTTTGAAGAAAGCTCTTTGTTAAGCCACAAAAGCCAGCCTTTGTCAGGGCATCCCCCCCAGCCATGTATGATAAAAACTCTTTTTTTCATTTGAACATTCATTTGAACATGAGTAGCGGGAGAAGGATTTGAACCTCCGATCTCAAGGTTATGGGCCTTGCGAGGACTCCAGGCTCCTCTATCCCGCTATAAAGATATACATTGGGAGTAACTTATAAACCTTATGATTAAAGCACAAATTTGCCCCAATTTATTCCTTATCAAAGGATTATCGAGGCTGTTTCCCCAGATAAGTATTTAAATCACCACTGATTAGTTTAGAAAGGAAAAAATGGACGACCAAGAAATTCAAGAATTTGTTCGTGATAGGAGGGGTAGCAGGAAATACATCAAAGGCCAGGATCTTGATGAAACCTGCCTTTCAATGCTTCAATTTGAAAGTTACATGACCAAATTCTTTAAAGATGCCAAATTCCCACTTAAGCCACAAGATAAAAGCATAGGGGGGATTTCTGAGAAGCATATTAACGCATTTGTTATTAGCATTAATAATCAAAAATGGGAAGTGGATTTTCATGCAAAAGATAGCTGCCTTTCTTCCTCAAAAATCATAACTTGCTGCAACAGAATACGGGATGATCCGACAACCATTTCTGGAATAATGGGTCTTGGCCTAATAAAAAAGTATGAAAAAGATTATCATGAAAACCTCTGGGATGATCTTGAAAATAAAAAAAAGAAGCCACATAGTCACAATAGGGGTAAATTGGATGATCCCGCTTTATATACTAAAAAGAAGGAATGGGGCTGGCAAATAGGAGAAGATTCTAAGAAATATGAAATAACCTCAAAAGGGGATCTAACTATTCTCAGGGATAAAGTCATTGCAGAGTTTATGGAGAATTACATATATGAATTAAAGCAATATTAGAAAAACTGTTAAAAATCCCCTTGGCCCATCCTGCTTATTCACTAAATAATTTATTCACTTAATTTACTTGCTAAAGAATCCAAACATCTTTGAAAAGAATCCCTTCTTTTCTTCAACAGGCTCAACAGGAGCGGCCGCTGGCTCTTCAACCTTGGGCATCAATTTAATTACAGGATGATTATGTTCATATGTTCTTATTCCTCTGTCTATTGCAGCCCTTGAATATCCATGTTGCATTAATGTGAATCTCATTTGATCAAGAGTATATCCCCTAGACATATTCTTTTCAATATAGGCAATAATGTTTTTCATATAATCAATGTCTCTTAAAACTACCATTAGTAATTAAGTTAAATTTGATTTAAAAGGTTTTCTCTTATTTA
>Ga0180009_10005029_pt1 | contig 14324 bp, 9 predicted proteins | sample OS_PC_MetaG_FD_123537 | JGI IMG/M metagenome (GOLD analysis project Ga0180009, IMG submission 123537) | Groundwater microbial communities from the Aspo Hard Rock Laboratory (HRL) deep subsurface site, Sweden - OS_PC_MetaG | ecosystem: Environmental > Aquatic > Deep subsurface > Groundwater...
CCACCCATTAGCCGCTTGTAGACTGCGCCGGCGCAGCCCAAAGAACCGGCTCCAAACGAGCGAGCTTCGCCCCCGGGGAGGAGTCTGACGCAGCCGCTCTCGCAGCGTCCCGCTGGAGCGGCAAGGCAGAGCTCCTCCCCGGGGGCGAAGCGAACGGATCAAGCGCACCCGGATTGACGGCACCGGAGTTCGGGACTACACCTGAGTTGTCTGCCTTGCAGATCGGTTGCCGAAGCGTGTGCCGGGAGATCCTAGGACTCCCAGGCCAAAGGGCGTGCGGCGGCCGGAACAACAACGTTGGCTTGGACCCGACTGTCGGGCCGAGACTGGCCGGGGGCCGAATCCTTCGGTGGCCCCACCATGCTCCTGGCGCGAAATCCAAGGTCCACCGCCGCCGAGGAGCGATAATGCAAAGGCGCCTGTTCAAATCCAAAATCCACCGGGCCACGGTGACCCAGGCAGACCTCAACTACGAGGGAAGCGTGAGCATCGATGCGGACCTGATGGCCGCGGCGGACATCCTACCCCACGAGGAGGTGCACATCTGGAACGTGAGCAACGGCAACCGCCTGGCCACCTACGCCCTGCAAGCCGACGCCGGCAGCCGGGTGATCTGCATCAATGGCGCAGCGGCCCACCTATGCCAACCGGGTGACAAAGTGATCCTCTCCACCTTTGTCACCCTGGACCCGGCCGAGGTCGCCGCCCACAGCCCCACCGTGGTCTTGGTGGACGACGGCAACCGCATCACGAGCGCCGACGCAACCGAGGTCCCCGGACCGAAGCGCCGCGTGGCGTCTACTTCGGTGCCGTAAGATCGTCGGCCGGTCCCACGAGCTGGATGTAGGTGACGACGATCTCGCGAATGGACCGGACACTCAAAAAGGAGGCGCGCCGATCGTCATCCTTGATGCGGCGGGCTTTTTTGCGAATCTCATCCACGGACCGCTGCAGAAACGGTTTGGCCTCCGAGAGCCGACCCGCGTCCCGCAGCAGCTTCGCGTGCACGTGCAGGGGCTCCTCCACGCCGACGATGGGCGTACCCGTGGCGATGACCGACATAGCCTCGGACGACCGACTCAGCGCTTCGTCGAGCTTGCCCATCTCCGCAAGGATGGTCGCGGCCACCATAGCGCCGAACACAACCCCCTGGGGCATGTCGGACCGGCGGCTCAGCTCCGTGGCTAACTGCGCCTCGTTCAGCGCGGCCTCGTGGGGCTCCCCAGCCTCGTGCTTCGCCATGGCAAAGTAGATGCGCGCCCGCATCTCGCTGTAGGCGCTCTCGGCCTGGCGAGCCAGTTCCAGACCCATGGACAGGTACTTGCGCGCGTCCGCCACGCGGCCTTGCCACAGCCGCATCTGACCCAGGGTCGTCAGGGCGTCCGATTGCCCGCCCGCGTCTTCGACCGCCCGACAAAGATCCCCGGCCTTTCGCAGGTACTTCTCGGCGCGGTTGAATTGCCCCATCTCCGCGTGGGCCTGGCCGATGTTCGCGAGCTTGGCCCCCGTGTAGAACCGGTCCCCGATTTCCAGGTCGATGTTGTAGCTGTCCTGGTAGTAACGCAGCGCGCCCTCATACTCGCCCATGCACTGGGAGACGAATCCGATGTTCATGAGCATCGTCGCCTCCAGCCGTCGGAATCCGAGTTTCCGGAAGATTGCCAGGGCCTCGGCGTAGGACTCCACCGCCTCCCGCTGTTTGCCCGTGTAGAACCGGATGTTTCCCTGAGTGTGAAGCACCTCGCCACGCAGCCGCAGCCCCTCGTTGTCCTCGGGTAGCAGCTGCAAGGCTTTGCCCACGCTATCGAGGGCCTCATCATTGCGGCCCAGATCGTTCAAGGCCCGGGCCCGCAACCGCAGGGCATCCGCTTGCAGCAAGGGCGCCCCGGCCGACACCGCCATGGCCATAGCCCCATCGAACTTGGCCAGCACGCGGTTGGCCCGCCCCGCGTCCTGATCAAACTGCAGAGCCCTCCCCAGAGCCACGGCCCGGCTCCCATGCTCGCCCAGCTGTTCGGCGATGCTCAGCAGGGACTCGACCTCCTCCTCCTGCTTGCGGCGCCGTCCCCAGCCTCGCAGGATCTGCTCCCGCTCATCATGGATCTCAAACAGCACGTGAGGGTCCGCGGGCTGGAGATCCAACGCCAGGGTCATGAGCTGGAAGGACTCCCGGTTGCCGCTGATGTTGCGAGCGTGCCGGGCGGCGCTGAGGTACTTCGTCACCGCCTCTTCTTTGTGCCCCCCCTGGGCGAGCTGCCGGGCCACCCGGGCATCCCAGGCGCCGGGCTGATACCGGGGGTCCTCCAGGAATACGCGGGCCGCATCGAGGTGGTAGGCCGATATCATGTCCGGGTCAACGCTCTGGTAGGCGACCTCCTGGATCACCTGCTGATAAAAAGCCCAGCGCCCCTCATAGCCGACGACTGGAGAGACCATGCGTCGACGCTCCAGCTCCTCCAGGGCGTCCCCCACCGGTGCGTTCGCCAGGGTCTCCAGGTGGGCTGTCTCAAACACCCGCCCGAGCACAGCGGCCTGTCGCAGCACCTCCCGCAGCTCCGCCGGCAGCCGGTCCAGCCTCGAAGAGACCAGGCTCTCCACGGAGGCAGGAATCTGTAGCTGAGTGTCCTGCCGCGTCCAGCGGAGCCGCTGCTGAATATCCTCAGTGTCAGGGACACAAGCCCCCTGCTCCACCAGGCTCTCGAGCAGCGCCTCGATATAGTAGGGGTTGCCGCCGGCCTGCTCCAGCACCCGCTCGACCAGGGGCTCGGCCTCTTTCGGATCCACGAAGCGGGCCAGCGCCATCTCCCGGCGCGCCTCGGGCTCCAACTCATCCAGGATGATGGCCTGCCCCGTGACACCTTCGAGCACCTCGTCACCCTCTTTGCGGGGCACTGCCGTGAGCACCGCGAGGATGGGTCGGTCCCGCACCCGCACCGCCAGCTCGGCCACGTGCCGCAAGCTGTGGGGGCTCGCCAGGTGCGCGTTCTCCAGGAGCAACACCAGAGGATTGCGTAGGGAACGCCACCGGAGGAGTCGGTACAGGGCGTCCTGCACCTCGCGGTCGAGCTGATCGGGATCCAACCCGGAGATGGCGGTGTCCGAGGCCAGCTCGAACAGCACCTCCAGGGAGTGCACCACGGCGTGGTCGCGCTCTGACGGCATCTCCGCGTCCATGACCGCCGCCACCTCCTTGACCCTGTCGCGCAGAGCCTCCCCCTCCAGCCGGTCGCCGTCCGTCACGAGCTGGAACGCGATTTCGCTCAGCAGCGCGTGGGCCGACACCCGGTTGGCCGGCCGGGCCACCATGCGCACGACCTGCCCCTCCCACCCCTTGAGCTTCGCGAGGAAGGCCCGCACCAAGGTGCGCTTGCCCATCCCTTTGTCGCCGTACACAACCACCGCCCGGCCCCGCTGTACACGCTGCACGTCCCAGAAAACGTCCTGGAGGGCCTTGAGCTCCAGCACCCGCCCAAACATGGCCCTCGGCCGCGCCGTCTCGGGCACGCCCGCCACCGGCCCCTCCACCCGAAAAACCCGCGCCGGCAAGGACGCCGAGCCGGGATCCGTGAGCGCCGAGATGGCGGCCTGGGCCTCGCGCAGCTTGTCAGACAGCAGCGGAACCTCGCCCATTGTGTATTCGTCCGCAGCCGCCTTGCGCACCGCGTCGTCGAGCAGCACCTCACCGTGGTCGGCCCGTCCGGACAACAGGAACCCGAGCTGCACGAGCTGGGAGCTGATGCGGTAGCTGTAGGAGCCGTCTGTCTGGCGCGTAACCTTGGCAAAGCCCCGGGTGACGCTTACGCCGATGCGCCCCGCGGCTTGAAAGTCAGCACAGGTAGCGTTGAAGGCCTCCACCAGCGCCGTGGCGAGCTCCACCGCCCGCGAGGGATCCTCGTCGGTGGACACGGGCAAACCCACCACGGCGGTCATGCCCGTCACCTTCATGTCATCCATGAGGGCCTCGCATTTGAAAACGATACCCTCGGCCACTTCGGTGAACCGCCCCACAGCCTCGACAAACCGCCGGTCCGTGTTCAGGGTCGCATCCTCGGGCGCGGTGAAATTGGCGCAGACCAGCACCACCCGCTTGCGCTCGATGATGGGCTCGGTGCCGCCCCGGGTCCCTCGTCCCGACGGAATATCGCTGTCGCCGAACCGTGAGCCTCCGTCGATCTGACTGTCGCTGTCGGGCGCTACGGTCACCGGTGAGGCCACTGCATGCGCCCCGCTGGACTCCGCCGGCGCCACCCGATGCACAAAGGCCGCGAGGGCGCCGGTGTCGTAAATGGTCTCCTGTGAATAGAGCCATTTTGTCAGCACGTGCTGGAAGTCCCGGGCCGTGGCGTAGCGCTTGTCGGGCTGCTTCTCCAGCGCGCGCATGACAATGGGCACCAGCGCCTCGGGGATGTTTTTGTCCACGTCAGTGGGCGGCGGTATGTCAGCCGTGCGTACGGCCTCGAGGGCCTTGTCCCCCTTGATGCCCCCGAAAAGCGTGCGCCCGGCCAGCAGCTCGTACAGAATGATCCCCGCGGCGAAGATGTCGCATCGACGGTCCACGGCCAGTCCGGCGGCCTGCTCTGGGGACATGTAGGCAAACTTGCCCTTGACCACCCCCTCCTCTTCCACCTGGGTGCGGGTCTTCGCGATGCCAAAGTCCACCAGCTTGACCGCGCCGTCAGACGAAATCAGCACGTTCTGGGGGCTCACATCCCGATGCACGATGTCCAGGGCATCCCCCGTGGGGCTCGTCTTGCGGTGCGCGTAATCGAGCCCCTTGAGCAGCTCCTGGATCACGTAGACGGCGATGCCGTAGGGTATGCGCTCACCGGTCTGGTGGGCCATCTTCACCAGCCGCATGAGGTCGTGGCCCTCCACATACTCCATGACCAGGTACAGATCGCCGCCCTCCTTGCCGTAGTAGAACATCTGAACGACGTTGGGGTGGTTCAGCCAGGTGGCAATCTGCGCCTCGCTGCGGAACATGCGCGCAAAGTGCGGGCTCGACGAAAAGGCCCGGTGGATCTTCTTGACCACCACGAGCTTAAAAAGCCCCTGGGCGAGGGACGCCTTCGCCAGATAGACCTCGGCCATCCCTCCCTGACCAATCTTGCTGATCAGCTCGTATTTACCAAGCCTCTCGGCCAACTTCGCCTCCCGCAATCCCCCGGCCCCAAACCGGTGATATTCTTCAGGGGATTGCCGAATTTTGATGCTGCGTCCGGTGCCCTGTGGACCACCTGCCCGTGGTCAGCACTGCCAGATTCCGCCGTCGGAGTCTTTGGATTTTCTCAGCCGAACGCTGCTGGTGAGATAATACTACGCTAATACTTAGCTCCCCGTTAGCCCTTCCCCAAAAAAACCGCGCCGCAGATGCTATCCATATAAAGGCGCGCGAACCGACCCGGGTCGAGAATACGAACCACCTGCGGGCCAGCCCCTACCTCAGCGGTCGAATCGACAAATTGTCGAACGCCACCTCTGACTCCCAGTTAGTGTACGCAAAATGATCGTGACCCCGCCCAGCCATAGGCCGCCGATCCATGAAGCTCAGGAACTCCTTGCCGTCGATCTCCCAGCGGATCTCCGAACCCTTTCGCGTGATTCGGAAATGGTACTTCTGGCCCAGCTTCACTTTGAAATCCGTGCGGCTCACCATGAACTCCCGGGCCCGCCTCTGGGGCGGGTGCTCCAGTTGCCGGGCGATAAAGGACTTGGTGTTTTTCCAACCGCCCAGACACACGATGTAGCCGGTGCCCCGGTAGGCCCCGCGGTGGTCGGTGAAGCTGCGTCCGTCCCCGTAGATTTCCACCTTGATGTCCCCGTCTGGCGTAAAGGACCAGGCGTCAAACTCAATCACCGCATTGCGGGGCAGCTTGCGCTTGAGCCACAAGGGGTGGTTGTAGGCCATTGCCACATGCAACCGGCCGCCGTAAACCACGTAGCGACCGATGGTGTCGCGGTAGTCTGCCCCAAGCTCCTTGCGATCGTAGCGGTCGGTGAACCCTGCGGCGCCGATGCCGCGATCGCCGCACGCCCCACTGGCGATGGCCAGGGCCACAACACCCACCACAGCCGCTCCGAGAGCCATGTTTCCAGCGGTTCGGGCCATTGTCCAAATCCTGTCCCAAAGGCGGCCCCCAATTATCATTGACACAGTGCGTAGTCAAGGGTTGAGCACCGCCGCGCCACCGCCCTGTACACGCCGGGGACGAGCGTTACCCTAGTAAGGTCGTAAGGATGCCTGGACGTACGCTACTCAGGTATAGCGCCGGACCCCGTGAATATGGCACGGCGAGGGCTCACGGAAGCAGAGAACCCCCCCCCATGACCACTACAGACTTCCATGAAATTGTTCAGAATTATTACGGAAAACAGCTAATCAATTCGGCGGACCTCCAGACGAGCTGCTGCACCGCCGAAAGCCCACATCCCGAGCACGCGGTCGTCATCGCCACCCTGCCCGACGAGATCCGCACCCGATTTTACGGTTGTGGATCTCCCATCCCAGAGCAGCTCGAGGGGCTCACCGCCCCGGACCTCGGCTGCGGCACGGGCCGGGTCACGGACCTGTTGGACCGACAGCAGTACGGACCCGATACCCACTTTTATCTCTGCGGTCTAGACGCTATGATTGACGAAGTCACCACCTGGCTCGAATCCCACGACGTGGATCCCACGCGCATACATCGAGAGGTCTTCTCACATGCCCAAGACTGAGAAACGCCCAGCGCCCGACCCGCGGCGGTTCACGCCCGACGGGGATGCGCGGGGCTACATCCAGCCCGCCGTGCTGGAGGAGCTGTGGTTCCACACCGGCACCAACTGCAACCTGAGCTGCCCTTTCTGCCTGGAGGGCAGTCGCCCCGGAGACAATCGCATCCAGTTTTTGCTGCCCGACGACGTACGGCCCTTCCTCACGGAGGCTCTGACCCTGGGCGTGAAGAAGTTCTCCTTTACCGGGGGCGAGCCCTTTGTGAACCCGCAATTTGTCGAGATCCTCGGCATGGCCCTGGACCACCGCCCCGCGCTGGTGCTCACCAACGCCACCGAGCCCCTGAACAACCGCTTCGGGCAGCTGGTGGAACTATTGGACAAGCCCCACCCGGTGAGCTTCCGGGTCAGCCTGGACCATCCGGAGCCAGTGAAACACGACGCGTCCCGGGGGAAGGGCAATTTTGCCCTCGCTCTAAAAACCCTCGGCCGCCTGCACGAGGCTGGATTCGGCGTCTCCCTGGCCCGGCTCATGGAAAAGGGCGAGGACACAGCCGCCGTCAACGCCGCCTACGCCCCGCACTTCGCGGCTGCCGGCCTGCGCGCGGACCTGCTCATGGTGACCTTTCCCGAGTACCACCTGCCGGGCTCCCTGCCCAATGTGCCGCACATCACCACCTCGTGCATGACCACGTACCTTTCGTCCGGCCAGCGCGCGTCTTTCATGTGCAATAACAGCAAGATGATCGTGAAAAAAGACGGCCGCGCGGGGGTCTACGCCTGTACGCTGGTCGACGACGACGGTGATTTTGACCTGGGTGACACCCTCACCGAAGCCATGGAGCGACGGGTGCACCTCAAACACCACCGATGTTACTCCTGTTTTGCCTATGGAGCGAGCTGCAGTGAGGGTGTGTAGGGTGTCGTCCTGGTTTACAGAATGGCATTCTAGTTTTTACAGCGCTCCTCTAAAACCTTGACCTGAACCCCGACTGCGTCGATACTCACCCAAAGCTACCCCGCTTTTGTCCGCCCTCTGATTGCATGTTCGTAGGGTCACCCCGCGAAGGGAGAGTTTCGTATATGACGCCCGTGGTCGACTATTTCACATTAATCGGCGCCGCCGTGCGCACGGTGCTCACCGCGCCTTGGCCCCAGAACTGGCGCCGCTTCAAGTGGCTGTTCATCTTTGCCATCATCTGGCCCCTGCTCCGGTTGACCTCCGTGATCACCTTGCTGCTCGATCACGTGCTCTACCCCGGTTTCCGCAAGCAGAAGATCGTCAAGCCGCTTTTCATTGTGGGCAACCTCCGCACGGGCAGCACACTCATGTACCGCACGCTCGCCGAAGACACGGAGAACTTCGCCTGTTTCCGCATGCTCGATGCGTTCATGCCGGCCATCTCCCTAAAGCGCGCCGTGGCCTTCATCGGCCGGGTGGACGCCTGGCTGGGCGGCTACGGCGCCCGGGTGGTCCAGTACCTCGACAACGCCTTTCTCGATGAGTACTCCCGCATTCACGATACCGGCTTTCTCAAGCCCGAAGAGGACGAGTTCGCCCTGCTGAACTACATGTGCTCGGCCTCCATGTACGAGCTGTTCCCCATGGTGCGGCGTTTCCGCCGCCTGTTCTTCGTGGATCAGGAGATGTCCACCGCGGAGCAGGACCGGGTTATGCGCCGATACAAGAAGCTGGTAAAACGGCAGCTCTACTTCGCGGGCGGCAACAAGCGCTTCCTGTCCAAAAACCCGTTGTTCACCAACAAGCTGGGCGTACTGCGCCGCACCTTCCCCGACGCACGCTTCGCCTGCCTGGTGCGCCACCCGGTAAATACGGTGCTCTCCACGGCCAGCCTCTTCCACTTCGTGTGGCACGAGACCGGCGCCCTCGCTCCGAACCAGCAGGACATGGGCACGGTGCTGGAGTTCTGCCGCTGTTTTTACAACCAACCGCGGGACTGCCTCCACGATCTGGGACCCAAGCAGCTCTGCGTCATGCAGTACGACGAGCTCGTCTCCAACCCCGGTGGGGCCATGCGCGGCATGCTGAATCGCTTCGAGTTCCCGGTGTCTGGTAATCTGGACGAGATCCTGCTCGGCATCGGCAAGCGACAGAAACGATTCAAGAGCCAGCACACCTACTCCCTCGACGCCTGGGGCGTGACCGAATCCGAGATCTACGAGCAGTTCCACGACGTGTACGACGAGCATAACTACTCCCGCCCCGAGGCCGCCACGGCCGCCGTTCCGTTACCCATCGTCAATGCCAACGAGGCCTCCGCCAGCTAGCCTGCAAATCTTACCAGCGCCTCCCGAGGAAGCCTCCGCCCGGACCGGATGTAGTAGTACATGCATGTGCGTAGTTCGCGCGCTCGCAGCGCCGGCGGTGACTATGGTAAGAATCGGTCCATGCGACGCGTGATCCTCGTGGCGATGGTCAGTGTGCTGGCGATTGCCTGTAAGCCCACCCGCACGGGTGGGTGCTTCAAAGACACTGACTGCAAGGGACGGCGGGTCTGCGCGACGGGCACCTGCGTGGCGCCGGCGGGACCCTGTCGCTGCAACTGCCCCGCCACCGCGGCCCGGGCGCGCGCCCGACCGCGGCCCCGACCGCGCCCGAAGCTGCTCCAGCTCACCCTGGGCAAGCCCCTCACTCCGGTCACGATGTTCCGGGTGGACACCCTGCGCCGGGGGCGGTCCGCACACGCGGGCCCGGCCCTGCGTCCCCGGGTGTTTTGGCGCCGACGCCTGGGCGGCACCCTCAACGCCAGCCCCACCCTCGGCACCGACGGGACCGTGTACCAGGGCTCCCACGACGGCCACGTATACGCCTACACGCCCCAGGGCCGCCGTCGCTGGCGATTTCGCACGGGGGACAAGGTCTGGTCTTCGGTGGCCCTGTCGCCCACGGGCAAGACGCTGTACGTGGGCTCGGACGACGACCACCTCTACGCCTTGGACGCGCGCAGCGGGCGACAACGCTGGAAGCTGCGCCTCGGCAGCTGCGGAGCCTCAGGCGGCCGCGGAAAAAAAACGCGGGGGGCGCGCTGCGACGTGGACTCCTCCCCCGCGGTCGCGCCGGACGGCACCATCTACGTGGGCGGCGAGGGGCTCTTCGCGGTGACGCCCGCCGGAACCCTCAAGTACCACTTCAAGACATCCCAGCGCGTGGCCTCCTCGCCGGCGGTGTTGCCCGACGGGACGGTGATCTTCGGCTCCCAGGATGACCACGTCTACGCCGTGGACGCGAGCGGCAAGCAGAAGTGGTCCTACCGCACGCAGGGGGACGTGGACTCCTCGCCGGCCATCGGCCCCGACGGTACGGTCTACATCGGCTCGGACGACGGCCGCTTGATCGCCCTGTGGCCCAACGGCGCCTTCCGCTGGGCCGTGCTGACCGGCGGTCCCGTGCGCTCCTCCCCGGCCCTCGCCGCAGACGGCACCGTCTACGTGGGGTCCTACGACGGCCGCCTCTACGCCGTGTCCAGCCGCGGCCGGGTCCAGTGGGTCCTGTCCACCGGGGCCCGCATCCACGCCTCGCCGGTGGTGGACTCCCAGGGCCGCATTTACATCGCCTCCCAGGACCACCGGCTCTACGCCGTGGACGCCACCGGCACCCTGCGCTGGCAACACCGCTTCGCGGCCGACGTGGACTCCACCGTGTCCATCTCGGCGCAAGGTCAGCTCTTTGTCGGCTGCGATGACGGGACCCTCACCGCGCTGCAGTGATTCGTGGCAGGAGCCGGCGGTTTGGTGCTACTCTCATCCGTCGATCCAAGGAACCAACATCCATGAGAAACGCCGAAGACATCACCGCTGGGGTCGTCGCCGAATTGCTCGCTGCTGCGGCCCCTGAGGGGCTCAAGCTCGCCGACCTCGAGCGGCGCCTGGACGTGTCGCGGCGCTGCCGACCCGAAATCAAGGCCGCCCTGTCAGAGCTGCGAGACGCCCAGAAGGCCCGGCAGGGACAGGAGGGCCGCTGGTTCTCGCAGTCCACGACCCGGGTGGACGCGCCGGCGAAGGGGGAACGGAGGGTCGGTGGCCGGTTGCGCGTATTCCCCTCGGGCCGGGCCGAAGCGATCCCCGACGACGGCGGACGGGGCGTGCGGGTGCACGCCGAGGATCTTGGAGCCGCGCTCGATGGCGACGAAGTGACCGTGGACTGCTGGACCGACTGGAACGGCGTCCGCGGCCGGGTGGTGGAGATTACCGCGCGGGGAAGACGCCGGGTGACGGGGCTCGTGGGGGGCCAACCCGGGGCCTGGGAGCTGGAGCCGGACGACCCCCGGCTGCCGCGGCCCATTCGCCTGGTGGAGCTGGGCGCGGCCGTCGTCGGCGAGAGCGTGGTGGCCCGGATCACCGCCTACCCCGAGCGCCTCGGCGACGAGCTGCGGGCGACGGTGTCGCACCGCCTCGGCGATCCCGCGGATCCCCGGGGCGAGGTCCAGAAGATCCTCATCATGGAGGAGATCGAGGAGGAGCACGACCCCGAGGTGCTCGCCGAGATCGCCGGTCTGCCCCAGACCCTGTCCGACACGGACCTGGCCGGGCGTGAGGACCTCCGGGACCTGGAGTTCTTCACCATCGACCCGGGGGACGCGCGGGACTTCGACGACGCGGTGTGCGTGCAGGAAATCGGCGAGGGCTGGACGCTCCATGTGGCCGTGGCAGACGTGAGCCACTACGTGCTCGCCGGCTCCAAGACGGATGGCTCCGCCGGCGACCGGGCGCTGTCGGTGTATCTACCGGACCGCGCCATCCACATGCTCCCCGAGCCCCTCTCCACCGGCATCTGCAGCCTCGCCCCGCGCACGGACCGCCTGGCCATGGTCGTGCGCATGACGGTAGACGACCGGGGCGCCGTCTCTGACGAGCGGGTGATGCCCGCGGTGATCCGCTCCCGGGAGCGCCTCGACTACGAGGGCGTGGCCGAGGTGCTCGCCGGGCGACACGACCGCGAAGGCGCCGGAGATGAGTGGCGCCCCGAGCTCGCTCGGCTCACCGACATGGCCGACGCCCTGCACAAGGCGCGGGTCACCCGGGGCGGCCTGGATTTTGATCTGCCCGAAGCCAAGGTGGTGCTCGACGAAGACGACCCCCTGAGCGTGCGGGACGTGACCCGGTCCAAACCCAGCCCCTTCATCGCGCACGCCTATCGCCTCATCGAGGAGTGCATGGTGGCGGCCAACGAGGCCGTGGGACGGTTTTGCCAGCAGCGCGGCCTGCACATTCCCTGGCGCGTGCACGAGACGCCCCGCTCCGAGCGGTTTGGCGAGCTAATCACGCTGGCGCGGGGCCTGGGCGTACGCGTCGGGCGCGCCGACAAACCCGAGCCACGCGCCTTCCAGCGCCTGCTCGAGGCCATCAAAGGTCATCCTGCCGAGACCTCCCTGGCGGTGGCCATGCTGCGTTGTCTGGCCCAGGCGAGCTACCACGCCGAAAACCACGGCCACTTCGCCCTGGCCGCGCCGGCCTATCTGCACTTCACCTCGCCGATCCGCCGCTACCCCGATTTGATTACCCACCGGGTGGTGAAGCTGGCGCTGGCCAAAGAGACCGACTTCCCCGGGGACGACCCGGCGCCCGCGCCCGACCTCCGGCAGGTGGCGCAATTTTGCGCCCGGTGCTCAGACACCGAGCGTCGGGCCACGGGCGTCGAGCGCGCGGTGAAAGACATGTACCGGGCCTTTGTCATGCGTGAGCACCTGGGAGACGTGTTCGATGGCAAGATCACCGCCGTGGCCTCCTTTGGGCTCTTTGTGCAGCTCGACTCGCCATTCGTCGAGGGTCTGATCAAACGGGAGAGCCTGGGGACCGACCGGTGGGACCTGTCCGAGGAGGGCGGCGCGCTGGTGGGACGCCGCTCAGGACAGCGCCACGAGCTGGGCAGCACACTCAAGGTGCGGGTCGCCGATGCCTCCGTGGTGCGGCGCCAAATCACCTTCGAATTGGCCGAGCCGCCGGCATTGCCCAGGCGCGACCCCAGGCCCGATCACCAAGGGTCCCGCGGCAAGAAGCGATCCGGCGGCTCATCGAGCGGCCGCCGCAAGGGGAAGCGGCGATGAGCCCGACCCGGGCTCACGACGTCAGGCTCCACAGCGAAGCGGCCGAGGAGCAGCTTCTCTCCCCCCACGCCACCCGGGCCTCGAAGTCCGCCGGCCGACGCACAGCGGAGGCGCACTGCCCGGTGCGCACGGTCTTCCAGCGGGACCGTGATCGGGTGATCCACTCCAAGGCCTTCCGCCGCCTGGCCCACAAAACCCAGGTGTTTTTGAGTCCCGAGGGGGACCACTACCGCACCCGTATCACCCACACCCTCGAGGTCGCGCAGATCGCTCGCACCATCGCCCGGGGACTCCGGCTGAACGAGGACCTGACCGAAGCCATCGCCATGGGGCACGACCTGGGGCACACCCCCTTCGGCCACGGCGGTGAGGCGGTGCTCAACGATCTGCTCCCAGACGGCTTCCGCCACTATTTACAGTCCCTGCGCGTGGTGGACGAGCTGGAGAAAGACGGACGGGGGCTGAACCTCACCGACGAGGTGCGCGACGGCATTGTCCGCCACTCCAAGGGCAAGGGCCCGATCCTGTCGACGGACCCCGACCGGCTGCCCAGAACCCTGGAGGGGCAGGTCGTCCGGCTGGCCGACATCGTGGCGTACCTCAACCACGATCTCGACGACGCCCTGCGCGGCCAGATCATCCGCGACGAGGAGCTCCCGAAGGACCTCGTGCAGCGCATGGGCGCCCGCACCAGCCAGCGCATCGCTTTCATGGTCGGGGACATCCTCGAAACCACCGACTTTGACCGCGAAGCCCGGGTGGTGTGCAGCAACGAGCTGGACGCCTCCATGCACGCCTTGCGCGCGTTCCTCTACGAGCGGCTCTACGAAAACCCCGTGGTGCACGAGCCCTTCGAAAAAGTCCGCCGGATCCTCACCAGCCTGTGGGAAATCAACGTCGGAGACCTGGACCGCTTCTTTGCGGAGAGTTGGCCGGACTGCCCCGAGCGGCTCCGCGCTGACCCCGAGCGCGCCGTGGGCGACTACCTCGCCTCCATGACCGATCGCTACGCCCTGCGCCGCTGGCAGGAGCTCTTTGTCCCCAAGCGCTGGAGCCTGATGTAGTCACCGCGCGGGACGCGCGCTCGGTGGCACGTCGATCAGAGGTCGTCGTCGCGGCCCGGGCGGATGCCCGTGCCCACGGGTCCGCGATCGTGACTGATGCCGCGGCTCTTGGACGCCCTCCGGGGCCGCGGACGCTTCGCCGGCACCATGGGACGATCCACGCGCGCGCCGGCGCTGCCCGCGGGTGGCCGCTCGATGGTCGCGCCGGCCTGGGGCACCGCGGGACGGGCGGGCGTCATACCGTTGTCCATGGGCCGGAGTTTGTGCGGGCGAATACCCGCGGGAACCGGATTCGGGCGAATGCCCGCCGGGGGAACGGGAGGCGGAGGCTCCCGCATGGCCTCCATGGGCCGGGGCATGTCCATGGGCTCGCCGTCCATGCCACCTGACGCGCCGCCACTCTTGGCACCCTTGCCGCTGTTCATACAGGCCGCCAGGCCACCGGCCCCCAGCAGCACGCCCAGCGCCGCCGCGGCACGCTCCA
>Ga0180009_10005030_pt1 | contig 14321 bp, 16 predicted proteins | sample OS_PC_MetaG_FD_123537 | JGI IMG/M metagenome (GOLD analysis project Ga0180009, IMG submission 123537) | Groundwater microbial communities from the Aspo Hard Rock Laboratory (HRL) deep subsurface site, Sweden - OS_PC_MetaG | ecosystem: Environmental > Aquatic > Deep subsurface > Groundwater...
CAACCAAAAGAGTGATAAGATAAAGATTGTTGACATCTTTGTTGATTATGGCTATAAACAATCAGTATCAACAAATGTGTTAGTCAAACACATATAATTTTTTTTATTCTTTTCTTTAATTTTTCCCCCCTAATTATTTATTAGAACAAACTTACTTAGAAGCGCTTCTAACTGTATGAATTCATCACTTCCTTCAACCATCCTAAACTCTGCTTCACCACACTCTTTTATCATCTCTAGCTTCTTCTTATCATCTATCTTCAAGTTCCAAATTTCTTTTTGTATTTGTTTTATAATATCTAGTCCCGACAAACCATATTCAAGCATCGTTTTTAACAGCTCATTCCTTGCTTGTAAAAAATCTTTTTTTATACAAAACTCTAAGACTTTATTAACTTCTTTTGGTCTTGCAACACTAGCCATTTCATATATTAGGCTTTCTGTTATGTGTTTATCAAGAGCAGAGGATGCTTGTAGTATGTTTTCTAATCTTCTGCAGTCTCCTTCTGATATTTCATAAAGTGCTTCTTTTGCCTTTTCATCTATCTTCAAGTGCTCATTTTCCACTATTTTGTCTATAATTGTAAAAATATCCTTTTTTGGCAGTGGTTTGAACCGAAAGACTGTACATCGTGATTGTATGGGATCTATAATTTTTGAAGAATAATTGCAGGATAGTATGAATCTGCATGTTTGGGTGTAGTTCTCCATCGTTCTCCTTAGTGCTTGCTGAGCTTCTTTTGTTAATGCGTCGCACTCATCAAGATATATTATCTTAAAGGGAACGTCTCCTATCGCCCTCGTTCTTGCAAAATCTTTCACTTTAACTCTTATAACATCAATTCCTCGCTCATCAGAAGCATTTAACTCTAGAAAATTATCTCTCCACGACTGGCCAAACAACTGTTTTGCAACAACTAATGAAAGAGTGGTTTTGCCTGTTCCTGCAGGTCCTGCAAATAATAGGTGAGGCATGTTCTTTTGTTTTACAAAAGCTTCCACCCTTTTAACTATCTCTATTTGCCCTTTGACTTCTGAGAATGTCTGAGGCCTATATTTTTCAGTCCAAATCATAGTATCCATTAGTTAAAAAGAATAAAGAATTATTTATAAAGTTGTTGAATTAGATGATATCTTCTTCAGCGACGACTAAGAAATCACCAATAGCCATTACAGCACTAAATGGTATTAGTATGTCTCCTTCTTTTGTTTTTTCAAGCTCCAACTTATCTGCATATGATGTTGGGTTTGCTAGAATCATGTGTATTAGTTCTCCTGAACTAGTCTCAAACACTATGTCGCCTACTTCACCAAACTTTTTTCCCGTCTTTGAAACTACTGTTTTTCCTATTAATTGTTTTGAAAATTTTTTTTCTTCTTCGGCCATTTAACCACCCTCAAATGCTGAAATTTATGAGTTATAACAACTATTTAAAGCTTTTGTTTTTGTTTTTTTTAGAATTTTCATGGTTTTTTTCACAAAACATTTATAAAACTCTTTAACGCATTTTTTTTCTATGACTGTTCTTTTAGCATGCTTATCGACTGGAAAAGGTACTTGGAACTGTGTTAGAGGGATAATCAACGGGGCTTCATGGGATAAAGTCTTTTTGATTACTAATAATTTTGGCAAAGAAAACTTTAAACCCCAAGAAAATGTAAAACTATTAGTTTTTGATTTTAGTAAACCACCACATATCCTCTCTGATGAAATAGTTGCTGCTCTTCATAATGAATCTTTAGGTGCTGAAGTCGCCATTAACATGTCTTCAGGAGCAGGCGATGAACACATGGCTTTGCTCTCCGCTGTCTTAAAGCTTGGTGTTGGTATAAGACTAGTGTTTTTGAAGAATAACAATGTTGAAGAGTTAAAGCTCTTTAATTTCTCTTTTGACAATTAAAAATCATCAATTCTTCTGGCTAACATACACTCTATATCCAGAGCCTTTAGCAACATCTTTTACATTGTCAAACAAAGAATTCATCTTCTCAGACAAGGTTTTCCCTCCTTGGTTGTGCCTTGCGACTATTTCTAGTATCCCACCTTTTTTTAAGTGCTTGAAAGATTCTTCTATTAGTCTAAAACAAACTTCTTTTCCAGCGACTTGAGGAGGGTTAAAGATTACAGCATCAAACTCCTCACTTATCTTGTTAAAGCCATCTGATTGTCTTACTTTGGCTTCGACTTGGTTTAGTTTAGCGTTTTTTCTTGCAAGAAAAACTGCGCGCTCATTCACATCACTCATAAACAAGTTTATGGAAGGAAACATTTTCTTGGCGTAAATTCCAACAATTCCAATTCCACACCCGAGGTCTAAGACATCCCAAACAGGTTGGATAAGCAGATTTTTTGCAAGTAGTTCAGTTCCTTTGTCAAGCTTTTTCTTTGAGAAGACCCCTGAGCCTGAATACATTGGAAAAAATTCATTACCAACTTTTAAGTTTATCTTCGTCAAGTTTAATGGTGATGTTTGTTTTTCAGAATAGTAATGGGGCATTTTTTTTACATTATTTTTAGTAATTTATATGCTAGTGTGTCAGCAACTCTTATAGCGTCACCTTCTTTAAATTCCAAAAGTATGCATCTTCCCTCGCTGCTTATTAGGTTTTTATTGCTCTTTTTAAAGGATATTACAACAGTTTTTTCATTTGCATCGCTACAAGTTGCAAAAGGCATTCCTTCAACAAACTCGCTAAAAGCACTCTTCGTTGGAATATTTAGAACTTGATATCTTTCTCCAGTTATCTTTGATATTTCTATTCCTGCAATAGCCATTTCTGAACCGCTGTTAGCGGGTATGCTAATAATTATTTTTTGAGGTTTTTCTTTGAGTATGATATTCTCCACATTTGTTTCAACAATTATATCTTCCAAATCTCTTGGATGATTGTAAAACGGTATGTCATAGGGAGTGTTTCCTATCTCTATTCTTGTAAGCCATAAACCTTGGTTTTTTTCAAAGTAGAAGTCAAAGCCATTATACTTGCTTTTATCAACTTCTTTCTTGTTGATGTGTTTGCCTACGTATATTGTTCCAAAAAAAACTATTATGAGTACACAAATTATTATTGTAAAATTTCTAAGCTGATTCTTGTCAGCTGTTTTTAACGTCTTTTTAGCCATTTATAACTCCGTAGTAAATGTATAGCGTTAAATCTCTTAGTTTTAGAAATTCAATTGTTTGACCATTAAAAACCGTGCAGTAATCATCTTTGGTTATCGATGTTTCATTTGATAAGTTAAAATAAATTACAGGTATACTTTGAGTCGCATTATCACAATTTACTAAAGGCATGTTATATAGCTCTGATTGGTTTGTAATCCCACTTTGCACAAATGAGTCAAACGAGTCTGAAAAATCTTTTCTAATCAAATCAAGGTATATTAAGTTTTGGACTCCAACACCAGGGTCAAAGGTCAAAACCATCATTGGCTCTTTTAATGTTTGTTTTAAATCTGCAGGGGTTTTTATGCTTAATAATTCTTGAGGCAGAAACCTAAATGTTTTTTTCTCACCATTAATCTTGGTAACGAGAAGATTGTTTTCTACTTCAAACTTAAATTTATTATATTCAAACTGGGCCCCACCATCATTACCAAGTAAAATTCCAAGCATGCTTATAATCATCAAAAAAACTAGTATTGCGCCTATGTAAAACTTTTTTCTTCGAGCTTTTTTTTGTTCAATTCTCTTAAGCATTCTCTTCTCGAAAGTCGTCTGATTTAAATAGTTTTTTCATAATTTCTGCTTAAAAGAGTGTTTATCGCAAAAGTTTTAAATATAATCTTGGTTTTTTAAGCTTCATGTTGGCTGACAAGGATATAAAGAAAAAGTTTAGACCAGTATTTTGGAAGAACCCGGAAAAGTATTACCCTGTTCAAACATTAGAAGAAGAAGGGTTTCATAGAAAGTTTTGTCCTTCATGCAAAAAACCATTTTGTTCAACCACGAAAAGGGATGTTTGTGGAGACCCTTCTTGCAGCAAAGAATTCGGGTTTATAGGCTCAACTCCTGCCAAGAATAGGCTTGAATATCCCCAAGTATGGACTGAGTTTTCTAAGATGTTTAAAAAATTTGGTTACACACCTATAAAGCGTTACCCTGTGGTTGCGAGGTGGAATCCAACCATGGAATACACTAATGCATCAATTGCAGCCTTTCAACCATACGTTATCTCTGGTGAAATAAAGCCACCAGCAAACCCATTAGTCATACCTCAATTCTGCTTAAGATTTGGAGATATTGATAATGTTGGAATAACAGGAAGTCACAACACAGGATTTGTGATGATAGGACAGCACATGTTTGTTCCACCAGATAAATGGAATCAAAACGAGGTTTTTAGACACATCCATGCATGGATTAAGAAAGGGATAGGCTTGCCAAATAGCGAAGTAACCTTTCATGAAGATTCATGGGCTGGAGGAGGAAATTTTGGTTGCTGCATGGAATTCTTCTCAAGAGGATGTGAGCTTGGAAACCAAGTGTACATGCTTTATGAACAGACAAACACAGGTCATAAAGATTTGAACATGAAAGTACTTGATATGGGTATGGGTCAGGAGAGAAATGCGTGGTTTACCCAAGGAACAAACACTATGTATGACGCAATATTTCCAACAGTTCTTAAAAAGTTAAGGGAAAAAACAGGTATTAGTGTAAATAATGACTTAATGAGAAGATACGTGCCTTACTCTGGTCTTTTAAATGTTGATGAATCTCAAGATATGAGTAAATCATGGCAGCTAGTCGCTAAAAAAGTTGGTGTTGATGTTTTAGAATTAAAAAAAGCGATAATTCCAATGTCAGGGATTTATTCAGTTGCAGAGCACTCAAGATCATTGCTGTTCGCTATGAGTGATGGCGCGCTTCCAAGCAATGTTGGTGGAGGTTATAATCTTCGAATAATTCTTCGAAGAGCACAAGCATTTATAGACCGCTACGGCTGGGACGTGACATTAAGTGATGTGTGTAAATGGCACGCTGATTACTTAAAAGTGATATTTCCAGAGTTATCAGACAACCTGCGAGAGGTTGATGAAATCTTAGAGGTTGAAAGAAAGAAGTATTATGAAACAAAAAAGAAGAATCAACAGATAATATTGCAAGTGATAAAAAAAGATGTTTCAGAACAAAAACTAATAGAGCTTTACGATAGCCAAGGAATAACTCCTGACCAAGTTTTAGAGGAGGCAAAAAAAGAAGGAAGAGAGATAATCATCCCTGAGAATTTCTATGCCAAAGTCGCTGAGAGACACGACTTAGGAGAGCAAAAAACTCAAACCAGAAGAGAAACAGATTTAGACTTAAAAGGAATCCCAGATACTGAAACGTTATATTTTGAACACTATGACTTGACTAGTTTTAAAGCAGTAGTGCAATTGGTTTCTGACAAATTCATAGTTCTTGACAAGACAAATTTCTACCCGACATCAGGAGGGCAGGTTCATGATGTTGGAGAGATTGAAGGCCTAAAAGTTGTTGATGTTTTCAAACAGGGAAGTATAATTGTTCACGCGCTTGAGAAAAAACCTTCTTTTAAAAAAGGATTGCTAGTTTCTGGAAAGATTGATCTTGACAGGCGAATTCAATTAGCACAGCACCACACAGGAACACACATTTTAAATGGAGCTGCAAAAAAAATTCTTGGAAACCACATCTGGCAAGCAGGTGCTGCAAAATTCGTAGATAAAGCCAGACTAGACATAACTCATTATGAGCAGTTGACGTCGGAGCAAATTAAGAAAATAGAAGAACTTGCAAACAACATAATAAATCAAAACCTGCCAGTTTACAAGTCATTCATGCCAAGAGATGTTGCAGAAACAAAGTACGGATTTACAATATATCAAGGAGGAGCGGTTCCGGGGAAAAAGATAAGGATAGTGGAAATTCCAGGGTTTGACGTTGAAGCATGCGGAGGAACACACCTAAACCTCACAGGCGAATGCAAAGTTTTGAGAATTTTGAGAACCACTAAAGTTCAGGATGGAATTATAAGAATAGAATTTGTCTGCGGAGATGCGGCTTACAAATTCATTAACGAGAGAAAAATCATTCTTGATGAGATGTCTGTGCTGCTTGGCTGCGAAGAAAAATTCATAATTCACAGAGTTGAGGAGTTGTTTGAGAAATGGAAAGCAGCTAAGAAAGCCATGAAAAAAGACAAAGACATAAAAAATGAATGCTTAATTTTGTCATCAAAAAAAGAATCAAAAGAAGATGCAATAACTATCTCTTCTGAATTGTTAAACACGCAGCCAGAACACCTCATAAAGACTTTGAAACGGTTTTTAGCGGACCTTGAATCTGCCAAGAATGCAAAATAACTCTTTTTTCTCTTGATGCATCCGCACAGTGTATGCAGCAAAAATTTTCTTTTAAATCAGATTTCACGTTCTGATATGAACCTTGATAAATCTTACAACCACAACCTGCGCACGTCAAAACCTTTTTTTCAATAACAGAATTCATTATGTGTCCTATGCTATCAAAAATCAGGTTGATAAATTCCTCACCATTCTTATTAAGAACATACTTTTTTTTATCTCGTAGCTCCACTTTTTGACAGTTTATTAGCTTGTTACTTTCAAGAGATTTTAAGAAAGGATAAACGTGGCTCGCACTGATTTTTTGATCCATAGTATTTTCAAGTTCTTTTATGATTTCGTAGCCGTGCTTTGGACCACTATTTAGAATGCAGAGCGTGTGGAGCTTGACCATGCTATTGACTTTTACAGCAACCATTATCTGATAAGGATTTGTTTTTGATTTAAAAACCTAACTGCCTTTATTAGTATTTTTCAAGATAACTTTTTATATAACAACAATCAAACAAGATTAAAACTATGAGCATTCTTAAGAACCTATCAAAAATTAGAAGTGAGGCAAGTCATAAAGTCAAGATAGTGGCAGTTGTTGCAAGCCATTCTGTAAGGGAGATAAATCAAGCATTATTTTTAGATGTTAAAGATGTGGCTGAAATCATCGTTTCAGAAGCAAAAAAGAAGAAAGCCAAGATTAAATATCCTGTCAACTGGCATTTTGTTGGAACGCTTAAGAAAAGTGATGTGAAAGATGCTGTGGAAACTTTTAATCTCATCCAAACAGTTGATTCTCTAGATATTGCAAAAACAATTGATAAGCAGTGTTGGAGAAGCAAAAAAAATATGTCAATATTAATAAGAGTTAACATTTTAGGATACAAAAACGTTCAAGGTGTAAAAAAAGATCAGTTAATTATGTTTTTAAAACAGTTAAGTGGGCTAAAAAATTTATCTGTTCTTGGACTAATGTGCAGTATTTCATCAATTAACATGGATGAAGCTAATATTGATAAGCATTTCAAGGATATGAATAAACTTTTTAGAAGTGTGAAAAAGGAAAAAATACAAGGGATAAAGATGAAATATTTAAGCATGGGAACAAGTCAAGATTATCCTTTAGCGTTAAAAAATAGTTCAAACATGCTACTCCTTGACAAAGCTATTTTTGACAAGAAAAAGAGGTAGTTGCACTATGATAATTAAAAAGATACAGGACAATTTGATGAAAGCAAGAGTGAATGCTTGTCTGCTGTTCTTTTCTGATCCTAACTTTTTTTATGTAATGGGACGAGAGGTTGATGAGTCTGCACTACTCATTCCAAAGAATGGAAAACCAACACTATTTGTTAATGCTCTTGAGGATGTGAAGACTGACTTTAAAAAAGTTGTTTATAAAAAACTCTTTGAAAGAATAAAACGAGTTGTCAAACATAAAAAAATATTTGTTTTAGGGATTAATGAGTCAAAAGTGAGTGTCAAACAAAAAAGACTTTTGAACAAGTTTGTCAGGACAAAAAACGCTGAGTCGATATTTCAACAGGCGAGGAAGATAAAAACGAACTCTGAGATAAACAAGATAAAAACCTCTTGTTCTCTTGCAGAGTTAATACTGCAAAAAATAGTTGATAACTTCAATTTTGAATATGAAGATGATGTTAGGAAGTTTATCAAGCTTGAAGCTATAAAACTTGGTTGCCAACTTTCGTTTGAGCCAATAGTTGCATCAGGAAAAAATTCTAGGATTCCACACTACTCTGGTAATCAAAAGATGAGGGGTGGTTTTTTGATTTTAGACTTTGGTTTAAAATATAAAGGATATTGTTCTGATATATCAAGGACTGTATACATAGGAACGCCTTCAAATAAAGAGCTTAGCATCTATAATTTTATTCTTGAAATACAAAAAGAAGCAATTAAGATGCTAAAACCAGGCGTGGACATAAGAATAATTGAAGAGTTTGTCAGAAATAGGCTTGGACATTATAGCAAACAATTCACACATAGTCTTGGTCATGGACTCGGTGTTGAGATACACGAACTTCCAAATGTGAATCTGACATCAAAAGATGTGCTTAGAGAAGGAATGGTTATAACTATTGAGCCAGGAATATACAAAGATTTTGGAATAAGGATAGAAGATGATATTTTGATAACAAAAAAAGGGACGAAGTCGCTAACCACGTTTGATAAAAGCTTAATAATTATCCCAAAGGTTTAAAAATCTCGTTTCAATTCTTAATTTTTATGAATAAAGACAAGTCGATGTTCTCTTACTCAGTGGATTCTAATGAGTTGGAGGAAGAGAATCAATTGTTAAGAGAGACTGTCTCTCAATTAAAAAATGAAGTTGACAGATTCAAGACTCCTGCGCTTTTAATAGGTGAAATAATGACTTTGACTGGTTCAAATGCAATAGTTAAGCTTCCTAATGGCAACAGCTTCTTTGTGGAAGTTTCTAGTTCAGTGGCGAAATTAGCTCCAGGAGACTCTGTTCTTTTAGAGCAAAAGAACCTAACTGTTGTTGATAAAGTTAACATGTCTAAAAGATTTAATGTAGAGCAATTCGTCATACTTGAAAAGCCGACAACTTCTTGGAGTGATATTGGTGGTCTAGACCAGCAGGTTGAAGAGATTAAAGAAGTAATTGAATTGCCTCTTAAAAAGCCCGAGCTTTTCAAAAAAGTGGGAATAGACCCACCAAAAGGAATCTTGCTTTATGGACCGCCAGGAACTGGAAAAACCCTGCTTGCAAAAGCTGTTGCGGCGTCAACAAACTCGACTTTTATAGAGATTGTTGGTTCAGAATTAGTTCAAAAATTCATCGGTGAAGGTGCAAAACTTGTTAAAGAGATTTTTAACTTGGCCAGAGCACAAGCACCATCTATTGTGTTTATTGACGAGATAGATGCTCTCGCGTCTAAAAGGATTGATGTGGGCACGTCTGGAGAGCGAGAGGTTCAGAGAACTTTTATGCAGCTCTTAGCAGAACTTGATGGCTTTAAACCACTAGATAATGTGAAAATAATTGGTTGTACAAACAGAGAAGACATTTTAGACCCTGCAATATTAAGACCGGGGAGATTTGATAGGTTAATTGAAGTACCAAATCCTAATGCAGAAGGTTTAAAGGAGATATTTAAAATACACAGTAAGAGGATGTCTTTAGATAAAGCAGTTGATGTTGTTTCACTTTTAAAATTGATGAAAAACTTTTCAGGTGCAGAGATCAAAGCTGTGTGCACAGAAGCAGGTTATTTTGCGATAAGAGATGATAGGATAAAGATTTATCATGAAGACTTTGTAAAAGCAATTAAGAAAGTTAAAAAAGAAGATAAAGATCTTTTAAAATATTTAATATATGGATAGTTATATAAATTAACTTTTCGTTCTATAAAATTGCGTGCAATGACCGAGTGAACACCCGCTGAGACCTCGCGGTCTATGAAGAACGGAAGTAACTAGAGAGCACGCAAATATCTATTTTAAGGTGTGAAGTTGTCAAAGTAGCTTTCTTTCTGGTTTTGACGCTCATTTTTACTAATATATTCTTTCAAGTCATTTGTTGAAAGATATTTCTCTTTTGTACGGATTGAGATTCCTTTTTTGGTAAGATATATCTCTTCTGCATCCACCATACGAATTCTAATGCCCAAATCCTCACACTCAATTCCTACATTCTCCAATTCTTCATTGGAGATTATGTGTTCTACAAGTCCATCTATGTTCTTTTCCATTTTTTATACCTCCTGTTAATTTTATAAAACTTAAATCTTAAGTCTGAAAAGTTAATTGTTTGAGTGATTATGCCCAAATTTAACAATTTTTTCAAAGAATTTCTAACTGTTCTTTCAGAAAGATTTGATTGGCTTATTATTATTCTTTGATTGGTCAGTCTATTTTCAATTATCGTTTTTAGAACCAGGAAAACAACCACCCTTCAAACTTTTTATTTCGTCATCTACAAAGAATTGTTCACTTACAAGGAATACAATCACCAGTTTTATTTATGGTTGTCATTATGTTTGGAAAGTTGTTTGTGCTTTTAAATATTTTTATACCGGCAACTTCAAACTATCTGAAAATCAAGGCAAACCCTGAATTTTCTAGGCGAGTACTGTCCACACTTTACAAAGTCAAGTTTTTTATATTTTAATCTTGATTTTTTGCATGCAGATTTTACTTTTTCTTCACACTTTTCAAATTCTTCTTCGTGCAAAAAGTCGTAAAAGTGTATTATAGTTCCTTTCTTTGATACTAAAAGAGCGTATTTGAGAAAGTTTTCAGCTGACTTTGGAAGTGGCATGCATATTCTATCAAAGAACATTTTCTTTTCTTTTAGAGCATCATAGCTTTTTATCATTTCAGTTCCTTTTTGTTCATCGTTGCTGACAACTTCAACAATTCCTTTATTTACAAATGAAAGGATTCTTTTAAGGTCGATGCTTCCTTGATCTAGCTTTAATCCTTCTCCTCCATTTTTGTCTGCTCCGTTTAGATGGAAGTAGGTTTTAAAATTAGATTTTAACTCTTTGATGAACAATTCTAATTCGTCGTTGCTCTCAAAACTCTTGTAGTGATGTGCTGGGTCAATGCAGATATTCTTCATTTTTGTTTTCTTTGCAACTGTTAATATTCCTTTTACATCACTAAATGTGTGTGGTGTTATCAAGTTTTCAAAGTAAATGTTTTTTTCAAACTCTATTGGAAATTTCTTTTTTATCATGTTGATATTTTGAATTAAGGTTTTATAATCTCTTTTTTTGTTTGAAGGATGAATTATTGCGTTGACTTTATGCTTTTTTACAATTTGCAGAAATTTAAGGGTTGATTTTAACATTTCATCTTCATCAAGGCATAGTTCTTCTCCTTTCCTAATTACGTGTGGTGCGTGGATGAATATCTCTTCAACCCCTTCATTCTTCAAGAGTTTTATGACTTTTTCCAGCTCTTTATTCTCAACTATGTTTTTCTCCGTTGCATATAGTTCATAGATTAGTGGTTTTTCCTTTATTCTGTTGTTGAGTGCTTGTTTTTTTATGTTTGACTTAAGGCCAATTATTTGTTTGTAGATGTTGGGCAACAGTTTTTTCACGTCTCCTTTTATGAGATTGACATTTCCTGCTTTGTTGATAATAATATATTCTTCTCCAAGTTCGTGGGCTTTTTTGTTTATTTCTATTCCAGTGATGTTCTTTGCATTTGTGTTTTTTGAAAAAACTAGTGGGTAGGGTGCTACTCCTGAAAACATGACTAGTATGTGTTCATCTTTTTTTATCTGAGCAGTTATTCTTTTTCTTTCAGTGCCAAGTCTAGTGCTAAAATAAGTTTTTTCAACATCCACTCGTAACTCAACATTATTCTCTTTGTGAACTGTTTCTTTAGTGTTTTCTCCAGCCAGCCAATTCATCTTTTGCGTTCTAAAAACGCCTGTGTGCTCACCTGCTTTTTTTAAGACTGTTTTTATGTTTTTGTTTGTCTTAAGAAGTGTCTCTGCAATTATTTTCTCTTTATTTTCAAGCTTTGGTGGAATTTCTAGTATTGCTATTGTTCCGACTACGTCATAGGCAGTTATAAGTTTGGAGTATTCTTCCTCTGAGAGTTTTTCTTTAAGCAACTCTTTCCAGTTCTTCTGCTTTGTTTTCTTGATGAAGTTGGTTTCTATGAATTTAACATCCTTACTTTCAAATTTCTTAACAACAGGAAATATTATGTGTCCACTATCTTTTAAGTTTTGATGGTCAAAGTCTAACAACTTCTTTTTTATCAAGAAGATTTTAACTTCTTCAGCTTTTTCAAGTTTAACTTTTGCACCAATCATTTTTTTAAAAGAATCTTTGTTTTTTTTAAACTTATAGTATTATGAAAACAGCACCCCAAAACATTATTATGCAGCCAAGTACTTTGATAAGCAGGTTTTTCTCGTGATAAATCTTTCCGCCAATCAGGGTTGTTAGAATTGTTGAGAGTCTTTTTATTGTAACAACAAGCGCAACATATGCCATTGAGATTGCTTTTATCTGAAAATATCTGTAAGCAACGGTGAATGCTGAGATTAGGAATATACATTTACCAACAGTTTTTAGACCGTGTTTAATGCCTGATAATCCATCATAAAAGAAAGTTATGATTATCAAATAATTTAAGAATATGAATCCGTGAACAATGAACATGTATGAAGAGGGGCTTACGCCTTGAGTCATTACGTGCCTGTCGATTAGTGTTGAGAATCCGTAAAGGAGCAGTGCAAACAATATATATCGTGTGTACTTGGATTTTGTTAGTTCTTTTACAGGTGTCAGTATGTTTGAGATGTGGCCTTTTATTTCAAGAATGTAGGCGCCTAAAATTAGCAAACCTATACCTATTATTTGGGTGCTCGTAATTTTTTCTCCAAGAAATATGAATGCTAAAATGGCAGTTATACCAGGTCCAAAGTTTAATAGGGGGGATGATGATGATAACTCCATGTGTCTAATGGATTTTGCTATGAACAAGAAAGCAACGGAGCCAAGCCACGATGCTAAGTATATTATGAGATACTTTTTTATTCCAATATTAAAATTTGTGCTTGGGAGAAATAAGAATGTGAATGCAAAGTTTATGGCTGCAAGAACTGCAGAGAATTCAAGGGCGTGCTCGTTTTTTAAGGTTTTTTTCTGAGTAATTGTTGCTGCAGCGGTAAATATTGCGGCTGCTAATGCGTATACGTACCATTCCATTTAGAAGAACTCCCCTAATCCTTTTTGTTCTTTCTTAGGCTTTCCTTTAAACAGTTTTTCAATTGTCTTTTCAACTCTTTCCCTGTTAAAGTCGTGCTCATCTACTAAAAGCTTAATTATTGCTTCTGAGTCAGGATTTTTCCATTCTAATTCATAATCTTTTTTCACAGGTATTTTTTTTATGAGATAAAATATTTCTTGCCATTCAATGTCAAAGTTTTCATCCCACTTTGCTTCTTTAAATGTCGCTTCATAATCCTCTTTGTTATTTTTTACAAGAGCGAGTGCTTTTTTTGGACCAATACCTTTTACTCCGCCGATGTTATAGTCTGTTCCTGCAAGCATGGCAATGACTATTAGTTGTTCTTGTGTAACTCCAAGATTGTTTAGATTGTCAAACAAAGATATTAGTTCTGGGCTGATATTTTTATAAGTTAGTTTATTGATTGTTTTTCTCTTACCGCTGATTGTGAGGTTTTTTACTACAAGTGGCGCTCCAAATATTAGTGAGTCAGTATCTTGGCTGACTACTGCGTAGCAGTCTTTGTTTTGAACCATGAACGCTGCTCGTGCTTCTCCTTCGCTTGCAGCGTCTATTATTGGCATTCCAAGAGCAGTTATTAGCTTCTTTGCTTCTTTTATCATTTCTTCATCAAGTTTGACGTTCTAGAAGCGTATTTCTTCATTTCTCTTGTGTCTTCTCTTTGCTTTGCTTCTTCGTAAAGGTCTTGTGCCTCTAGCTTAAGTTTTTTTCTTCTTTCACGCTCTTTTTTCTTCAATTCAGGTGTTTCTCCGTCAAACACGAAGACGAACTTTATATCTTCTAGCATTAGTTTTGTTATCCTATTAAATAGTCCTATTAGGTGGCTTGTTGTTCTGCCTTTAGAATCCATTAAGGGTGTTCCATTAGGTTGCCTTATGCTTGATAAGAATTGGTATAATAAGTTGTATGTGTCAACAGCTAGTATTTTTCCTTTCAGTTATTGGATGGTTATTTCTTTTCCAACTAAAAGGTCTGTTATTGGTGTGCCCATTTTTTTATATCTTTTTTAAAACAAGGCTTTTAAATTCATTTTTTAGCATGTTTTCTGCTTTCTTTGTAACTTCCCCTGTTGTGATGAATAGTGTTGGTAGCTTCATCATTTGTCCTTTTATATATGCAGAGCTTAAATCTCCGTCGTTGCATTTCTTCTTGTTTTTTGCTTTGCAGAAGTACTCTACTTTTCCAACAGCACTTGGAATTATTACTTGTAGTTCTATCTCCGAGTTTTTTC
>Ga0180009_10005031_pt1 | contig 14318 bp, 16 predicted proteins | sample OS_PC_MetaG_FD_123537 | JGI IMG/M metagenome (GOLD analysis project Ga0180009, IMG submission 123537) | Groundwater microbial communities from the Aspo Hard Rock Laboratory (HRL) deep subsurface site, Sweden - OS_PC_MetaG | ecosystem: Environmental > Aquatic > Deep subsurface > Groundwater...
AAAAGTATTGAGTATGTAGGCAAGGAGATATTAGAGTTTAAGGTAGAGCAAAGAACTTTTAATAATAAACTTGATGGTAAGATTGATAAGATTCTGGATGCACGATGAAAAAAGATACTATAGCCGTACTTGATATGTTGATGCACCGCGTCGAACGGTTACTGGGAGAAATAATTAAGGAACATAAGCGGTCTGCGGATGTAAGTGAGAGACATATTCAGGATTTATTATTAGCTAAGGTAGAGATACAAGATATTATTGAAAGGGAGGTGTGAAATGGCGAATGTTGTAACTTTATTTAGTATCATTGATAGTATTAAATCATCAATAGAAGCATTCCTCCTCGAAGGATTATCAATTTCATCTATCCGTAAACTTCTTGAGTCTATCGTTAAATCCGTAGAGCACTTTAGCTCTGAGTTCTTCAAGGGTAAAGATAAAAAAGAAGCTGCCCTCGATATCCTTGATGAAATATACTTAATTTCCAAAATTAACATACCTATATTAAGTCAAACGATGGAAAGAACTATACTTCGCTGGATTGCCGGCATTCTTATAAACTCAATCGTTAATAAATTTAACGCTACCGAATGGAAATAATATGTTTAAATTCTTAGGCTATCTTGTCAGCATTGTAGATAAACTTACTCCCGGGCGGAAAGAGCAATTACGCAACAAATTAGACCATTGGGAAAAAATTCTTTCTCATTCTTTACTATACAGAGAGGATTTACAAGCAGCCGCAGCCCGTAAGGAATTAAAAAAACTGCGGCAGAGGATTTCAGATTTAAGCTAAAATGAGAAAACTTTTACCTATAATAATTTTATTATTATCCGGTTGTTTCTTCACGGCCTCCAAACAGCCGGCTGTTCTTACCTCTTCCCAGCAACAATGGACTGTGCCTAAAGGCGTTGAATTTCAAGCTCTTCAACTGCCAGCCTACAAAGAGCTTACTAAGTTTATCGCTGATGAGGACTTAGCTGTTCTTTACAAGGGGAGTCTCTTGGAACTTGAAGAGGAAGCTAATAGGAGGGTGTTTAAAACGGCAAGGGCTAAGAAGAAAGAAGGTACTCTTTTAGGGATAATAGGCTCTATATCCGCTCTATTAGCGGGGTTAGCAGGTAAGAAAATAATTAAAAAGAAAGTGAAGAAATGAGCATTTTAGGTAAACGCTTTGTGTTTGGCTGTGTCGCAGTTGTTTGCGTTAGTATTACTGCTTGCCTACTAAAGTATGACGGCGAGATATACTTTAAACTCATTGGAGTAATTGCTGGGCTTTTTCTAACGGCTCAGACAATTACGGATTCTTTAAAGAAATAAAGGAGAAATATGGCACTAACACGAGATGCAATAATTACTGAGGTAATGAATGAGACGAAGAGGACGGATAAGCAAACCCGATTAGAAGCAATTTTTCCTGATATTTTATATCGTATGAGTAGAGCCGTTACTCAAGACGGTGAACCCATACCTTTGCAGGATTTAAAAACAGACGGGTCTTTATCAATCGTGGATGGCAATTACTTTGTAGCCTTGCCTTCCGATTTTGTCTTTCAATACGGCGAACCTGAATTGCTTTATGATACTGACAAGGGGAGGATATTAACTAAGAAGAGTTTAGAATGGATGAATTATGTTTATCCCAATAGGGCGAATAATACGAGCAATAAAAGTAAGCCTATTTATTATTGTTTAGAGAAAAATCGGTTTGACTTTGCGCCAATGAGCGATGCGAGCTATACCATAACCTTTCCATACACAAAAATTCACGGGACGGTTGATGATAACACGGATACTATATTATTTAGAGATACCTTTAAAGATGTAATTAAAGATTGGTTAAAGGCTCAACTCTTCGATGAGCTGGACGATTGGGATAAGAGAGACGGTTATCTTATGAGCGGCTTGAATACTCTAATGTCTTTAGCGAAAGTGGACAAGAGGAATGCCGAAGCGGTATTAATAACGGATTTCAACGATTTTTAAGGAGGTATTATGGAATATGTGAATTTAGGGAAGAAAGAGCCAAGTTATGATAGTCCGGTAGAAGTTTCTAAAAAATCAAAACCGCAAATATATTATCCTTCGTTTTATTGTGAAAAAGAATTACCGATAGGCGGTAAAGATGTAGGGAAAGAAATTACAGCAGTGGTAAAGTTAAAAATTACTTCCGTAGAAAAAAGAATTAAGGATGGAAAAGAACCTAAATATGATTATCGTTTTGATGTTTTAAAACTTAAATTCCCCGGAAAAGATGTATCTTCCGTAGAAGGTATGAAGGAAACATTAAGTAAAATTTAAGGAGGCAAATATGAAGAAATTGTTTAAATGTATATTGATGATAGCACTTGTAGTCGGGAGTTGTCAAGTAACTTCTTTTAAAATATATGCATTTTCCTCGCTCTGGGAAGACGATGATTCAAGGGTTGACGGAAGTATAAATACAATGGACCAGGTTGACGATTTTATAAACATTCTCTCTAAGGATATTCACGAGAGAATACTATCAATAGACGGAGAAAGCGTTAAGATTGGAAGCGCTAACTGGACTGCTGCAGGAACAACCTGCGATAATTTAGGAACGGTAAGCGATGGTGCTGTGAATCTAACCTCATTAAGTTTTGAAGGCTCTATTGCCGATGCTTTTGAAACTTCTGTTACGGTTACTAATCCAACGGCAGATAGAACTGTTACTCTGCCAGACGCTAATAGTGTAACTCTGCCGACAGGCGCGGTATTTTTTATGCTTACGGGTTCGTGTCCTCCTGGGACTACAGATGTTACCGCTACTTATGCAGATAGGTTTCTTAAAGTAAATGCTACTCAGGGAACTACAGCGGGGCCGACATTAACAGGAACATCAGATAGCCATACTTTGACTACGGCGGAGATACCTGCGCATACGCATACTCAAGCCAGCGGTGATGGATTAACAGGACAAGGCAGTCTCGTTCATGCTGCGAATGGCATTATATACCAAAATACAGCAACAAGCTCAACAGGCGGCGGCGGCGGACATACCCATACTTTAAGCGCAGCGACTACATTAGAGCCTAAAAGTTTCACGTGTAAGATGTGTTCAGTTAACTGATAGGAGAATAAATGCCAGTAAGAACGCGAAAGAATATTTTACCAAATTGACCAAGTTTATTTCTTTTACGCAAGGAGTCGTGGAATTTACAATGTTCACTTTGATTAGTAAACAATTTAAGGTTCTCAATTCTATCATCATCAACTATACCGTTAATATGATGAATAACTTCTTTATAAAAAAGGCTCTGTTCGGTGAGTTAAAGAAGATACGACATATCTTCCACCTACTAAGAGCCTTTAGTTTACATAAAAAAATCGCACCTTCTTTAACTGGCAATATTATACCACATAACGGGAGTTTGTCAATATGGCTGTAAAGACGATGAAAGAAATGATTCCTCTATTAGTAAAGGGTTTGGATACTTCTGGGCCAGCGAGTTTTATTGACCCTCGTGCTTCCAGTGATATGCAGAATATGAGAGTTGAACGCACCCAAATAAAAAAGAAAGAAGGTTATTCAAAATTAGGAGCAACCTTAGATGGAGAGGTAGTTCTTCTAGGAGAGTTCGACAGAGAGGGGATAAAATACTTTTTCGCCGTAACAACTACGGAATTTTATTATTGGAATAATGCTGGCGCTGTTTGGGTAAATTATACAGGAGCAGGGTTAGCCTTATCAGGCGTGGTTACTCAGGCTTGCTCATACTCTGTTGCTAAGATAAGCGGTAAGAATATATTGGTATTTACTAACTATATAGACCCTATTAAGAAATGGTTAGGCTCTACGAACGACATAGCTGATTTAGGAGGAAACCCGCCAAAGCCTAAGTATATGCTTGGTTTCAATAGGTTTCTTCTATTAGCTTATATTAAGAGTGGAGTTAATATTTATCCTGAGAGAGTACAATGGTCGGATTATGACGACCCTGAGAGCTGGACGGAAGGAGTAGCGAGCAACGCGGGAAGTCAGGACTTGGATGATGGCAGAGAAATTACCGGTATATTTAGGCTTGGTAATAATGCTATAGTATCTAAAGACAATAGTATCTGGTTAGGATATTTAACCGGAGATGATAGAGTTTGGCAGTTTGAGTCTGTAGAGCGCAGGCTTGGGTTTCTTGTAGGAAATACAATCCAGGCAATTCCAGGGGCATTAGCTATGGGGCTTTCTAAACACGGGATAATTCAGTTTAACGGACTGAGAGGGCAACTTGTAGTACCTGGAATATTCGATGATTTAAGAGACTACGCTAATCCTCAATACATACATAAGTCTTTTGCAACAGTAGTAGCTGAATTAAACGAATATTGGCTTTTTATTCCTATAAGAGGACAAAATTACCCTACAAGGCTGTATAGATATAATTATGTAACCGGACAAGTATATAAAGATTTAGTAACCAACTTAACCGCTGCCGGCTTATGGACGAATGTTCAAAAAACTTTGATTGATTCTCTTACCGGGACGATAAATTCTTATACCGGCGTATTTGATGATGTAATTACAGACTCATTCTATCCTGTTTTAGCTTTAGGGGACAAAGACAGCAAGGTTTATACGTTTGATTATGACCTGACGAATGAGAATGGCGTTGCTATTGACTCTTATTGGTGCAGTTCTGATATAGTAGCTAACCCGGGATATTACTCCCATTGGACAGTAGTGTATTTTGAAGGATTAGGGAACGCAGTAAGCGTTTATTACTCTACTGACGAAGGTTCTACTTATACTTTGCTTGAGACAATAACCTTAACGAGTAGCATTGCTACTTATACTATTTATTGCGATATTTTTGCCGAGAAGTTTAGAATTAAGGTTGCTAATTCTACGATAAGCTCTACCTTTACTATGCGGAATTTATATTATAAACCGCCTATCAAGCGGGAGGCGATAGAGAGATGAGTTCAAGATTTGACGGTTTAGTTCTACCTACTATACCCTTGACAATGAAAGACGACCCTTTCATCTTGGATATGCACGTCTTCCTGCAGAATTTGGTAAGGACATTAAAGACAATCCCTGACGCTGAATTTCCTATATACCATAAAGTATTCGGGTTAGCTGACGATGCGACTTGGGATAATGTAAGAAATGGGATTTATGTTATTACCGCCGATAGCGGGGCAGGATACGCTGTGGCTCATTGTAAATATAATAGCGCCGTAACTTTACTACACAATAGCGCTAATTGGGTTAATACTGACACCGACACTAAATATTGCCTTATTGACAACACTACAAGCATAAGATTAAAAAATAGGTTAGGTTCGGCGAAAGAATTTGCCGTTATGATAATAACTATTGATTAAAATGCTTAGAGTAGACGAATTAACCAGAGATAATTTTAACCGTCTCGTAAAAGAAGCTCCCGAGAGCGAAACGAGGTTAATCCGTAAACATTTAATTGATGAAGGCATAGACCCTTTTGATTTTTTCCAGAAAAGAGCAATAGAAAAATCTTTACTATCTAATGGAAGGCCTGTTTATTTCGGAGCGTTAGTAAAAATTGATGGTAAGTATAATCTTTTTACCGTAGTAAACAAAGATGTTAAGGAGCAAAAATCTTTATATAAGCTATCAAAGCAGATAGTCAGCCAATGGGTTAAGAAGTATAAAACAATATACGCTAAAATGGATAAGTCTTTTGAGAAAAATCTATTTTGGACGAAGAAGATGGGGTTTCTACCCATAGAAGAAGACAATAAGTACATAACATTAAAAAAGGAGTAAATTATGGGATGCGGCGCTTTAGAAAAGGAAAAAAGTGTATCTTTAGAGCCAATGAAAGAACAATGGCAGAAAGACCTTCAAGGTCAACTCTCCCAAATGATAGCTCAATATCTTCCACAGTATGAGCCAGGTAAGGATTATCCAAAACTATCTTCCTTAATGACTCCTTCTACTTATGAACAACAAGGGTTAGATTATCTTCAAGATTATATCAGTGGAGGGATTAAACCGACTGGAGTTATGGGGCAAGCCGAAGGAGTGCTGAGTAAAACACTTGGCGGAGAGTATGACCCTTTTACGTCAGAGTATTATGAGTCGTTACGGAGAAATGTTGAGAAAGAAAGAAAACAGGCAATGAAATCTCTCAATCAGCAAATATCTAAGGCAGGGCTTGGAGGTTCAAGCTATAGAGCGGGAAGGATAGCTGATGTTGAGCAAGAGAGTTTTGATAGAGTGTCTGATATTTTAGCTCAATTACAGGAAACCGAAAGAGTTAATCAGCTCAATGCGATACAAACTGCTATGGGATTTTCGGATACTGCTGAAAGCCAAATCCAAAAGAAACTTTCAACAATAATGAACATAGGTTCTTTACCAAGATTACTGGAGGGCGTGGGATATGAAGATTTTATGAGGAAACAGGGCGAATATGGAAGTATGGTTGATTTAGCAAACCAACTATACCAATATAATATACCTTATGGAAAAAAATCTATGTCGTGGACGGAAGATTCTGGTTTGGCGCTTGGGCTGTCAAAAATGATGAGCATAGTAGACCCTGTTGGCTCTTATATGGGAATTTATAATATTCCTAAATCAGGAGATACTGCCCAGAGTATGCAAGGATTAGGAAAAGCAATGGAGTTATATTCTGCGTGGAAAGGCGTCGGAAGAGAAACTTCAGTCGGAGGATTAAATCAAGGTTCTTCTTTAAGCAGCATAGCTTATAAGGATATGACTAATCCTCAGTTTCAAACTGCTTGGCAAAAGTATCAAAATCAATAAGGAGAAATGAGCATCAAGGTTTTCTCTAACAACCTCTTTCAAGAAATGGAACTAATGAATATAATAATTTAGCAATTGCTTGTCGCAGTTGTAATTGTAAAAAGCATAATAAAACCATTTTGGAGTTTCTTGAATATCAAGAAAGAAGGAGAAATTTTAGAATATGAGCAGTGTAACAGATTTAATAAATTTAGCTAATTTTCAGATAGAACAGGGGCAAAGGACAAGAAGGCAGGAAAATGCAAGTTTGGGGGCGCGATTAATGGCTCAAATTAAACAAAGTACTAATGACCGCCGCCAACAGGAAAATCAGAAAAAGCTATCTGATATGCTGATGAAACATGTTGGAAATTTAGAGCCAGAATATAAAGTAGATGCTCAAGGAAAAATAAGTGCTATATTCAAATCAAAGAAGTCAACTAAGGAAAGTTTTGCTGTTGCTACAAAAGAGGCAGGCGAAAGGATAACTGCCGGCGAGGATTTTGATGTAGTAGTAGGTGAACTGCAATCGGGGTTTCCTTCTAATTATAGAGGAACTACTGAAACATACTTAAGGAAATTTGAATCTGCCAGAGAAAAGATAGAGCAAGAGGAGAAAGAAAAGAAAACTCAAAAAGAAATAGAGCTGAAGAAAGCAGAAAGAGAAGAGAAGTTTAAAGCATTTGGGAAAAAGATTGGTGGTATTTCAGAAGCTCTTGACCCCTTTGCTATCGCTAAGCCATTTGTTTCACGTTTTATGAGCGGAAGAAAAAAATCAGAAAAATTCACAGTTGGAAAAATTATAGAAAAAGACGGAAGAAAATATAAATACATTGGAAATGATAAATGGGAAGAAGAATTTTAACGACAGAAGAATTATTCCGAGACAAAAAGGTTTTTACCACCGAAGAATTATTCGGCCCGCCGACTCAAAGGGATTTTATAGACTCTACTATAGACGAAGTAGTTAATTTTGGTTGGCCTAAAGATGAGGATTTTCGCTCCCTCCTGAAAGAAACCGCCGCTCACGAAGCTCATTACGGAGAGCTTGACTCTAAAAACCCTATGCGGGTTGATGATATTACCTATCGCAATTTTGAACAAGAGCCTAAAATACTACCTTTATTGAAAGCGTTAGGAGCTAAAGTAGAAAAAGGCAAGATAGATAGAGAAGATTTAAAAACCAACATAGTAGTAGGGGCTATGAAATATAACTGGAAAGATAAAATTTCAGAAGGTTCAAGACAATTTAAAGCTTCTCCTGTCCAAGAGGAAAGGGCAGCCCAATGGAAAGAGATATATAATACCATAGAAGGGAAAGGAACATCTGAAAAATTCCTAAAGAGTCTTGAGAAATTTAATATGAGGGAAAAACCATATTCATCCTTATTTGATTTCTTAATTCCTTCCGCCGAAGCCGCTGAAACTACCAAGCCAAAAATATTTACCACAGAAGAGTTATTTGGGGAAAAACCTCCTGAGAAGAAAATATTTACCACAGAAGAGTTATTTGGAGATAAGAAAGAAAAATCATTGATAAGCGATATTTACAATGGTGTTCAATCTGGATTGTCAAGCACTTGGGCGAATGTCGCAAGAACTCCCGCGGCAATGTACGACTTAGCCGCTATCCCTCAAAATTTCTTAGTAAAAGCATTAGGAAAGCCTGAGTTGCAGGTTAAGTCTCCTGAATGGATGATGAATAATCCCATAGCAAAAACTTATGATTTTTACGCTAACCAATTTGAAAAACAAATAACTCCTACGAAATCATTAGAGGAAGCATTTAAGACTAAAGATTTTAGCAATGTCGGAAGACATTTGGCGATACAAGTTGCTAAAAATGCGCCTCAACAGTTAGGTATAATCGCAAGCTACTTAGCAGGTTATCCCCGAATAGGATTAGCAGGAATGGGTATGCTTCAAACTACTCAAGCGCTACAGCAAACAAGAGATAAAGACCCGGCTATGGCTGCTTACAATGCTCTTTCTCAAGGAGTTATCGAGGCAGGATTTGAAAGTATCGGAACTATGGGGATTTTAAATAAATGGAGCAATGTATTAAGAAAAAGTTTTGGTACTAAAACCGCTAAACAAATTATAGGTGATGTTTTTAAAACCGTATTTCATTCAGCGATTGGAGAAGGTAACGAAGAATGGTGGACATCTTTGGCTCAAGATTTTTCCAGTGTTGCTACGGGGATAGATAAAGACGCTCTTCAAGGTTCATTGCCAAGAGCATTAGAGAGCGCGGCAGTTGGGGCAATATCCGGTACTCTAATGACTGCCCCCACAACAGTAGGGACAGGTATTAAAAGCGCTGAGTATAAAAAACTTTCTGATATTGAACAACGGCAGCCAGAAAACATTTTAGGGGCTCTTAAAGTAGAACCGAAACCTACCGAAGTCCCTAAAGCTGCCCCTGTAACGCCAGAGGCTCTAGGTGAGGCGATCCCCCCTGAATTAGAACCATTGGATGTTGAGGCAAGGAAGTATAAGAGTGCGGAGGATATATTACAAAAAGGTGGTATTCCAAATCCACAAAAAAGTATTGATTGGATTAAAAATATCATAGAAAAAAATGCTGATGAAAAAACGATAAGAAAGGCAATAGATATTTTATCAAGTGAGAAATCCAACCCAATGACAAGACGAGCTTTTGAATTTATTATAGGTAAGAAATTACCTATAACACAAATAGAAAGCAAAACTGTTTTAGAACAAATAGCGGGATTACAATCAGATAAACAATGGCTTACTGTAGGAGAAGTTAAAAAAGCAGTTGGAGAATTAGAAGGAAAAATGGCTTTTCTTGATAGAACTGGAAGAAGTTGGAAAGCTGGTTTTAAGTCGTATATGACCAAAGAAACGCCAGTAAAAATTATAGGAATAGATGGCAATTATGTCGCCTATAAATATGTGGGCGACACAGCCGAACATTTAGCACACATAGACGATATTAGAGATATAAAAATTGGCGGGAAATCTATTTTAGAAGAAACGATAAATAAAACCAAATCCCAACTCACCGATATATGGAATAAAGCACAAGAAGTAAAGCCAGCAAAGAAACCAGAAGAAGGGCAAGCGTTAATCGAAGAAGCAAAGAAGTACAAGTCAGCGGAAGAAGCAACGATGTGGCAGAATATAGAACTAAACGATGCAGTTAGAAAACTTAAAGCTGCCAGAAAAAGGTTGAGGAGAGCGCTACGACAGGAATCTGGAGAAGAACAAGGAAAAGCAAACGATGCCATATTAGAAGCAGAAGTAAATCTTAGAAACGCAGCTGAACAGAGTGGAATGTCATACGAAAAATATGATAAGTTGGTGGAAGAGACAAAGATTACACATACAGAAGAACTCGCCGACATCTGGAAGAAGGCGCAGGGGGAAGATAAATTCCAACAACTAATGGCACTTTCAAGGAAACCTTTACAATTAGTTGAAAAGATAGAAGAAATTAAAAAGACAACAGGAGAAGAAAGAGAAAAATGGATGGTTGTTCTAAAAAGGTTTGAAGAAGCTACTCGGCCAGAAGAAAAAATTAAGATTGAAAAACCAGTTAAAAAGAAAAATCTTATTCCTTTAGTAAAAAGTTTAGGAGGTATAAATCTGTCTAAAGCTAAGAGTGCAGGATTTACCTATCAAAGTTTCAAAGAATATGGGTTGTTATCTGTTTTAAAAAAAGAGGGCAGAGGGATAGATGATATAGCAAGCGAACTGGTAAGTATGGGCGAACTTATTGTTTCAGAAGGACAAAATCCATCAGATGCTTTAATGGAAGCCTTGCAGGAAAGAATATCTCCTATAAGCGAAGTAGGGAGAGGTGCGGGCGGAGCTATGATAGCCGCCGCAGGTGTAGTAGGAAAGGGCGGATATGGCACTATTGAGCCAAGTGAAAAGTTTGTCCAAAAACGAGAGAAAGGAAAAATAGCTAAAACAGATTATTCTAAGATAGCAGAAGAAATGCCTGTTGAGAAATTCAGCGTTATGGATGAAGTGTTAAAATTAGTTTCTCCGGCAACCCGTAAGGGAGCTTTGATAGGAAAAAAAATACTTAGGAAGAATATATCTGAATTAGCCCATAAAGACGCTGTAGCAATAGAAACCTTACAAAAATCTCACGCCGCTTTTAAGTGGATGAATAAAGAGGATACTTTGGATTTTATAGATAGGATGGAAGAAGGTAGGGAACAAAAGGTTTCTAAACTGCAAGGAATATCTAAAATCTTTAGAGAGTTGCTTGACGGTAGAAGGACAGATATTCAAAATTTAGGTAAGGGGCATTTAGAAACATTCATCGAGAATTACTTTCCTCATATATGGAAAGACCCTAAGAAAGCTAAAGACGTTATATCGTCTATAATGGGAAAGAAATGGCTTGAAGGAACAAAGTCTTTTCTGAAGAAACGAGTTATTGTGTCCGTCAAAGACGGAGTTAACAGAGGGCTTGAGTTGGTAAGCGATAACCCTGTTGATTTAGTGCTATTAAAATTGCACGAGATGGACAGATACATTATGGCTCAAAATATCATCAGAGATTTGAGAGAAAGAAATTTAATCAAGTTTGTTTACTCGCGAGGAGGAAAGAAACCTGACGGGTATATAAAGGTAAACGATAATGCTTTTACGGTTTATATGCCTCCTGAAATTACGAAGAAAGACGCTTACGACAGCATTATGGTTGATCAGCTTATGGACGTTGCTCAATCATTAGGGATAGACACTAAGCGGTTTGTAAGTATAGGCGGTAAAAGATTAGGTTTTATAAAATGGTCGCCTCTATACCCCGGTGAAGAGCAAGTAAGAACAAGATTTACCTCTCCCGAAAGCGTTTTGGCTCACGAGATAGGACACGTTTTAGGGATTAGATATAAACTCTATGATTTATTGGGCAGAAGAAATGATGGAGAGTGGAAAGTACACGAAAAGGGAAAAAATATAGGAGTTCGATATTTTGCACCCTCTAAAGACGCAGTAGAATATAGAAGGATAATAGATGAACAATGGAGAGCTTTGGCTGACGCAAGATATAAAAGTTTAAAAGTCGCTAAAGGATTTCAGCAATATGTAAGAAAAGCGAGGGAAAAAGAAGCCGTTATGCTGGAAGCTATGATCCACGCACCCGAAGAATTTAATAGAGTTGCGCCAGATTTATATAAAGTATTTAAGGCTTTTCTTAATAACCATAGTGAGCTGCGTCCGATACTTGACATTAGGCCTTCTTTGGTATTAGGAGAGAATGAAGCTAAAATACCTGTGCCTGGATTTACTACATTAGGACATTATTATTCTCCTGAACCAGTAGCCACACTTATCAACAATTATCTTTCCCCGGGACTAAGAAATAATAATAATAAACTTATAGCCGGTGGATATAATCTGTTACGAGGAGCGGGAAATGTATTAAACCAAGCACAATTAGCATTCAGCCTTTTCCACGGATTAAATGTTACAACTGACATGATAGCTTCTACCTCCGGCTTAGGATGGCGTAAGCTTCAAGTTAGAGGTCAAAGGATTAAAGGGCTTACTGACATTGCTACTTCACTCATAGCTCCGATTACTGTTATATGGAATGGAGCAAGGATAAGGAAAGCATATACCCAACAACTTGATTCTATCACTAACCCAAAAATGAGACAAATGGTAGAAGCTATTATTGCGGCAGGCGGAAGAGATAGAATGGATGTATTCTATTATAATAATCAGATCAAAGCACTAGAGAAAACCTTTTCCGATATTGCGAAAGGAGATGCCTTTACTAAAATAAAAAGCAGTTTAAAGCTGCCATTTAATTTATTTGGCGCTACATTAGAGGTAGCCGCTAAGCCTTTAATGGAATGGTATGTTCCTACAGGGAAGATAGGTTTATTCGCTAAACTTGCTCAGCACGAAATGGAAAGAGCAGAAGCAGGACAAATAAACGAAGACCAATTATGGGAACAATTAACGCAAGTCTGGGATAGTGTTGATAATCGTATGGGGCAATTAGTGTATGATAATCTTTTCTGGGAGAAAACGACAAAAGATACTTTGATGTTGTCGACTAGAAGCGTTGGTTGGAATTTAGGTTCTTGGAGAGAGTACGGAGGCGCGGCTGTTGATTTAGTGACTACTCAGGAAAGAATTAAAAGAGGAGATATCTGGTTTAGCCATAAGATGTCTTATACGATAGGCGCGGTTACTCTTTACTCTATTTTAGGCGCAGTAATTACCTATATACTAACTGGAAAACCACCTGAAGAGCCAAAAGATTATCTTTTTCCTAAAACTGGGAAGAAAAATCCTGATGGTTCTGATGAACGATTATCTCTTCCTACTTATGCTAAAGACTGGTATGCCTGGAGTCATAGACCCTTGGAAACTATTATCCATAAGATACATCCTCTATGGGGATTATTAGGGGATTTGGCAACTAATGAAGATTATTTTAATGTAGAAGTAAGACATACTGATGACCCTCTGTTAAACCAAGCTGTACAATTGGCAAAACATATAGGTAATAGCTTTAAACCTATATCTTTAAGAAATTATGAGAAAATGGAGAGAGTAACTCCAAAAGATAAAAGGAATATCTGGATTTCAATTACAGGTATCACTTCGGCCCCTTCCTATATCACACGTTCTCCCGCGCAAAAGCTAATGACAAGAATAATTGTTGAACGAATACCTCCAAAGACTAAGACAAAAGAAGAGTTTGAAAAATCTGCATACCGTAAGACATTAAAAAACCGCATTCGTAAAGGAGAAAGGATAGACCATAAAGAAGCAAAGCAAATGTTAGGTCAAGTATCCTATAACCGATTAATCAAAGAGGCTAAAATGCCGCCTTTCGCTGATTCATTCAAAAGGCTTGGGATTAAAGATGCTTTAAACGTATATGCTATAGCTACAGAGGAAGAACGAAAACAAGTAATTAAAATATTAAAAGATAAATATAATAGAGCGGAGTCAAACACTAAAACAGAAGAAATAAAAAGTTTTTATCATCATCTCCTCTATAAATGAAATTCCTAATAATCCTACTCGCTATATTTTTATCCGGCTGTGCTGTTTCAGCTTCTAAGAATGGGGACACTCTTCTTTTAAGAGGATGGGGAGCGAAGAGGGCAGTCTGGCCGGATGGGAGTTCTATCGAAAAAGAAGAGCCGATCCACGTTCCAAATATTTTACCTTCGAAGTAAAATTTCACTAAGTTTAACAAATTCAAATAGTTATGAAAGGAAAAAATAATTGAGAAAATAGTTGACACTTTGTTAAAATGTGTTATACTTATTTTGAGATGAAAAGATTAACCATAGAGATAGATGAGAAATTAAAAGCAAAAGCTAAGGCAGAATCTTACCGTGAAGGTTTAACATTGAAAGATAAACTTACAAAATTAGTATTAGATTGGTTACGTAAGAAAAAAGTTGACTGTAATGAATAATAAAAAAATTTGCTTATGAATGTTAAAATTGACAAAGGCTATCCTAATCATTATACTATGAAATTAAACCGTCTTGAAAAATTGAAATCACAACATTGTAGATGTGAAGTATGCAAACAACCTGCCAACAGTATCCA
>Ga0180009_10005032_pt1 | contig 14317 bp, 8 predicted proteins | sample OS_PC_MetaG_FD_123537 | JGI IMG/M metagenome (GOLD analysis project Ga0180009, IMG submission 123537) | Groundwater microbial communities from the Aspo Hard Rock Laboratory (HRL) deep subsurface site, Sweden - OS_PC_MetaG | ecosystem: Environmental > Aquatic > Deep subsurface > Groundwater...
TGATTAGGAGGGAATTTGTGACTTGATATCCCCGAGAGGCAGAGTCGGGGAGACGAGCGAGCTCACCTAAAAGGCTCGCTCGCCTCCCCGACATCTACCTCTCAGATTGGTACCAGGAATCGTAAATTTTGGGCCTTTTTGTGTTTCCCCCTGGATACATTGCTGTAATCCCCATATCTGACCAGGTGTTCGCCTTTGCCCGGCACGTGCGAATACCTCTCTGCGTGCGGCACGCACAGGCAGGCAGGGCTGCGATCCACTCTAACGCATCAAAATACGCCTCGTCATCCGCTAAAAATAATGGCTCTACGGCACTCTCTCTATTTCAATGTTAACTCCGTCGATATATGGTAAAAAAGTTGTATGCGTAGGCCATGTTAAAAATTGATTCTTTTGAAATAGCTCTATAACAAGCAGATAATCCTTATTTTCACATATTCCAACTACAATGTTTAATGCATCCTTAACCAATAATTGCTTCCAATCATAACCTTTTTTACATAGAAAAACATAAACACAAAATGGTCTTCCTTTAAAATTATCTATTGGGATAATAATATCGTGTTTACTTTGTTTTTTTTCAAATAAAGGGAATGTTTCTGGATTATGAGGAACGATAATAAAAATTTTTCTATAATCCTCCATATCTTCTAATCTACTTACATCATATTCAAGAAGATAACGCTCCTCATCTGTTTTTAATTGGATCTTCCCTGAATTTCTACGACGTGATGGATGATAAGTAAATTTACTTATAACGGGTTCAATATTTTCAGCTTCTTTAAATTTAACACTCGTCTCGCCTTTATCGCCTTCTGGAATATGAATTTTTCCGAGTCTTAATTCATTAGGCTTGGAGTGTGACGACCCAAAGCATATACTTCCATCATTAAGCGCTAAAATAAAAAAGAACTTTTTTAATTGGTTATTTTGTTGAATTAATATTCTAGTCTTTCGTGGCATCGTTATTATCTTGATAAGAATTCCCTTTTGGGGAGGGAATATATTAAAAATTTATGATTGTGTGTGGAACTCATGCAGACCGAAACATATGGAAGCGGTCTGATGCTGTTTCAATACATGATGCCTTGCCTAAATTTTTTCCTTGGAATTAATAAAGCTTATACAAGATTCGGTAACAAAATCAATACATTTTGTGATACTTTTACCCTTCAAGGCAGTAATTGTACGTTGCTGGCTAATGCAGTTCTTCAGCATGCGCAGCTTTTAAGATCCGCTGGAAGAACTTGTTAGATGGTCCTCTACCCTGCCCGACCATCAAATCAATACCCAGCATGCCACTTATTTCACCTGGCGATCAATTTCTTCTTTCTCTTTTAATCTTTCGTTAAGCTTCGCTTCTAAAGAAGCTATAGAGGGACCACCAACGTGCTTCTTTGTATAGTTGATCAATGTTTTCGTCCCGCTAAACATATCATTGAAGTTGAAGAAGGCAATCGCTCTAGATTGAGCGCCGCGTGCACGAGTGCTAACTTCTCCCAAATCTTCTTCTGCCTGAACTGTTCGGGGGTTTTCAGGTCCGAGAGTTTGTTTGAGAGCTTCATATTTATCACTTTGCAAAGCTTGCTCTGCCGCAAATTCAGATGCCTCAAGGACGTGGCGTTGAATTTGATAATAACTCCCTTTTAGTTCAACAATGGTATGTATTATGTCTTGATCCTTTATGACTTCAGCCAGTTTTGCAAGCATATTTGGGTCAGTAGCTTCATATAGTGCGGAATAGGAAATAGCGCCTATCCTGATTTGGTTGTAATACATCGTGGCCCGCATGAATCTCTCAACTAGGTCGGTGGTAAAAGCTACCAGCAGGGCTTTTCGTTGGCGACTTCTTTGAAGCAGACTAGCAACAGCGATAATCCCAGATGAAACGACGGCACCAATAAGAGCCGCCAATATTGAGCCAATTATGAGAAGGTATGTGGGTATCAGGGTTGTTTCATTATCATCTTGCTTGACTTCTTTAGCATATACGTCCGAAACAATAAAAGGTGTCATTATTAAAAACAGCAGGAATGCAATAAACAATGCTTTTCTCACAAAAAACCTCTTAACTTAAGTGGAAATAGGACACGACATATAAAAAATCGTTATTGGACTTCCATTGACGATGTCTTGCCTTCATCAACTACGGCATGCAGTTTAATTCCGTTTGCGATTTCCGTTTCAAATCTTGAACTTTACCGATTTAAGGTTTAATGCATGTACCATAAACTCGGCCTGTAGACTTCTTGCCAGAAAAGACACTATTCAATATGGTTATAAAAAATGCGCCTTAATTATGCCATTGTTCATGTCTACCAAAATTGATCCGTATTGTCAAAAATGAAAAGGCTTAAATCCCCGCAATCAGAAAACCAGGGCTAGTGTCTTGCCACACCCCGGTTTCAACATTGATATCGAAATTCTTCACCGCCTGAAAATCTGCAATAGTGCCTGTCCATAGCCGTAGTGCCCAGTTCTGAAGTCACGATATGGCAGCTATTAAAAAGGTGGAACGCAGGTTTCACCGGTTGCCGGAAGCGCGTCAGCGCTGTAGGCAATCCGCGTGCAAACTATTGTTGGCCGCTACTACGATTGGCTTACAGAAAAATCGTATAGCTGCGTAGTTATAATAATCTCTTTGCCTGGATCCGAATCCTTTACGAGAATATATCTAGAGTCCCCAGCCGCATCGTGTGAGACTGTTCGCCTGTGTTCCGCCCTCATCGTCATTGCAAGGTGCATCTTCTGGCGAACATCGCTTGAGTTTTTAGTCTTGTTGAATACGAGAATTGCACATTTTGTGTCTCGCCAAGAAAGGTAACCAAGCAACTGGTCGATGGCTTCATTGAAACCTTTAGGACCGCGCCAGAACTTACATTCAGCGATGAAGACATTTCTATCGCCGTCCCTTATGAGTATGTCAGTCTTCCCAGATGCATTGAATGTCTCCCCTGTCGCCCCACCTTCATAGTGACCATTTAGTTGAAGCAGAAAATGTGTTCGGATAGCCTCCTCGTCTAGCGAAGAAAATGCGGCAGGGCTCCGCTCAATTACCAAAGCCATACTTCGCATAACCTTCAAAATATATAGATACTCTGCTTCGGCCAACCTTGGTTCAGGTTCGTAAGGCTCGGTTGCTACTTTGGGCCGCGAGACGGGCGACGGACGCCGCTTTACCGGAACCTCGAACGTCGGAGGCTGATCGGCTCTCTTGATCGGAATGCCGAGAGCAGCCACGGCTCCGGTCGCCGATGAAGCAAGATTCCGCTTTGCATCAATGGCCGACCTGATTTTTGCCGGTGCAGCAGCATTGTGATTCTCGACATCGCGCTGGATGTACTGGACCGCCTCGCGCAAAGAGGCAACATGACGATCGATCTCTTGCCGTAGCCTCTCTGGTTCTGCGGAGTCATCAGGGAAGGAAACGGAGAATACGATAGAATCTTTACGGACGGTTATTTCAGGGTACGGGCTGAGCGAAAAAGTGGAAGGCCTTAGTTTCCAGAGCCAAATATTGCCTTCGGAAGGAATAGCTATGTCGATTTTTGTCCCACGGACTATGGCGCGTTCGCCACGAAACACGGCACGGCGAAAATCATGTGAAACATCTATTTCTGTCCCTTGATGATTTGCAATATAATAGTCATCAGTTCTTAGGTCTATTGGCTCAACCGTGACCTTATCGATATAGTAGTCTTCCAGCTCGGTCTGAGATGCCTTTAGAACATACTGGTTGTCGAGCGCCATAATCTCTTGAATAGTTTCATCTATCAGGTTACGGAAGGTCGCGGAAGTATCGCCTTCTCGGAAAGGACGAACTCTCATTTAATGCCCCCCCTTCGCATTTATTAATTTTGTTGTCTGATGGAGTGGCTGGTTATGGCTGAATTTATAGAAAATATTCACCTTGGCTTGTTTCTATTATTTTATTGTCCTATACAATAAGGCCTTTCTTTTATTGCTGTAAACTTTAAGTGTTGCTGGAAAAAGTAATGCCTGTTTTAGTGACTGTGCCAACCCAGTTAATCCCGGAAAAAGTGAAGCTCTGGTAATATTCATACGATATAACTCTTTTAATGCTTCTTTTCTGGTCTTCGCGTTTATTTCCAAAATTCTAACATGATCCTTTATCGATGCAAGGCCAGATATTGAAGCCGCAAAGTTTGCCATAAACGAAAAATTTATATTACTTGGGCATAAGAATGTTCCCTGCTGAACTGACAAACGAAGATTAAGTAAATGAGGTGTGATTTGGTAAACAGCCCGTTTGACAGTTTTTCCATTCACCTTCATGAAATATTTTTCAAAGTCTTCTTTAATCTTACCCGGCATAAACTCTTTCTCAGTTTTACCAAGATGATTTATAGCTTGATCCTGAAGCCATAATGCATCAATACTCCATATTGTCGGAGTCTGACCTCGGAAGTTTTCGAGTGCAAAAAAAACGGCCACATAAAAGGAATAAGTGAAATCAAGAAGCCTGGTAGGTGCTCCATGGTGTTGCATGAGTGCAAAGAGTTCAACAGGGCTCAAGTTTGTAGGGGAAGCTGGATCAACAGTATGGAGATTTCTCAGAAAGCGGTCAGTTAAGGCAAATTCAATATCGAATGCATCCTCTTTTTCTAATCCAAAATCCTTGATTGTACGCTCAAGCAGTGTTTTTGGTTCTTTGTTATCACTTTGTCCTCTATATATCCATTCGAGATTTTCCCCTAAATTTTCAAGCTCTTTTTTGAAGTCAACAATTTCTTGCCAAGATTTAGCAGACTTTTTATTGGCAAAAATAATTTCTTTGAATACAGCAAGTTTCATATTTCAGCCGCCCTGCCATAACCAGTTAGTATATAGTTTCTGTATATTTTTAAAAAATTAATAAAATATTACGAAAAAAATTTCTATTTCATGATTTTCTTATCTGTATAACTCCACAATCTGAATGTTATCCAGAAAGCTGCATTATTACAAAAGTGTCCAGTATTTGCATTCAACACTACTTGCCAGAAATGACACTATTCCAACCAGTTATAAAAAGTGCGCCTTGATTATGCCATTGTTCATGTCTACCCAAATTGACCCGTATTGTCAAAAATGAACAGGCTTAAATCCCAGCAATCAGAAAACCATGGCTGGTATCTTGACATCCCCCGGTTTCAACATTGATATTGACATTATTCACCGCCTGAAAATCCGCAATAGTGCCGGTCCATAGCCGCAGTGTTCAGTTTGAATATTACCCATGTGGGCCTTGATATGATTTATTTATTTAAAGCATAGACATAGGCTTGTCCCAGGCCAGACCTTACTTTAATAAATACCCCAATCATGCTCTTCATCACGGCGGGTCTCTCTTTCTATCATCTTAGAGAGATAGTCAAGCCGCCTATTAACCCAATTTCTAACATTAATGTTATTGTGATTCTTCAAAACTTCCAGTGCCTCACCTTCTTTTTGCAAATATGGGACTAATGATCCGCTCCAGCCGAATGAAGACAAGTTTGCAGATAATTCTGATAGTACCTGTTCATTATCCCCAAAGTTATCTATCAGGAACTGTGCCCTTGTAGATATTTGGTATTTGTCGTTAGTATCTAATAAAACATCTGTTGTTTGTGCTACAAACTCTGGTGCTTTTTCAGGGTTTTGAAGGCACCATTCTTGCAAGAGTTCATCGGGAAGGTCTGATAGCACGCTGGGTTTCTTTTTGTCGAATGAACTTCCTGAGCCGAGTAATTGCATTAATCTATATTCTTCAAGTGAGGCAGCATTGTTAATCGCTTCAGAGAATAGAGGCCAAACATTCTTTGCATGTTTTTGAAAAATAATTCTAATTATTGGCTGAATATAGTGCCACAGGTCTCCTAAATTAAGTTTGTCAGTGCAACTTGCAAGTATTTGTCTCGTTATATCTATAGCAAAAACTGTATCATCATCTTGTAATAGTTTCTTGACGACATCATGCCAGTGATGCATTTCAAGCTGGCCTTTCTTTTTATCCTTCCTGTCAAGTTTCAGTGTAATAACAATTTCTCTAAAAGTAGGTTTGCAGTTATTCCACTTTTCAGAATCCTCAAAGCAGTACATTGTAAGTATATCAAGAGCGATCCATGCGGAATTATCCGATATGGATGCCAAGGTCTTCACAAATTGTGCAACATCGTTGTAATTAAGATGCTCTAAAGGCCTTCCATATATAAATGTATTTGCCGCGATAGGTTCGATTTTATTTTGACTTATTAATTCAGTAAGACAATTAAGTTGTTCAATCGTAACATTACCGGTCACTAGGGCATGGGCATAATATTGGTTTAAATTTTCTTTATCTAAAAAGAGTTTAACAATAGCATTCCATTCGGAGGTGTCTATATTAAATATCCCGTTTAAAATACCCAATAAAAAATTAATATTAGAGTTTTCAATATTAACATCTTTTTTTATCACTTCTGATAAAAGAGGTTCCCACCTACCTGCTGTTTCTATTAAACTTTTTCCGAACCAATATGCTTGACGCTGTTCACCTACCAAAAGGTTATCTATGAACGGCACTATAGAATTCATGTCTGTCGCTAATTCCTCTGCCAAGAGTTTTACATTTTTAGCCGCGATGTCTTCATAATGCCCATCCTCTTTTTTCTTATGTTCAAAAGGCGGGTTTGTCACAAGAAGGTTTAAACGGTCACCTAATTCACTTGGAGTCAAAAGAGACAACCATTCCTGAAGTTTAGTTTTGCCCTCATCAGGCATTTTATTGCCTTCGTAGCACAAAGTATCCTTTATTCTCTCAAGGGCTGTCGGCCACAAAGGACCGTCTTGATCAACAATTTTTCTTATAACCGTATCAAGGATAGTAACTTGCCCGTAGTGCATGAGCCCTCTAATATGATTAGCGATCGAGTTCTTAGCCAAAGGTGCAAAGGGATCTTTCTCCATTACTAAATTGCATAGGCGTTCTAATGCCTGTTTCCAATATTCAAAAGCGTCTCCCCATACCTTGGGCCGCCATTCTTGAAGAGGTTCACCACTTCCTTGGTATTCAGCACCTATCATTCTGGTGCCACCATGAATATCAATTGCATTCTCAAGTGCTTCAATTGCCAGTTTTCTAACAGAATCTATGCTACTGTCTAATGCGGAATCGATAACCTTTAACCGTAGATTTGGAGGCGCTTCAGTTCCTGATAAAAAAGTTCTAAATAGCTGCTTAAATATTCCTGTTGAATTGTTACTCCAACTTTCATTTTCATTAGAAGCTAACAACAAAAGTGAATTTGCCGCTTCTTCAAAGCATATTTCATGGAAGCACAGCTTCTCCAAAGCCCTTACAAGATTACGGCGGACATCACCATCAATTGCGAATAACTCATCTTCATTTAAACGGTGTAGAACAATTGATAGTGCTTTATTTGTGGCTAAGGGGTTCACTTCCACTAAAGAGCGGAAGAGACGCGAACCCCGTTTAGACAGGATCACTTCCGCTCGCCCAAAAGGGCCTTGTGGACCACACAGTTCTTCAGTAAGCGATTTAACTTCAGGAAGAAAATCAAGGCAAGCAATTTGATTGCAGAAACTGTCAACAAGACTGCCAGGCATGTCTGCCTGGATTAAATCCCTTTGTCTGTCTGGGCGAGTTCTTCGCCACCATTCAGCTGCAAGCCTTATTGCAAGTGGTTTAGGTACGATCCTCGCAAAGCGGCCTCGTCTATCTATGACCCCTCTTTCCTCAAATCTTTTCACACATTCATAAAATTTATCTACGTCTACGCCAACGACAGCGTTTGCAATAAATTCATACTCTTTTGACACTTCATTTTCTATCCCAAAACGATCAAAAAGCGAGCATCCTCTAAGGACCTGCGCATCCTCCGCTGATGGTTCCCTACCTCCCCATAACATTTTATGCGCCAGCTCATCGTCTGTAAGTCGTCCCATTTCCGGTTCTTTATCAAGGCGAGCATCAGCAAGTAACACCGCCATTTGAGGAAAACCTTGTGCAAAAGCAATAATGCGATCTAGATCGTGAATCTCCTTCCCATAAACAGGCTCAAGCATCTGTTTTATTTTTTCATCAGGGAGTTGTTTGAGATGAATAATATCTGTTTGGCTAGTACGTTCAAGGTTGTAATCTAAAGTTAACATGCTAATTTTACTATCTGTCCTTTTTACCTCCCTCCTTAATAAATCATGCAAAGAGATTTCACAGTTATCAACCACCACAATAGCTTCTAGACCACATTGTACCCAATCACTAATCAAGCCCTGAACTGCTGAATTGGCTCTTGCATCCATATAGATAACTCTTTTGCTTAGGTCACTTAATTCGTCTGAATCTCTAAAAACTTCAAACGCTAATCTTGTCTTTCCAATTCCAGACAGTCCGATAATTCGGGCGCAACTACCATGACTATTCAATAGCTTTCTAAGGCTTTGTAAGACCTTCTCTCTATGTCCATCAGCGACAAAGGGAAACCTCTGGTATTCAGAATGCTGACTCCAGTCTTCCCAGGTATTGAGGCCACGCTCCAAAGGCTTGCCAATCCAATTCAAAACTGTAACAATCGCGGTTATGTATTTATTGACCCAGCCTTCTATTTTGGAAGCATCATATATTTCTATTATTGCTGTAGCAGCATATCCCTTACCCAGCTCTTCCAATTTAGCCCTAATTAGCCCAATTCTTTCGGTTTGCTGATCTTTATTTAGCTCTTGAGTGGTAAAAAGGATATAGGCTCCACCATTATCTAGAACCTCTTCAACCATGTGCTTCATTGAGCCATCTTTATTTAATATTTCCTTTGCGCAATCAGCAGGACCCATGGTGGTGGTTGCCTTGTTCTGGAATTGAACAAGATTTAAGGGAAGATATTGTGTACTTGGAGGATCGCCATTCCATTGAATTCTTCCATCTTCCCCACCATCTCGCACGTTGATATTTAAAGCTACTTCCACTGATCGTTCAGCAATTCCAGAACTTCTTGCCTCGAGAAGAAGCAATAGTTTAAGTAGCCTTGTAAGCTGAAGCGCGTTAAGGGTCTTTATGTCAGTGGATTCAACCCTAAATGGTTCTGGCATAACATAATCCTTTATTTAATTTTCATGACTAAATTTAAGTATTAGCTTTAAAGCCCCAACGCCCGGAATCACCTGGACCAGAAGCCGCGAAACTTTTGGGATCTGGTGAATTCCGTTGTTAAGTGCCGAGCCAACTAATCGAATTAATCTGTTGGGTATTCATCCTCGCTTATTCTTGCTATTTCAGGATTTTTAAATAGATCTAGTTCTTCTTGAATTTTTAGCATCCTTTTATTGTCATCTTCAGTCCACTCAGGTTTATTAATAACACAGTAGTCGTATGAGCACGTTAGCTGTATTCGCTTTTCTGTTGCAATTCCGACCACTTTAATATTGTCAGGAAACTTGCCTCGGGCAAAAAAGCATATGGCAAAAAAGCATATGGCAAAAAGCATATTCTTTCTATCATCCCTGGGAAAACTTTCAGAAAAAAACAGGAAAACATAGCTTATGCCATCGGTTTGCAGAATCCTACGAAACATGTCAGCCTTAGTATCTTCGTGTGCCCTAACATGCGCTTCCATGAATGTCTTGCTTAGCACTCGCCTCTCAAATCGATTAGGTCGAGCCAATTCTCGAGCAACTTTCTCATATTCAGGTGATCCTTCATGGGCTCTATCTATAATACTATCCCACCCGTAACTTATTTCATCCTCCTTCTTCTTGCGTTTATATTCAGGACGGCTAATAAAATCATCCCATACTCCGTCTTGGATCAATATCTCAGTAGCGTCATTCAATCGAGAAAAGGATTTATTTCCTCCTAAGTAGAATGCAAGGAGCTCCTTTTCACCTCCCATTATTATCATGCGTTTGTCTGAAATAAGCTGTTCTTTGCTTTTTATATAGCCACAAAAATCAGATATTGTATCTAACTCATTAAGAACTATCTCTGTAAATTCTTTATTGAAAACATGAATCGTACCATCCTTTATATTTTGAACGAATGGAAAGAATTCCTCGGGGGGTCCCATTAGAATCGAAATCAAAAATATTTGTTTGATTGTTTTTGGCCTAAAGAGCTCTTTTCCTCTTCGCGGATTTTCCAGATAGATGTCAGAATCGATCTCGAAGAGTCTACGTTTAGCTCCAATGAGTTGTCTAAAATTTTTCTCTACATCCTTTCTTTTATATCGTCCGTCATCCTTCAATTTAAGGGATTTTACCTGCCAGATAATCGCAGTGTCATCGAAAACAACGAGTAAATCACATATCTCCTTGCCATCTTGTAGTTTTGGGTTTGGATAACACCAATCCGTCAAGAAACTTTTAATTGAAAGGTCATGTACAATGCCCTCGGCTTCCTCTCCCTTGAACTGGAAATAGTGCTTTCCCGTTTGGTCCTTTTTGTGAGGCATTTTCTTGTTGAGGCAACATTTTTTATATTTTTTTCCACTTCCACAAGGGTAAGGTTGGTTTCTTCCGATTTTCATTTGCGGTCCTGAAACTCGAACATTACTGGACTCCGTTGCAGGTAAAAACCAGATACAGTTTCAATTGTTGACACTTAACCGGTTAGTATATATCTGTAGAGTTGTAAAAATTTAATAAAATATTGCGAAAAAATTCTCTATTTCATGATTATTCTACCTGTTAACACCAAAATCTGAATGTTATCCAGAAAGCTGCATTATTACAAAAGTGTCCAGTATTTGCATTCAACACTTCTTGCCAATACTTACAGTATGAGTGGAATCTTATTTTTTAGTCCCCCCTGATTCCCATCTATTTTTTTCAGTCATCAATCCGGAGAATAATCTTTGAACACTTCAGTTGTGATCAGAACTTCATTGTTCGACGTTATATTTCCGGAAATTAGAAGTTTCTTTGCGATTTCATTTATCTGGATTTTGTTATTTATGTATGATTCCAACAGATCAGAGGGCGAAGCGTTAAAATATTTTTTGAGCAGCTCACTTTTAACTACGCACTTGTATATTGCATCATCATACCCTATAGGAAAAATAACAGCGTCTTTGTTTCTTCTTAAAGTAGGCTCCCCAAAAATGTATTCGATTTGATTTGACATGGTTGTCCTCCACAATACCTATCAATCATCCGAGCAGATCATCGGTGATGAGGCCCAATCGACGAAATAATTATTGTTTCCGACCCTGGACCCTGTAGATTGCTTGCCAAAGATGACACTATTCCAACAAGTTATAAAAAGTGCGCCTTGATTATGCCATTATCCAAGTTTGCCAAAATTGATTCGTACTGTCAAAAATGAAAGGGCTTAAATTCCAACAATCAGTAAAGCTGGGTTAGTGTCTTGCCTCGCCCTGGTTTCAACATTGATATTGACATTATTCACCGCTTGAAAATCTGCACTAGTGCCGGCCCATAGCGGTGGTGTTCATTTAACGCCGGCGTCACGGATGGAAGCGCGACAATGCCGGAATCCCATGCACGCCCTTACCAGGCCATTTTGAGTAGCCAAACATAAACTGGCCAACCATATGATTACGTTTTACGCCTTGTGGCACCTTACGGTTTGAAAGCGCGTAAGGTACATACTTACCAACTATTTTGATGTGCGCAAATTCAGATACTGGAATTTCAATAAACTCTGACTTATTTAGAATAATGTTATTTGCGTAAAGCTTACCGTCAATAAATATTGACGTAATTTCAGTCGTCTCATCTTCAATCTCTGCAATTAAAATTGTTCGAACACTTAGTGGAACGATAAAATTGTCCTCACCAATCATTGATTCACAATGAGCGAGCAGCTCTCCTTCATATGAAACATTATCTCGCATAAAGAATAAATGAGGATATGATCCGCATTGCCAATGTCGATCAATGCTGTACATATTAGATAGATCAAACGGATGAAACTCTTGCGAGCATATATTCCCTAATTTTCTATACCTCAAAGCCAATGGAATGATGTGTCCTCCAAAAGTATAAATGTCTTTTAAATTTCTCGTTGTTACGGAACCATGAGTTACAACCTGTACCTGCGCACTCAATCCCCTAATACTGGTAGACGACCATTCTTCCCTATCCAGAGAGTATAATGGAGGCAATATCACTGCTATAGGCATCACTACAGTTGAGCCAGGCTTTATGGGCATCTTAGGTAGATTTATTGTTCGGCATTTTCCATCAGAAAGAAAAAGTGGATGAAAATTATCTTCTACATTTATATTTGCTTCAATTGAATCCAAAGGCAATGGTTGCTCAGAGATATTGGTTATGGCAGCAAATGCACACCAGAGCTTTCGAAAAATATACTCTTCTTGAAACTCTATTCCCGAACAAGCATCTTCATAACACCCGACAATGGCTGAAATATTTTCAACAGGCATATCATACTTAAGCATTAGTTTAAGAAGCCCATCTTCTCGCGCATACTCACCCAACTCTTCTTTTGTCGGTGTTCTAACCACCTCAAAATAGGGATATTCGGCACCGCGTTTGCCGGTTACCAATGCATCAGGATGTTTTACAAGATAATCTTCTTTGCTTTTGTAGGATTTGCCCCATGAATTGCCATGGCGATACGACCCCGGGTGATTTTTAATTACCAGACTAAGAAAGTTTAGAATTTCGTTCTTTATTAGCAGCGGGTCATCTACGGGGAATTTAGACAAATCCCCACTATCTATTTCGATAAGGTTTTCATAGTTTTCACACACGAAATATTGACACAGAAAAGCATCAGGCTCTGATGGTTCTTTGATGTTATTTTTCTTAACTAAATCTATCCAGGTTTCTTTAGCTTTCTTGAGCTCATTCGGAGAAAACTTTGTTCCTCTTGGATGCTCCGGGTTATAGTGACCAGCATCTGCATGACAATCAAAACAGAGCGAAATTGCATTTTCATATGTGTTTTCACCACCTAAGGCCTCTTGTTCTATATGATGAACCTCAACCTTAACTCCTTTATATCTGTGGCACACGCAACAATGCCTTGCTGTATCGACTAGTATCTGATCTTTTATGTTCCTTGGGAATCCCACTTAATAATCCTGAGTTCGGGGTAATTGACGGCCTAATCGCTGCGGATCAACAGCAAGACCGCCGACCAGTTAGTATATTGTTAATGTTATCCAGAAAGCTGTATAATTATGAAAGTGTCCAATATTTTCATTCAACAAAGCTTGCCATAACCGTCACAAGTGCAGCGAAATAAAAACTTTGAACAATGCAAATGATATGATACACTTTTAGCAGGTTCCGGTTTTTATTGTCAATTTATTTAACCCCAACCAGAAAGGAGGCTGCTCATGAAAGTATCACAGGCCATTACCAATTTCATGGATTTTCAGAAAATGAACTCTGGAAAAAAATACGGTTAAGAATTACAGTCTGTTTCTTAACAAATTTAAGGTTCGTTTTGATAATCAGGAAATCGAGAACATCACATCTGATGAAATTCTGTCATTCTTGATCGAAAACAGTGAAGGTCAAAAACAAACCACTAAACGCTTCAAGTATACCCTCTTAAAAACATTTTTTAATTTCTTTAAAAACGCCGTCGGTCAAACCTTTGTCAACCCATGTGAGTCATCGATTTTAAGCAAAACTTTCAGGCTTGCCAAAGGCAGGCAGTGGACGATCCTGGAAAAGGATGTCGTGGATGAAATCATTTTCAAAACCGACAATCCCCGAAACCGACTGATGCTTGAGCTAATGGCCAGAGGTGGTATGCGGATCGGAGAGGTTCTAAAGCTTAGGGCTAAGGACGTCGATGATAGGAAATTGCTCGTTGCAAGTCCCAAGAGTGGCCGTCAATCCGAAATCGTATTTATCCCCAAAAAGGTTGCTGACCGCCTCAAAGATTATATCCATTCGAAAGGTGTGAGTTCGGATCAGCGTGTTTTTCCGATTGGTTACACGGGAGCCCGAGAAATCGTTAAAAAGGCCGGAAGACTGGTCGGAATCTATTTGCGGCCCCATGATCTTCGACGCCATGCAGCAACATATGCATCCAGAGCGGGTGCCCCGCTCGAAATTGTAAGCAAGGTGATCCTTCGTCATGCTAATTTGTCCACTACACAGCTTTACCTCGGAAAAATCAGCGATACAGAAGCCATCCGGTGGATCGAACATGTTTTCAGTTAAAATGAAAAACCGGGGGGCCTCTTTTTGGCCGCCCCGGTTCAAAGAATATTTCCGATATTCCTCAGCCCCTTGAAATTTGCACTCCTGTAAGGTCATAGCCGCATATTTCAGGTTTGGGATGGTGAAATATGCATATGGTATTGTTGACTGTTTCAGCATAGCCGGGATTCAGGCA